>JACCDP010509237.1_pt1 | contig 10770 bp, 12 predicted proteins | sample 7445841 | NCBI WGS metagenome assembly JACCDP01 (sample SAMN15323441, study PRJNA562643) | freshwater metagenome | isolation source: river surface water | place: USA:Blue River Watershed | collected 2017-08-17
CTGCCCCTCAATCTTCGTCAGGCGCTCGGAGAACGATGCAACCTGCCCGAGCAGCCAAGCCAGTGCAGCTACAACAATGGGGATGATTGCCTTGAGTACGTCAGACCAAGCCATGATCAATCACCTTGTGATCCAGATCGCCGCGAAGATCGTCCCAGCCATTGACACAAGCATAATGCCGGCAGTCTTCATCATGATGCCCTCAATGCGCTTGAGTCGAGCGTTGATCTGCTCGTATCGAAGGGCACAGACTTCCTCATGCGTGGAAAGTCTTGCTTCTGTCGCGTCAACGGTGGACATCCCCTTGCCTTTCAAATGAACATCAAAAACATATTTCCGTGAGAAAAAATCCACCCGGTGTTGTTGCCCAAGTTTGTACTGAACAAAGCATTCCATGTAGCCCCGCCTGTAGCGTTGCAGTCCTGAATAGCTAAATACTGCGCATTGACAGTACCAGACAATTTAGACAGCGTGCATTGTGACCCAAGAGTGGCGCTGCCGATGGTCACCAAGTTGCCTGCGGCGCCAGCCAGACTAAAATTTGACACAGTTTGTGTTGTGCCCGCCATAAACCGAACCGTTGCGGGTTGAACGCTATTGGTAATGTCATTAAAAGTGTTGCTGCCGATAATAGTCAACGCCCCTGCGCCGCCTTGATTGAGATTGTAGTAAGTCAGGCCGCCACCAGCAAAAATTTTTGCTGACGCGCTTGTCATGGTTATCGTAGACGTACTTGGGTTAAGCGTTATACCAGTTGTGGTGTCTATGTCCCACCTGTATGATGGTACACCGCTGCCAGATATAGTCCAAGTACCACTGCCCATGTTCAAGGTACGAGTATTGCTGTTGCTTGAAGAAAAACGGCCTGCCGTTACATTGAAGTTTGCAGCGTTAAAAGTGCCTTGCGTAAGAGTAAGTGCGCTTGAACCAAGCGTCATTGCATCAGCAAGCGTAATTGTGCCACCCGCACTGTTAATTGTTATACTAGATAATGACTTTCCATTACTTGTTATTGTTCCAGTGCCTACAAACGTAAAACCACCATATGCAGAAGGCCCTGTGGCAGATAAAGTAAGACTGCCCGATAAAGTCATGGTGGGGCTTGAAACTGTGCTGCTATTACCTGTAAAATTTACACTGTTCGCGTGGGCGTTGGTGCTAAATATTGTAATTGCTGCCGACCCGCCAGTAAACCATAAGTTTGGTCCTACCGTGGGCGGGGAAAGATACCCCAGACTGAACGTACTCGTAGATACCATATTGCGGGTAAAACTTCCAGTGCCGCTGCATGTTAGACCAGACATATGGCCCATACTTAATATGGTTGCCCCAGCGGTAGTGCTGGTAAGCGCAATGTTACCAGAGCCAAAACTAATCGCCCGAGTGGTGGTGGTGTCGGAAGAAAAATTACCAGTGCTTAACGTAAATCCGGCAAGGGCAAGGGTACCCGAACTTAGTGTTGTTGAATTTGTAATACCCGTTGTTAGTGCATCTGCAAGCGTGACGGTGGTGCCCGAGCCGCTGACGGCAAGATTGCCAAGAGTTTTGCCTGCACTGGTAATTGTTCCGGTGGCAATAAGCGACAGCGTACCTGTGTAAGTCACCGTCATTCCCGCCACAAGCGTAACGCTACCAGATACTGAGATTGCACCCGTTCCCGCCAAGGTTCCTGTAAACCCTGTGCAGTTGATTGATTTGGCCCCGGTGTTGCCGGTAGAAATGGTGCAAGTGCCAGTAGACGCCGCGTCAAAGAAAACGTCGTCAGCAGATGTAGGCACAGCTTCTCCACCAGCGCCGCCAGACGTTAACGCCCATTTAGTGCCAGCAGTGCCGTCCCACGCGGCTGTGCCCCCCACCCAATACCTGTCAGCCATGCGTTACTCCTGCGGGGTTTCGACAACTGGATTGACCACAGCCAGCCAGTTGGTAAGCCGCTCCTGTTTCATTGCCTCCAACTGCTCATCGGTTAAACCGTGGTCATCGGGCAGGTTCAAGGCATCGCAGAAAGAACCAAACGGAGTGTCAAATTTGAAAATAATTTGCATGATCGCTCCTTATGCTTGGGTGGTTACAGCGACCACATCCCAGCGGGTGTTGGTGCTGTTGTAGATGCAGCCAACATAGATCATCTTATTGGCGGTCGTGGTTGTCGGCAAGGTTGTACCGATTGCGGTGTAAGTGGCATTCCAAGTGATAGCTCGGGAAGTACCGTTGTCCAAAATTCGCAGGATCAGCTTGTTGCCGTCCACTGGAGTCCCCGTAGGTGCGGCTACAGTTAGAGCTTGGTCTTGCGCGGTCAGATTGTATTGATCGAACGCGGAAATGTCAGGCGTCAGCGTAGCAGTTGCAGTAGTAGTTGATGTGCGAGGATCGATGCGTTTGTTGGTCAGCGTAGCCGTGCCGTTGATTGTCGTAAAGCCGCCCGTTGCGTTTGCGTTGTTGCCAAGCGCAGTAACAACACCCGTGCCCGTGGTCGTGGTTGCCGGGGCTGCGCCTGCCCCACCGCCCAGAACAATCGCATTTGCAGCCAATGCTGCCGACGATGCCCAGGTGGTGCCGCTGGAAAAGTAAGGGACGCCACCGCTCGTACCAGCCACAGTCAGCGCCGGTGTCGTCGTGGCTGTGGCAACAGAAACGATGCCGCCAGTAAAACTCACCGATGTGACCGTTCCACCCGCTCCCGTAGCAGAAATGGTGATTGAGCCGTTGCCGTTTGAGATGGAAACACCAGAGCCTGGGGTCAGGGTGGCTTTCGTCAACCCATTAGTAGAAGTGTTGCCAATCAACAGTTGACCATCTGTGTAAGTTGTCTGCCCCGTGCCGCCATTGGCAATTCCAAGCGTCCCGGCAACCGTTACCGCGCCTGTCGTTGCAGTGCTCGGCGTTAAACCTGTTGTGCCAAAAGAAATAGAACTAACATTGGTTGTGGCAGCATTACTTGCGAGCAGGCGAACCACATTACCGCCGTCCTTGTAGTACAACTTGCCGTCCACAATGTTGAGGGCCAACTCGCCATAGGCCAAATTACCCGCCGCTGGCGTTGAAGTCGGGGTGTTGCTGTAGTAAAGCTGGATGGGGGTGTAGTTTGTCTGAGCCATGATCGTCTGCCTTTACTTGTCAGCCTTGCCATCGAGCTTGTTGAAAATCTGTTTGCAAATGTCTTTAAGTTCATCAATGTCGCGGTGATAGTCCTCTTTTGAGACATAATTGCGCGGCATCTCTCGAACATCCTTGTCCAGACGCTCAATTGCCTTGGTGATGTTATTTAATACCCACCCACCAAAGAAGGCGGAAATTCCTACCAGAGAATTAAAAATGAATTGCGCGTCCATGACTACAACTTATTAAGATTGCTTGACCTGCTGCAATAAGGCCAACAGCGCGGCTTTTTGTTCTGCGGTCAAAGACGCGAGTGGATCAACAGGCGCTTCCGGCACAGGATCAGGCTCAGGCGCAGGCTCAAGCACCCACACCTGACGCCACACACCGTCTGCATCCTGCTGCGGTTCCTGCTCAACGGCCACCATGCCAGATTCGCGTGGCATTGGTGTCGGAAGGACCAATGGGATGCCAGCAGCCTGAAGAAGTTCGACGTTTGCATTGGCAGGGATGCTGCCATCTGGATTGAGTAGAAATTGTTTTGGCATACAAACCTCAGAAGAACGTGATAACACGGACGTAGCCGTTGCCACCATTACCACCAGCACCAGAGTTCACCGTATGACCAGCGCCCCCGCCTCCACCACCACCGCCGGGATAGCCGCCGTTGCCGCCAGTGCCAGCAGTTGTTGTACTAGAACCGCCACCTCCGCCACCACTACCGCCAACAAAATATGTACTCGCATTAGCGCCGTTACCGCCGTTGCCATTTGCTGCGCCTGCCGTACCTCCACCGGTGGATGTGGTGGTGCTCGTCGTAAGCAATCCTCCGCCAGTGCCACCTGCGCCCCCTGGGTTTGCGGTTGTGTTGTTACCTGGAAATGAACCGGCCCCGCCTCCTCCGCCCGGCCTATAACCACCGGATGATCCAGCCGCGCCGCCTGTAAATCCACCACCATTCCCGCCTGAAGGTGCGTAATAAAGGGCAGAAGTAGCAGTTTCAGCCAACCCACCCCCTCCTGCGCCACCGCTCGCTGCCGAAAGACTGTTTCCAAAATTTCCAAAAATACCCGGTCGAGCATTTATCCATGACCCAAATGATGAAACTGCCCCTGATGTTCCAGCATTACCGGACGTGTCATTGGTTGTTTGCGATGCCCCACCTGTACCACCAGCTCCAACAGTCACCGTTTCGGTGGACCCCAGTGAACTAGCCGGTATCCACAGCTCGACGCGACCGCCAGCACCACCGCCAGCACCACCACCTGCCGCACTTGCAGGAAAGGAGGTGGATCTCTTATAGCCAGCACTACCCCCACCGCCGCCACCAAATGCAAGCACATAGACTAACTTTGCACCTGTTGGCTTAGTCCATGTAGATGATCCAACGCTGGTGAACTCCTGAATGTCTGCGCTGGAGATGCCGCCGCCAGCAGCAGCCCATGCAACCCCAGAAGCCGCAGTGGAATCTGCCGTCAAAACCTGACCATTAGTACCAACTGGAACGCGCACATTATCTGTGCCGTTGTTGGCAATCAGATCGCCTTTTGTAGTCGTTGGTGACAATGCGTCGAATGCGGCAACCGCTGTTGTTTGTCCAGTACCACCATTGGCTACGCTTAGGGCGTTTGTAAGATTCAGCGCGTTAATGGTTGCCGTGGTGCCATCAAACGTAAAGTTGACAGAGTCCACCAAAGCGCCACCGGTGCTGGCGTAGACCACTCGACCCGAAGTCAAACCCGAATCAGCAAGGTCGGCAACAGTCAGGCGTGTGCCGTCGAAGGTCATGTTTGCAGATCCAGCCAAGGCACCAGACAAGTTGTACTGCACCTGTGTGGTCGACCCACCAATCGAACCCGTTCCCTTGGTCGCAAGCGTTTGCACAACACCGCCACTGTCCTTGTAGAAAAGCTTCCCATCCGCGTAATTCAGCGCAAGTTCAGCACCCGATGCGCTGCTAGTCAAATTCGCAGCCAAAGGCACGTTGGATGCAGTACCAGATGCGTAAATGAGCAGGGTCGTGTATCCAGTCTGGGCCATGATTTAGCTCACTTTTGATTAGATATTAGAAATGATTTCAGCCTTTTCCTCAACCGCAAACAAGTCATCCAACGCTTGCAAAACGGTAGCTGGCTCAACGAATTTATTGGGGTCATGTTCCACAGACTCCCACCATAAAAACTGGTTCTCGTGCAGACAGTCTCTGCTCTTCAGAAGGTTCACGTTCTCAGGGTGCCCATAAATCAACGGATCAGACACCGACCAAAGAACAATTCCCTTTTTACCCTCATCCCAGCCCAGGTGCTGAAAAAAACTGTCGCACGCAATCCATGTATCACACTGCCTGATCAATTCACGCAACTGCTGGACGGGCAAGTCCCTCCTAAAATCAGACACAAGCTGCCTCTCTCCAGTGATCCCGACTTGGATGATCTCATCATCAATCATGGGAATCAACTGCTCCCAGAACGGGTAGTTCTTGGGGTTTTGCTTTCCGCTCATGAGAGCCTTGGAGTACGGAGAAATCAAGATCATGCGTACATCCTCCTGTACGCCCCCTCAAGATTTCCTTTCCACTTCCATTGATCCATCTTGCCGTATACGTTAAACATGTCAATACTGCCAAACAGCGCCTGCGCCTCTGCAATCGACCGGCAGGGCACTATCTCTGGATAGCAACCAAAGATGACTGGATTTTCGATTTCAGGCAGAACATGAGTGAAAACAATGTGATCGCCCATGCCGCAGTTGAGCACGACAATCGTTTTGTCGCGGTGAGCCAGGAAATTTTGGAAGATCTGCTCATCTTGCTCGTACAGTTTTTGATTCGTCTCACTGCGGATGCCACCCTGCGGATTTTTCAAATGCCATGTCACAGCATTAGGCACCACCAGAACCTTGTATCCCTTCTGGAACAGGCCGTATGTGAACAACGTTTCTTCCCTGTGCGCCACTCGAGATAAGCCCGTGTTGTAGTCATACACGCCGGCACGATACAAAAAAGTGCAGTGTAGATGCTCCACCTCTTGCACCCGCTTGATGTAAGACCACTGGATGTTTGGCTCGGAGGAAATCATGTCAATCCGTCCGGTTGCCTCAATTGGCTTGGGGTCAAAGGGTTTGGTCAGAACAGATCCACCAATAGCGCCAACATCGTCTGCAATGTGCTTGCAAAGATTCTCCAACACATTCGGCTCAGGAATCGCATCATCATCTACCCGCCAAACCCAATCAAAACCCATTCGGTTTGCGATCTGATGGTTGTGATGCTGGCCTTTTTTTGCCGCAAAGAGCCACTCCCAAGCAATGTTCTTCTCTTGCAAGATTTGAAAGAAGTGCGAATAGATCAATTCTGGTCGCACATCCTGCGGCTCGTCGTTGTCGTCAAAGATGACGAGCTTATCAACAGGCCGAGTCTGCATAATGACGGCCTGTAGCGCCAGGGGCAGCGTACTGTTATATCGACCCCTGGTGGAAATTGAACAAAGAATTTTAGTCATTTGTCCACCGGCAAATCATTAAGTTCAGACGATTTGTATCGTTGATCGGGTGAGGCACCGCAGAGATTTCTCCGGCCTCGTTGATGTAATTGAACTCAAAACCGGGGAAATGGCTCTCATTGAGCCCATGCAGCTTGTGGTGCGGCCCCCAGAACCCGACAGGCTCATTCATGGGCACAGTGATCATCAATCGCTTGCAGTGCTTTTTCAGGCGCTCCACAACCTCAAGGCCGTTGTCAATGTGCTCAATGACCTCAAACGCAACAATTGAATCGTACTGCTCAAGCGGGAACTGATTGATGTCTGAATTAAAAAATTTGGTGTGCTCACCCCACCCTTGCTCTTTTGCTACTTCAACAATTATTGGGTCGTAGTCCACACCCGTGTAATCAATGTCTTTTGGAAAGAACTGTGTGCCGTAGCCGTTTGAGCAGCCGATCTCCAAAACTTTCTTGCCGACCAAGTTGTCATTGGCCCATTTGTAACGAGTGATTTCGCGTGGAAATACAGTATCTCCCTTCAGGAAAACTGCTCTCTCCCAGTAGTTGGACAGTCGCCACCGATACCACTCAAAGTTGTACTTTTTGGCAAGCTTGAGACTGTTCCGCAAAAAGATGTTGTCCCAGCCTTTGACCAAGTCAGGGTCGTGCATCGTGCCCTCACCTTTATGGTAGATGGGAAACCACCCTGTGTATTGCGTACCATCCCACGTTTTAGAGAGCACCTCCTGCACCTCAAACCCAGCCTTTTCTGCTTCAATACAGAACTCGGTGTCCTCACCACCACCAACCCCGTATTCCTCGTTCAAAAGACCGATGGTGTCAAAAACTTTGCGGTCAACCATCACGCAAAAAAAGACTGCGAAATCGCGCCCCGCTGGCTCCGACGGCCCCTTGATGACACACGATACGCCGCACTTCAAGTTTTCATCGAAAGCTTTGCTCAACAATTCAAGCCAGCACGTTTTGGGCTGCTCTAAGAGCAATGTGTCATTGTTCAATAAAACGATGCGCTGTCCGGTCGCAACCTTGATGCCCTCGTTGGTGGCTTTCGCATACCCAAGCGGCTTGTCGTCCCAGACCACCTTGAAGTGACTGGAAAACCCAATTGCATCAAACTGATTCTTGAGGGATTGCAAGTACCAAAATGTATTGTCAGTACACCCATTGGCAGAGATGACCAACTCAACATCTGTCAAATCTGTCCACTTGAAGATTGAATCAATACAAGGCTTCAAGTACTTATCGCAGTTGTTGTATGTGGGAATGACGACACTATATTTCATTAGAATGCGCCCCCAGCAATACCACCGGTTATAGCATTTGTTGTTCCATTATAGGTAAGCCCGGTGTTCACAAAAACAGACTGATTGCCGGTTGTTCCGGTGACAAAAGTCAGATAAGTGGTCGTCGCGGTGCTAGTAGAAATAGAAACCGTTGTAGGAGGAGCCCCTGAAAAACCGCTTACGCCTGAAAAACCACTTGTTCCAGAAAAACCGCTTATTCCCGATCCAGAGAACCCAGAAGTTCCACTAAATCCAGAGACACCGCTAAATCCCGAAATACCGCTAAAACCAGAAATACCGCTAAAACCAGAAACTCCTGAGAACCCCGAAAAACCAGAAATACCAGATCCAGAAAAGCCGCTTATCCCCGAACCGGAAAACCCAGAAGTTCCACTAAATCCAGAGACACCGCTAAACCCCGAAATGCCGCTAAAACCAGAAACTCCTGAAAACCCCGAAAAACCGGAAATACCAGATCCAGAAAAGCCACTTATTCCCGAACCGGAAAACCCAGATCTCCCAGAAAAACCAGAAAAACCGGAAATACCAGATCCAGAAAAGCCACTTATTCCCGAACCGGAAAACCCAGATATCCCAGAAAACCCGCTAAAACCAGAAATGCCAGAAAATCCTGAAAACCCGGAGATACCACTACCGGAAAAACCAGAAATGCCACTACCGGAAAAGCCAGATCTCCCAGAAAAACCAGAAAAACCAGAAAAACCAGAAAAACCAGAAAAACCGGAAATACCACTACCGGAAAAACCAGATCTTCCAGAAAAACCGCTAAAACCAGAAATGCCAGAAAATCCACTAAATCCAGAAATACCGCTGCCAGAAAAACCGGATCTTCCAGAAAACCCAGAAAATCCGGAAATACCGCTGCCGGAAAAACCAGAATTTCCGGAGAAGCCTGAAATGCCAGAGTCACCAGAATATCCTGACAGTCCACTAAATCCTGAATCACCGGAATACCCAGAATATCCCGATACTCCGCCAAATCCTGAATCCCCAGAATACCCGGATATCCCAGAAAATCCGCTGAAACCGCTTACACCTGACCCAGAAAATCCAGACGTTCCGGAAAACCCAGATATTCCGGAAAACCCGGAAATACCACTGAATCCAGAAATTCCAGAAAATCCCGATACACCAGAAAATCCAGATACACCAGAAAATCCAGATATTCCAGACCCAGAAAATCCAGATATTCCAGACCCAGAAAATCCAGAAACCCCCGAAAATCCAGATATACCGGAAAAACCAGATATGCCGGAAAAACCAGATATCCCAGAAAACCCACTTACTCCCGAAAATCCAGATGTGCCAGAAAATCCAGATGTGCCCGAAAAACCAGAAACACCAGAAAAGCCAGATATTCCAGAAAAACCTGACACCCCCGAAAAACCCGACTCCCCCGAAAAACCTGAAATTCCAGAAAAGCCTGACACCCCAGAAAAGCCCGAATCTCCGGAATAACCTGATGTTCCAGAAAAGCCTGAAATCCCTGAAAAGCCCGAAATTCCGGAAAATCCTGATAAACCAGAAAATCCTGATTGCCCACTGTATCCAGAAAGCCCCAATCCAGAAAAGCCTGAATACCCAGAAAATCCGGAAATGCCAGAAGCACCAAGGGCGTTAGACCATTGCCCGCTGGCGTAGCCTTCATATTGATTGGTATCTGTGTTGAAGCGAATTTGCCCATCACTACCAGCAGGACGCTCTGCTGTGGTCCCTTTCGGCAACGTAACCGCCTCGGTCCCCGGCAAAATCGGATTGGGCGAAAAACTGATTGTTGGGTTGCCACCAGCGCCATTGCCGTTGGCCACATCAATCTGACTTGCGGTTCCAGCAATCAGAACGCCGCCTGCGGTGGCCCCGTTCTGAAAAGCCAAAAGACCCGTCCCACCGACCTGAGCCATAGCCGCGATCAAGCCGTTCAATGCCACCGTAGGATTGCCAGATACGCCGTCTCCGTCGGTGATTGCCAAGCCGGTGCCAGAAACCGCGATAGAGCGATTCGTGACGGTCGATGCACCAGTCTTCACAATCACGCCGTTGGAGGCCGCCTCAAGGCTTCCAGAGGCCCCGCTGAGAATCACCTGAAGGGTTGACTGCGCACCGCCGTCCACAAGGCCGATACCAGTGCCGCCGGCAAGTGCCCGACTGTTGTTGAGCGTCGGCTCTTGGTTGAGCGTCAGGAAGGTCTGCGTCTGAATCGGCGACCCAGCCAAAGCAGCCGCAGTCGTGCGCAGGGTCTGCCCGTTCTGCACGATTGGGACTGCCTCAGTGCCTGTGATTGGGCCAGCCGCAGGCAGTTGGGTGATGGTAATGTTTGCCATATCAGGGCTGAATCTCCAAACCGTCAAGGTTGCCGTTGTTCTCCGGAGTTTCGATGTTTTGCTCAGGAGAAAGCACCGCACCGCCGTAAGGCTCACCAGCACTCAAATTATTTGGGTCAAGCGCAACCGAAACGTCTGGCCTTGGAAACCGAATCGTTATCCTTTCGGTTTTGCGAGCGGGCAGCCGATATGGGTCAAAGTTGTCGGCGCAACCCTGATCACAAACTTGCAGGCCAGGAAAATTGGGGTCGCTGCGCATTACAGCATGCGGGCGCTTCATCTTGCATCGGTCGCACACTGCGATTGCGATGTCAGAGTAGCCGAGGGTGTCTAGGAAGATCGGCATGGATCAACCAATCATCAACGAGAATAAACAGAAATATTCGGGGCCAGAAAAATGGGCGAACGGTCTCTCTCTTCGGCCTCTGCCAGACCCAGGTATTTGTCGGCCTGCCCCTCAAGGTACTGGATGCGGGCCGCATCAACCCCAGGCAACTCCAGGCTCATCCGGTGAGCCAGCATGAAAACGACTGCCTCAAACCAC
>JACCDP011082038.1_pt1 | contig 10770 bp, 12 predicted proteins | sample 7445841 | NCBI WGS metagenome assembly JACCDP01 (sample SAMN15323441, study PRJNA562643) | freshwater metagenome | isolation source: river surface water | place: USA:Blue River Watershed | collected 2017-08-17
CTATTCGTCAACGGAAACAGTGCCTACAACATCAAAGACGGGAGCGCCATGTTGAATGACCGCGCAAAACAAATTACTGCGGCTGTATTTGGCCACGGTCCCAAGGATGCCGACAAAATTGGCAAAGGAGTCGCTCGTCAATACGGCAAGGGAGTAGATGGCTTTAATGTGTCGTCTTGCCAATTTGCGATTCATTACTTCTTTGAGGACCCGGACACACTGAAAGGGTTCATGAAAAATATTGCAGAATGCACAAAGCAAAATGGATATTTCATTGGAACCGCTTACGACGGTAAATTGGTATTCAATGAGCTTCGTAAAACCGCGCCCGGGGACAGCGTTAAAATTATTGAAGACGGTAAAAAGATTTGGGAGGTTACACGCGGATATGGGTCTGATACATTTGAGGATAACTCCAGTTCCATTGGCTATAGAATTGATGTGTACCAAGAATCGATTAACCAAACCGTATCTGAATACTTGGTGAACTTTGACTATCTGAACCGTGTGATGAGTGCCTACGGGTTTGAATTGGTGTCCCGTGATGAAGCCAAGGATATGGGTCTACCGGATGGGTCTGGGCTTTTCAGTGAATTATTCTTATATATGATGGATGAAATCGCCAAGAATAAATTCAAGGCAAAGGACTACGAGAAGGCATCCTCTATGAGCGGTTATGAAAAGAAAATCTCATTCTTAAACAGATATTTCGTGTATAAAAAGATTAGAACGGTTAACGTAGATGATGTGGAACTTGAACTTGGTGAATATGCTGACACTGCGGCATCAAGAAACGCAGTTGAGACAACACACGCCCAAGAGGTTGCAGTAGAGGAAGTTGCTGCAATTAAACCCAAGGTTCGCAAGCTGAGTAAAAAATTACTGCTTGTTGCAGCAACAGACGCAATTGATGATGCGCCGATTATAGCGAAGGCGAAGGTATCAAAAGCGAAGGAACCCAAGGAGAAGAAGGCAGTGAAAAGGGCTCCAAGCGTAAAGATAGCAAAAAAAGCTCTTGTTATTGAAAGCGACGATGACGATGACGACGAAGACGAAGACGCTTAAGTATAATATTGAATAACGAACTTAAATAAATTGCCTATTATATAATAATAAACCTATGAGTTATTATATATTACCAAAAATTCACAATAATATTGAAGTATGTCCAAGAGATAGCAGCGACAATGATACCCTTCTATACCTATCGCACAGCCTATATAATTATTACGCGGATATAAATCAAAAGATTGCAGGTATTTGTAGAGAGGAACATGACCCGTCGTGCAACATGCATGCCGAACTCGCGCGGCTTGTAAACCCATATGAATACATTTTTTCCAAGGTGCCCGGGTCTAATTACTCTGTTAGTAAACTGAAGCCGAGTTCAAATTTGTTCTATGATTTTCTTGAAGTGGTCACGACCTTAAACGTGCTGGATTCGTACAGAGCAGAACCTATTAGAACGCTCCACGTAACTCGTAACCATAGTGATACAATTGAGTGTTTTGAAATGCTTCGTGAAAGCTATAGCGACGAGATTCAGTACTATGACGAAATAAACGACGACACCATTAAGTGTATTGGAGATGGCAAGTTTCACTTTTTATTTCTGGAAACGAAAACCGCGAATTTAAATGCATATATGTATTCGCTGATTGAAAGCATGATGGTCATATTGCGAAACCAGGCGGTTCGTGGGTGCTGCATTATAAAAATCAACCATGTTTTTCACAAACCAGTTGTTGACGTATTGTTTACATTATCGTCCTTATTTGAGAAAACGTACGTTTTGAAACCAAATACAAGCAATGTTACATCATTTGACAGGTATATCATTTGCAAGAATTTTCAGTATAACGAAAGTAAACACAAATTGTTGAAATTGGCCTATTTTAGATTGGCAGTATTTCTTAAAAAATTAGATGGAAAATCTATTACATCGATTGTAGAGCAGGAAATTCCATACTATTTTACAACAAAGTTGAACGACTTGAACATTATAATTGGTCAACAACAGTTGGATTCTTTAAATTTAGTAATAAATTTGTTGAAAAATAAGAATAAGGATGAAAGAACTGAGGTTATGAAAAAGGCCAGTATTCAGAAATCGGTTTCGTGGTGTGAAAAGTACAAGATCCCCTGTAACCGGTTCACCGAAAAGACGAACATTTTTTTACCCATCAGTAAGGAAGCTGATTTTTGATGGGATATATTTCGCACACTAATATATTTCGCACACTAATATATTTTATATACAGAATATATATAAAATGTCATCGTCTCATGATATTGTAGCGGATAGTAACGTCCTGCAAATTAGTTCCTCGGAGAGCGAACCATCCACCAAACAAGAAGGATGCTGTCAGTATATTCGTACTCAGGATTTTGCTCAGAAGGTTGGCATAATACCAACCGTTGCATTTGAAATATACCGTGTGGTGATATCTACATGCCTTATATTATTTGTCCCTCAAAAATGCGAAGATCATATATGCGACTTAAAGGAAAATTTGGTGCTTGAAAACCAAAAATACACAGCTGGGGTGGTTATTAACTTTATAACACTTGCGAGCTTTCTTGCACTGTACTTCGTTGAAGTTAGAAGAGAGAACATACTTATCAATTATTTAGAGGTTAGCGCCAATGTTGCAAGCGATAACGTTTCAGTTGGGAAGACATTGGAGCTATTGCCAAAGGAGAAGCATGCGAGCATCCTTTACTTAGATAAATGTTATCAACGCGGTGGATTTTTCATAATATTCTTGTTTTTGACAAATGCAATTTTGAGTGGATTTGTGGTATCAGACTATTACCTGGATAAACAAACAACGTCTACATTCGTAACAAATATTCTGTTCATAATTACAAAACTTATTGACATCTATACTGTTGCAAATACAGAGGAGAACATTTTCTATTCTGCGTACCTAAAGGGTAGAATTCAATACAACGACGTTGATCCTGATAAACGGCTGCCACAGATCACAAGTGGTGCCGTTGTGTAATTGTGCCAACTAAACTAAACTAAACTATTTGAAATGTTTATACGTGGTAATATTTCAAATATAGATAACTACACTGAACGTGTGCGAGTGTTATAAGTGTTCGGGGATTGAGAGAAATGATTTGAACTGGTTACTGTACCGGGATAGTAGCGATACGGGCTGGGTTGAACAGCTGGTACCTGGAACTGCGGCAACTGCTTGTAGTAGCAGCGCTTCTTGTTCTGAAACGGTCCAGACTGTCTAAAATTGAGCGGTAACGGCGCATGGCATGTTGGGGCCTTGTTCTTTAGCAAATTAGTCACATTTGGGTCATTGCCAGCATAAAGCTCATTCGCGTTCACAAGCAGAGGACCTGTATTGTTGTGATTCTGAATAGATGCCGCGTTTGTAGAAATGGTATTGACATTCAACTTGAGATTGCGAGTAGAACTGTCAACCGCGCCCTGTTTCGCGTATTGATAATTGTTGGGCTTGTACACAACGAGCTGACATCCGGTTTGGTTGGATGGGCCAGCAAGAGGCATGCCCGAATAGGGGTTTCTGATAAAATCATTAAACAATTGAATAGCCGGCGCCTTTTGACCAGCAGGTAGGGTATTTATCCAGTCCCAGAATCCTTGAATCGTATTGATGCCAAGGGTCTCAAATGTTGCTGCGGTAGACGGGGGGATTATTCCAGCATTTACCATAAGAGCAAGCATTTGTGCGATTAATGCGTTCTCAGTTGCGTCGTAGATCTGCGCATTTGGCTGACAATTCGCAAGATAGGTGTTTGCGAGGGCAAGCGGTCCTCCGGGCTTATCGGCACGATTTACTTGTATGTAGTAGGGGTTTGCCTGGTAATCGTCCGCCGTCAAATTCGTTCTGACCGACAAGAAATTGAACGCCTTCTGGTCGTAAGTCTTGCATCTATTTTGCAAGTACTGTTTCGTTGTCGTATAGTAATTCTTTTTAAGATTTGTACTGGCGTAAATAGCTCGGCGCTTGGCTTTAATCTCGTCGTTGCAGCAGAACCCGTACTTGGGGTAATTTGTAGTGGTTTCTTCGGGATTTTCCTGCAAAAATGTTTTGTTAGGATAGTAATCTGCTACGATTCCTACACCTTCGCAAGTTTGGCAATCAGCATTCAGTTGAGAAACACCATCCTTCTCACCCAGAGGGTTCAATTTGACCGTAAACGCGCCGGGTTTATCCTGCATATCATTCAACAATCCTGAGCCGCCGAATCCGCCACCAAGAGATGTGCCCTTGCTTGACTTTACGTAGCGATTAATGTTGTAATTGATTTGCGCGGTTTCTTCATTGGACCTTGACGTAGAATTTGCTATCGGCTGCGGAGGAATAACTCTACCCTTTCTAAAATGCTTGATGGGGCGGGCCAAGCCGAAACCAGTTTGAAACACGTTGCCAGAATCGTTGTTTGTTAAAGGCCTAATATGTCCGGGGGCCGTTCCTACCGGATTACTATTTACCCCAGTTCCCTTCCACGTAATATATTGTTTATTCAAATATGTGCTTCTATGATTGTATCCAGATGAAGGCATAGATTTCATACCTAATGGGTAAACGGCTGTTGACATTTATATTATTATGGAAGAAAATAAAAAGTAATCTTATTGTATATTAATGCCGACCGTGATAAATATATTGATAGCGTTTTTTATTCTATTAATCGGGTATCAAATTGTTTTAGCGAACCACATTGTAGAAGGATTAGAGAATAATGCCACCGATTCCACCTATCAACCATATGATATGAACAACCCTTCAAATGCACTCATTTTAGCGCAACAAAATGCCGGAAATATTGCATATATAAAGCAGCGATTGGACTCCGTTCAGGGTATGCAACAGCAGCTTCAAGATTTGAGCGGAAATGTAGTGACCTTGCAGGGCCAGGTAAATACTTTAGTCGCCGCGCAAAAGGATTACGCTACACAACTTACTGCCGGGCCGAGTCCCAATATATCTGGCACTACAGAGGATGACGATGAAAACGCGCCCATGCCGGCTTAACAAATATACCGACTGAAAGGAAAAATAAATATATTTGTATATTTTAAGTATAATGTCGAATATATTTCAAGATGTATTAACTGATGCGAAGGGGGTTGAAGAAAAACTCCTGGGTCCTACATATCCGTACTATAAAAACATTCGGACGCCGAGCGATATTGGTATGAGCGATGCGGGTACTCTGCCACAAATGTCGCGCAATATCAATGGGCTCATCCAATACGTTGAGTTGTTAGTATCAGGCAATAGTCAGGCGTCTGCAACCGGCGGGCCTTTAGGCAACAAATTTTTCCTGCAGACGGGTGCAAAGTGCGCGGCAATAGATAAGTGCACGGACCCAAATCAGCCATCTACGTGTCAGCAAACCGACCGGTATATTTATGTGAACAATGTGCCCGAGGGCAATATTCCATTTATATCCAATGGTTTGGGGGTGAATTTTTCGGAATTTAAGGGATTAATCCCTGGTGCGATGGGAAACCTTAACGTTTTAAACCCATTTGCAATTTTGAGAGCATTCGCGTCAGGGTCCACTCCTCCGTGCCAGGAAATAACTATGCAGACCATTGATGTTAACAACAACTCTTCGTCGGAGACCCATTATGTTACGCTGGCGGATATTCAAAACACGGACCCGTGTTCGTTTCCAGGAGGGTTGAATCCCGTTACGCAGGCCAGATGCAAGGAGTCGTTTCAAACGCGTGTTGCCCAAGATGCTGCTCCAGTTATGTCCAACGATATAATGGATCAAGTGTATTTTGCCAGTTTGGCCGGCGTCGGGTTATACATTCTATATCGTTTTATGGAGAAGTCTCGGTAAAGACTTAAATATTATAAGTTAATCACATTTAACCTAACTTATAATGTCGGCGTGTTGCAGTATGTGTCATCAGTTGTTAGAGGAGGCGGGCTATCTTATACCTGCAAGGTGCTTGCGAAAAAATGGTGCAAGGGCGCATAGGGTGTGTGCTTCATGCTGGTGGGACCCTTTATGTGGGTTTGCGCGGGAAGACGCGCCCCATGGCTGCCCTGGATGTGCCGCGGGGTTGCCGTTGATGGGCCAGATTATTCAAGGTGAAAATGCTACATAATGTAGGGAATGGGTGGAAAATTGCGAGAATTGCGTTGCTACACTCTGTAGAAGAGGGTCTTGTTTTTTATCTGGAAAGTTTTTTGGGAAAATCAAAAATGGACAAAAAAAATGTCCAAAAACCCGTTTTGCCAAAATACTTTCCCCAAAATACATGTTTTGTGACCATATTTGAAATTTATGGTCTGGTCACAGAAAAAATAATTTTCAATTTGTGACGGTAATTTTTTAATACTTTTTGAGAGAAAAGGTTTAGGCATTTTTTCTTGCAGTATTATATACTTACAAATGACTGACGTTTCTTTAGAGAAAAATGCCGGAAATTTTTATTGTCACAATTGTGACTTTTACTGTAGCAAACAGTCCAATTTTAATAAACATATTTTGACACGTAAACATCAGAATAGCATGAAAATACTGACAAATACTGACACAAAAAATGCCGAAAATGCCGAAAATGCCGCGCAGAATAGTTTTATTTGTGAATGTGGCAAAGAGTATAAACATCGGCAGAGCTTATTTAATCACAAAAAGGTTTGTAATGCAAATAAGCAACCTGAAGATTTTATTTTTAATAAAGAAATTGTTATGATGGTATTACAGCAGAACAAAGAAATTCTAAAAGAGAATGGCGATCTAAAACATTTAATAATGGATACACAGAATCAAATGATGAAAGTAATTGAAAGCGGCGCCTACAATACGACCAATAACACTACAAATAATACAAATACCATCAATTCCCATAACAAGGCCTTTAACCTCAACTTTTTCTTGAATGAAACATGCAAAGACGCGATGAATATCATGGATTTCGTGGAATCTATTAAGCTACAATTGTCAGATTTAGAGCGGGTCGGTGAAGTAGGTTATGTAGAGGGGATCTCCAATATTATTGTGAAGAATTTGAATGAACTGGATGTTACTCAACGACCGGTTCATTGTACAGATAAAAAGAGAGAAACAATGTATATTAGAGATGAAGATAAATGGGAAAAGGATGAAAATAACACCAAAATTAAAAAGGCAATAAAACGGGTAGCATCCAAGAACCAAAGATTACTACCCAAATTTAAAGAAGCGCACCCGGATTGCGGTACTTATCATTCCAAATATTCAGATCAATACAACAAAATTATTATAGAATCAGTTGGCGGTTCTGGCGACAATGACGCTGAGAAGGAAGAGAAAATCATCAGGAATATCTCAAGGAACGTTGTAGTTGAGAAATAAGAGATTATTTATCTACGTGTGCGCCGATGATTTCGCGTTGCCTTACATTTTCGTGCGCGCTTACATTTTCGTGTATATCTCCGTTTTCGGCGCCCACCCAACATCGGCGATACAAGTTGTTCAAGCGACAACTCTCCATCCTGTATGGTATGCTCATATTCGTTCCCAATCTGACTGATATTTAAATGACCTGGATTAAATATCTGTTCAAACTGTTCACCTGTTATATTATATGTGCGCGCGACATTCTTGCCAACCGCAATATCCTTTATTTGTTGCATAGGTTGGAGTGTAGCGTATTCAACCTGATTACTGACCAACGTCTTGCCTCCGGTTAGTACACTATTGCGTTTAGAAGTTGCGTTAATCTTGCGAACATTTTCAATGACACTTGGATAACGCCGTGTTATAAAGTCCATCATGGTTGTTTGATAATCAGATATGCGAGTAGTAAGCTCTCCTAATATAGTATCCAGGTTAGGATAACTTATTATTGGCAATATCCATCGATATCCAGCCCAAGTATATGCACTTTGATGCGAACGCGGCGTTTCCTTTTGCGCAATGTGCGACAACTTTTCCTGAAAAGAATAGTCTCGGTTCATGTTTTTCCCCTTGAATGTCATTCCATAATCAATAATTAAACACCGCCCTCTATTTGAGAAATCATCTACGTCATCCGCCTTGTAAATATAGTCGGTATTTATCAGTATATTGTGTAAGTGAGAATCGCCGTGAAAGTAACCAATATTATATAATCGTACAAGTTCATATGCAGCCAGCATTTGATAATGCATTTTTGTATAAATACGCTCCGTGTTCTTCAAAACGTTATGCAAGGTATCATAGTTTTCTGCAAATGCCATTACAATAATCCCCAACTTTAGCTGCGAGTTGCCATTATTTCTTGACGTATCATAAATGTTTTTTAAATATTCAATCGTCGGTTTTGAGCGTTCATCCATCTTTTTTATGACGTCCGTTAAAAATACGGATACAGGGCTTTTATCGCCTGCATTACTAAACATATTCACATATAAGATGGGTGGGCATACTGCCTCTAAATGAGTATTCGTCTTTTTATACACATCAACTTGAATCTTAATTTCGTCTAAAAATTCGTTTGTTTGAGTGGTATATAGTTTCATCTCATCAAGAAGAGGTTTGTCAGAAGGACTGCCATCAAGTGGTACCAATTTCATAAACAAACAATCGCAAACAACAGTATCCGCTGTATTATTTAACGACAATACACGATATTTTGACTTTGCAATATCATTTAACTTAAGTTTAAATCCAATGCCATAGGATCCTCTGTTAAAGTACGACACGGTGGAGTGCATCAGATACTCAATAAAGTATGCGCGCTCGGGAACCCTTTTGACGCCTGGTGCACTTACTGGTTCAGGTACACCATCTTCAATATTATGCACCACTACAGACATCTATAATCTATATATATTCGCGAGAATTTAAAAGGCCGTGATCTGTTATTTTATCATTATTTATTCATTATTTATTCATTATTATTAGAAATATAGTAATGAATAGACATCAAAGTGCGCCGCTGGGTTTGGGCCAGATTATTCATGGCGAAAATACTACATAATGTAGGGAACATGTGAAATGTTGCGACATTTGCGTTGCTACACTCTGTAGAAGAGACCCTTGTTTTTTACCTGGAAAGTTTTTTGGGAAAATCAAAAATGGACAAAAAAAATGTCCAAAAACGGATTTTGCCAAAATACTTTCTCCAAAATACATGTTTTGTGACCATAATTGAAATTTATGGTCTGGTCACAGAAAAAATAACGCAAAATTTGTGACGGTAATTTTTTATTACTTTTAATTAAAAAGGGTTAAAATTATTTTCGGTTTCCTATATATGGAAACTTTAGGAAACCAAAATCAGCCGAAAACAAGCCGAAAATATTGTTGCGAAACATGTGACTATAACACAGACAAAAAAGGTAATTTCAATTCGCATCTGACGAGCATAAAACACAAGACAAGTATTGCCGGAAACCAAGGAAACCAAACTAAGCCAAAAATAAGCCAACATATATGTGAACTATGCGATACCTGCTATAAAAATAGGTCGGGGTTATGGAAGCACCAGAGGAAATATCATATAGAAAATACATGTACAAATGAAGTTATATCACAACAATCCAATCCTCACGATGAACCCACCGACAAGGAGTTGATTATGATGCTTCTCAAAAAGAACGATGAGTTACAGAATATGATGTTAAAGGTATTAGAAACCGGCACATGTAACAGTTACACAACCAACACAAATTCCCATAACAAGGCCTTTAATCTAAATTTCTTCTTGAATGAAACATGTAAGGATGCTATGAATATTACAGAATTTGTTGACTCAATTCAGTTGCAATTGTCAGATTTGGAAAAGGTCGGAGAATTAGGATATGTAGAGGGAATATCCAATATTATTGTGAAGAATTTGAATGAACTGGATGTTACTCAACGACCGGTCCACTGTACAGATAAAAAGAGAGAAACAATGTATATTAGAGATGAAGATAAATGGGAAAAGGATGAAAATAACACCAAAATTAAAAAGGCAATAAAACGGGTAGCATCCAAGAACCAACGTTTGTTACCCAAGTTTAAAGAGGCACATCCAGATTGTGGCACTTATCATTCCAAATATTCTGATCAATACAACAAAATTATTATAGAATCGGTTGGCGGTTCTGGTGACAATGATGCTGAGAAGGAAGAGAAGATCATCCGGAATATCTCAAGGAACGTTGTAGTTGAAAAATAAAATACATCGAACATTCTATTAGGCGTGTAGAATAGAATATTCCTTTTCTTTTTAGTCGGTTTATCGGTAACCAAAGAGCCATCGCAAATAGTCGCTGAAACTGGCTACATAAGAGGTCTGCGCCGGATAAATGTATACATCAGGCGTGTCGTAATCTTGGAAATATGTAGGGTAGTAGAAAACTCTTCTTCTTGGCCCACCCATGCCCCATCCACGGTGTCCAATTCCTCTACCCCATCCTCTACCCATGCCCATGCCTCTTCCTCTTCCTCCCATTCCTCTTCCTCCCATTCCTCTTCCTCCACGCCCACCAAACCCCTCCTGAATATACTGATAAATATAGTACAATCCTATGCAGAATAACAAAACACACAAAGCCTTATACATATACTAACGTTAGATAATTCATTATTATTATTAGTAATATAGTAATGAATAAATATTCAATAAATATCAAAAAGTTTAATGACGCGCACGGCTACGACGGTGACTTCGACTTCGGCTTCGGCTGCGGCGACGGCTTTGGCTGCGAGCAAGGGTACGTCCGCGTCCGCGTGTTCTTCCACCAACCCAGTTATGAGCACGAGCAGAGCTAATACCGGAAATCGGAGACGCATTTGTTGCTAAAC
>JACCDP010336745.1_pt1 | contig 10767 bp, 11 predicted proteins | sample 7445841 | NCBI WGS metagenome assembly JACCDP01 (sample SAMN15323441, study PRJNA562643) | freshwater metagenome | isolation source: river surface water | place: USA:Blue River Watershed | collected 2017-08-17
AGGTGGCAAAGATTTTGAAAAGCTCTTTACCGATCGCAGTGATGCATCAGGAACTGGCTATTTCGATCCAACTACTTCACATTATCGATATGAAATTCTCAATTTGGCGCTAAGACATGATTCAGAGATCTACCTGCCTCGCATTGTTGAACCGAATAAATTCGGTGGCACCACGTTAACTGGAATTCCAATCGCTGCTGGCGCTGGTGATAATGCCGGCGCCGCGCTTGGACTAAATGCCCAACCAGGTGATGTGATTGTTTCACTTGGTACCAGTGGCACAGCGTTCTCCGTTTCAAATACCCCGACTCATGATGCAGCCGGACTAGTTGCTGGCTTCGCTGATGCGACAGGAAAATATCTGCCGTTGGTCTGCACTTTAAATGCTGCCCGCATACTTGATGCTGCCTGCAAAATATTAGGAAAGAACCACGATGAGGTAGCCGCACTTGCTCTCTCGACTCAGGCTGGAGCAAATGGATTAACCTTGCTGCCTTACTTTGAAGGCGAACGTACGCCTAACCGACCAACTGCAACTGGAACCTTTGCCGGCATGAATTTAACTAATTCGAATCCCGCTGATATCGCTCGTGCCATGATTGAAGGAATGCTTTGCGGGTTAGTCGATGCAGTTGGTGCACTTACCGCACAAGGCGTTGCCGTTAATCGTATTCTGCTAATTGGTGGCGCCGCCAAGAATCCAGCTGTCGCCCAAATTGCTAGTTCGCTCTTTGGTCGCGAAGTATTAATTCCGCCTGCTGGTGAATATGTAGCAGATGGTGCAGCCCGCCAAGCAGCTTGGGCGCTATCTGAAAGCACTGACGCACCCATCTGGAATTTCGGAGCTGTCGAGACAGTTAGCGCTAAAGCTTCGCCTGATGTATTTGCCAAATATCAAGAGCTACGCGATCGAACCACAGATTGGATTTAATAAAAACTAAACGGTTACGCGCACGCCTTTACCAACTACTACGATTCCGCCAGCAGATACGGTGAATCGTTCACGATCTCGTTCAAGATCTACGCCGATTTGAGCGCCAGGATCAACAATTACGCTCTTATCTAGAATTGCATTTCGGATAACGGCACGATCACCAATGCGAACATTTGGCATCAAAACTGAACCATCGACAAAGGCGCCTTTTTCAACCATTACATCGTATGAAGCAACTGTGCGATTTACATGCCCTCCTACCACAATTGATCCTGCGCCAACGATGGAATCCTGCGCCAAGCCACCCTCGCTGAACTTGGCAGGTGGTAATGAAGGCGGATTGGTAAGCAAAGGCCATTCGCGATTGTAAAGATTAAAGATTGGATGGATCGAAACTAAATCCATATGGGCTTCGTAGTAAGCATCAATTGAACCTACATCGCGCCAATAGCCCTTATCACGTTCGGTTTCGCCCGGAACTTGGTTTGTTGCAAAGTCATAAACTTTTGCCACACCATTTTTAGTCATCATTGGAATTATGTTGCCACCTAAATCATGGCGACTTTCCAAATCTTCAGAATCAAGAATTAAAGCTTCTTCCATTACATCTCGCTTGAAAATGTAATTACCCATCGAAACTAAACAAAGATCTGGATGCCCTGGCATTGCAGGTGGATCGCTTGGCTTTTCATGGAATGCCTTAATAGTTACGCCATCTTCAGCTAATTCGATCACACCAAAATCATGGGCTTCAGAACGCTTCATGCGAATTGCCGCAACAGTTACACCAGCGCCGGTACTTAAATGGAAATCGAACATTTGGCTGGGATCCATGCGGTAAACGTGATCAGCGCCAAAAACTACGATGTGCTTTGGATTTTCATCTTGGATCAAATTGAAGTTCTGCAAAATTGCATCGGCGCTACCGGTATACCAACGTGGACCGAGGCGCTGTTGCGCTGGCACCGGAGTTACATAGTTGCTCAGCAAAGTAGACATGCGCCAAGTTGTGGTGATGTGGCGGTCGAGTGAATGCGATTTGTATTGCGTTAATACCGCAATCTTGCGCATTTCGGCATTTACTAAATTGGAAAGTACAAAATCAACTAGGCGATATGAGCCGCCAAACGGAACAGCCGGTTTTGCCCGATCTGCTGTTAATGGCATTAACCGCTTGCCTTCACCGCCTGCTAAGACGATTCCAAGTGGTTGTTCAAAGCGTGCCATGGGCTAACGATACCCTTACCTAGTGAAAACGACCAGAGTTGGATTAGTTACTAAAGAGTGGCCTCCTCTTGTTTATGGTGGTGCCGGAGTTCATGCTGTTCAGCTGACCGAAGCACTTCGTGATCTCGATGGCGTTCAAGTTGATGTTCATTGCTTTGGCGGCAACCGCACTGATGGTGCTTTTGGTTACTCGACACCCGCTTCGTTTGAAAGTGCTAATCCTGCAGTTCAAGCGATTGCTACCGATCTTGAGATTGCCAATCATTTGCAAAACGTCGATGTAATCCATAGCCATACTTGGTATGCCAACCTAGCCGGCCAAGTTGCTTCAATGTTGCACGGCATCCCCCATGTAATTACGGCTCACTCACTCGAACCGTTGCGACCATGGAAAGCTGATCAATTGGGTGGCGGTTACCAAATCTCTTCTTGGGCCGAAAAGAGCGCTTATGAAAGCGCCGATGCAATCATCGCAGTTAGTGATGGAATGCGATCTGATGTTTTAGCCGCCTATCCAAACGTTGATCCAAATAAAGTCGTAACCATTCGAAACGGAGTTGATGTCGATCGTTTTAAACCAACTACTGACGATGGGCTATTAACTGATCTTGGAATTACTAATCGTTACGCAATATTTGTAGGTCGCATAACTCGTCAAAAAGGATTAGCTCATCTACTTCGAGCTTGGCAGAACGTGCCGGCTGAATATGGTTTAGTGCTTGCAGCTGGCAGCCCCGATGAAGAAGTTATTGGAAATGAAGTTAAGGCACTTATCGAAGAGCTGCAAAAGACTCGTTCCAATGTAATTTGGATTCCGGATATGTTGCCGCACGAGAAGCTCTGCGCGCTATTGACTTCAGCTGATCTCTTTATCTGCCCATCAATCTACGAACCACTTGGCATCGTTAATCTTGAAGCTATGGGATGTGAAACAGCCGTGCTAGCCACCAGAGTTGGTGGAATTCCAGAAGTCGTAGCAGATGGAAGTACTGGCAAATTAGTTAATTACTCAGGCGATGGCTTAGCGCTCGAGCGCGACCTTTCTGCTGCGATTAATGAATTAATGGAACAGCCCGCTTTGTTGAAGGAATTTGGTGAAGCAGGTCGCAAACGCGCTGCTGCCGAATTTGGCTGGCCAGCAGTTGCACGCGCTACCCTTGCGCTCTATCAGTCGCTAATCAAATAGCGCTGTTTAACTTAAGGAAATCATGTCCCGTCGCGCCCTATTTCACTTTGCGGTTTCTGGTCTATTTTGGGGAACTCCTTACCTCCTAATGAAAGTTGCGGTTAGCGATATCGCTCCTGCTGTAATTGTCTGTGGTCGAGTATTGATCGGTGCGGCAATCTTAATTCCACTAGCTATTCACCAGAAAGTTTTAATGGATGCAATCCGTGGCTGGCGGTATGTACTGCCATATGCGATCTTTGAAATGATGATTCCTTGGATTCTAATTACTAATGCCGAAAAGAAAATCTCTTCCGGTTTAGCTGGGCTATTGATCGCGACTGTTCCGATCTGGTCAACCATCTTTGCTTCCATGAATGGCGATAAGACGGTTTGGCATAGCAAGCGACTAGTCGGAATTGCGGTTGGTTTTGTTGGTTTAGTTGGCTTAGTGGGTTATGAAAGTATTTTCGGTGGCTCAGATCCACTTTCCATCGCCATGATGCTAGTTACCGCGATGAGTTACTCATTTGCGGTCAATATGATCTCGATCAAATTGCCTGATGTTTCGGGAATTGCCATCAATGGTTTAGCTATGGTCTTTACCGCCATTGTGTATCTGCCGTTCATGATCGATCAGTGGCCAGCTGCTAATACCGTCTCAACTGAAGCAGCGTTATCTTTAATAGCACTCGGTATCTTCTGTACAGCGCTGGCATTTATCTCCTTCTTTATCGTGATGAAGGAGATCGGGCCGGCTCGCGCCTCAATTGGCACCTATGTAAATACCGCAGTCGCCGTAGTCTTAGGCGTAATCATTCTCTCTGAACCACTTACAGTTGGCATCATGATTGGTTTGCCGCTGGTAATGATTGGTTCTTACTTAGCCAGTCGCAAGCCAGTTGTTAACTCTTAGCTTTAACCTAGCTATATGAAAACAATTGCAGGAATCCTCGGCGTCGCGATCGTCGCAGTCTATGTAATTGGTTCAGGACTTTGGGTTAATACCGGTGATGGCTGGTATCGAAATCTGAATCAACCTACGTGGCAACCGCCGCCATTTATCTTCGGAATTATCTGGCCCTATAACTTCATAGTTCTCGGAATTGCTGCTGTATCTATTGCTCAGAAAGCTTCAACTTTTAGTTCCTCGATTTATCTAATCTTTTTCGCGCTCTCAGTAGCTTGCGCTCTAACTTGGGCTTTTCAGTTCTATCGCCCACATAACTTACAACTAGCCTCAACTGCCCTGATTGGCACAGCAATTCTGACGATTCCCATGGTGGTCGTTGCCTTTCGTACTTCAATACCGATAGCAATTTCCTTGCTTCCATATCAAATATGGGTAGCGATTGCTGCAACGTTGAGTTATCAATACAGCAAACTGAATTAGAGATCTATTTACGAAATAAAAAGTAAAGCGGTTCCGGCTAAAGTTAAAAGTATTGCAACAACTGCAGAGTTCTTACTTCCTAAGATTTGTGGCAGGCCTCGAATTCCGCTTTTCTGATCGGCCTTCATATCTTTCAAAACATTTACAAAGTGAGCTGCCGTTCCAAAAAGTGCGCCTCCCAACCACATCCATAGTGGCGGGGTTATGCCTTTTGAAATGGCGACCGCTGAAGGAAGCGCAGCGAAAGCAATTGCATATGGGAGTGGAGATAACCAATTAAATTTAAAGTAAAAGTTATATGCAACGCCGCAGGCGATGCCGAGCATATAAATCAAGCCACCCTTAGGACCAAGAGGCCCTAGTAAATTGGCCACAAATGAAAAGGGAAGCATCGCCTTGATAGATTTGGCGAGAAATTCTTTTGTGATCAAGCCAGAAACTAACGGCTTATTCATCCGCTGATTACTTAGATCATCTGCATAGTCATAAAGATCATTGCTCCATCCGACTACCAATTGCCCAGTAAATACGCCGAAGGCAATTACATATGCCGGACCTTCCCACCAGTAATAGCTAGCAAAACCAAATGAGATTGCAGTGACAATTAAGGTGGGGCCGAAATGTGAAGCTTTTCGCAGCCCGGTTAGCTTATTTCGTAAAGTCATAACAGCGATCCTAGCTAAACAATCTCAGCTTTAGTTTTCAGCAAAACCCAACTTATCTAGCAACTTCGAATCGCGTTGCCACTCTTTTGAGACTTTAATGTGCAGGCCAAGGAAGATACGAGCACTTAATTCGCGTTCAATATCAGCACGAGCACGCATGCCAATATCCTTTAGTTGCGAGCCTTGATGTCCAAGCAGAATCGCACGCTGCGAATCGCGTTCGACGTGAATAGTCGCATGAATATCAAAGAATGGACGGCTACCTGTTTTTTCACGTTCTGACATCTCGTCAATAGTTACCACAATTGAGTGTGGCAATTCTTGGCGAGCATCGCGTAGAGCGGCTTCGCGGATCAGTTCGCAAATCAGCTGTTCAACACTTTGATCGCTACGCATATTTGTAGGATAAAACTCTGGGCCAGGCTTTAACTGTTGGCCTATTAACTTCTTCAGAAGATCAATCTGTTCGTGAGTGGCAGCAGAAACTGGGACGATCTCATCCCAAGTGAAACCCTTTGCCATACCCATGATGCTGGCCAATCGAGTCGCCAGATTGGCCTTGCTAATTAAATCAGTCTTGGTAACCAGGGCAATCTTCTTGCTGCGTGGATGCTTTGCGATTTCATCAATAATAAATTGATCGCCAGCGCCGGATTCTTCATCGGCGGGCAAACAGATCATGATTACATCAACTGAATCTAAGCTCTCCTCAACCACGGCATTTAGGCGCTTGCCCAATAAAGTCTTTGGCTTGTGAACACCTGGAGTGTCAACCAAGATCGCTTGAAAATCTGGTTCGTTAACTATGCCGCGAATTGCATGGCGTGTGGTGTTCGGGTGCGGAGAAGTAATTACTACTTTGCTACCGACTAAGGCATTAACCAGAGTTGATTTTCCGGTATTTGGGCGGCCAACAATGGCAACGAAGCCCGATCGGAATTCATTCTCTGTGCTCATTGGCTAATCATCTCATTACATTGGTGAGAGAAATTCCACCGCATCTGCAATTGAAGTAACGATTTCGGCCGCTCGTTCACCAATTAAGCGATGACAGCCCTCGCTAACCGGAGATGTAATTGGCCCAGGAATCGCCATTACTGGTCGCATCAATTCAGCGGCATCTCGGGCAGTTCGAAGTGAGCCACTTCGAAAAGCTGCTTCTACGACCAGAGTTGCATTTGATAGCGCCGCTATCAACCGATTGCGAGTTAGAAATCTGGCTGGAATTGCTGCGGTTCCTGGCGGAACTTCACTTACCAAACAGCCGAGTTCGGCAATCTCAGCAAATAGCCGTGCATGTACGGCTGGATAATTAACATCGACGCCAGATGCGATAACTGCAACAGTAACTCCTTCGGCGACAAGTGCCCCTTTATGTGCAGCGGCATCAACTCCATATGCACCACCACTAATAATTGACCATTCGCGATCAACGAAGCCAGCTGCGAAATCTTGCGCAATACGAACGCCATACTGTGTTGGGTTTCGAGTGCCTACGATTGCTAACGAATCTCCTGTTAGTAATGCAGGGTCTCCTTTAACAACTAAAGCAATTGGTGGCGCCGCTAAATCAAATAACCTATGTGGCCATGCTTGATCTGCTGGAGTTAAGAGCGTTGCACCCGCGTCTAGAACGCTCTGGAGAAGTTGATCCGGGTTTGCCACTCGCAATTTTTCTAGAGTTCGGGCGTATTTAACTGGGTCATATCCCCCATTTAACGCACGCTCTAAAACATAGGTTGCGCTATTACTAAAGACCTCTTGGGCCCAAAAAGTTGAACCCCCTTCAATAGCGGAGAATAACTTTGCTCGGGCGATTATTTCACTCATTGTTCGACTCCATCTCGTAACGCATACGCTTGCTGCACATCCGCCAAGGTGGCTATCTCATGTCTATGTAAATCAGCCAAGGTCCATGCTGTTCTAATTACTTTATGCAGACCTCGCGCAGTTAAATGCTCGCGATCTAACTCGTCATGGAGGAAATTCATGGCGGCCCGCTCTGGTTGATAAGTAGTGCGCAGTGCCCGTGCTGGAATTTGGCTATTTAATTTCCAACCCTCATTTGCAAATCGCTTGGCTGCTATTTCGCGAGCTGCAATAACCCGAGCTCTAATAGCTGAACTTGATTCGCCCAGTTCGTTTTGCGCCATCTCAATTCGGCTTACTGGATCAACTACAACCCGTAGATCAATGCGATCCATTAGCGGCCCTGATAGCTTTCCTAAATACCTGCGAACTTGTTGCGAGGTACAAGTGCAATTACGGCCGCGACCAGAGAACTTGCCACATGGGCATGGGTTGGCGGCCAATACCAATAAGAATTGCGCAGGAAAAGTTAAGTTCCCGACGCTGCGAGCAATCGTTATTTCACCCGATTCCAGAGGTTGTCGAAGGGAATCCAAGATTCCGACGGCGCATTCAGGCGCCTCATCGACAAAGAGAACCCCATTATGAGCAAGCGATGAAGCACCTGGTCGAATCACATGTGCGCCACCACCAACCATCGCAACGCGAGTTGTTGTGTGATGTGGCGCAACAAATGGCGCCAGTAAAGATTGTGGTGCGCGATTACCTAAAGTGCCCGCGATCGAGTGCACCGCAGTTACTTCAAGTGCTTGCGCAATAGTTAATTGCGGCAAGATGGTTGGTAATCGTTGCGCAATCATGGTTTTGCCAGCACCAGGTGGTCCAATAAGAAGTAAATGATGACCACCGGTTGCAGCAATCTCGGCAGCTAATCGGGCGCGCGGTTGGCCTGCGACATCTGCAAAATCCAATAGCCCATCATCACTTTCAGATTGCAGATCAAGGGCAACCGCCTCGACTCGTTCGCCAGTTCGCAACCAACGCAGCACTTGCGCCAAAGTCGCCATTGGAATTATCTCAAGATCAACCATCAACTTGGCTTCGGCCAGATTTGCGACTGGAACAACTGCGCGCTTTATCCCCGCTTTGACTGCTGCTAGTAGCGCTGGCAGAACACCGCGCACGCTGCGCACTTTGCCATCAAGCGAAAGCTCGCCCAAGAAAACTGTTTCCTCGCAAATTGGCAGCGCTTGATTTGCAATCAACAAAGCAACAGCGATTGCTAAATCAAAACTCGGTCCGCTCTTTGGTAACCAAGCAGGAGATAACGAGACGGTGACTTTGCGATTGGGCCAGATCTCATTGCTATTTGTAAGTGCCGCCCGAACCCGGTCGCGTGATTCGGACAACGCCGTATCTGGTAGACCCAATAAAGTGTAGGCAGGCAACCCATCTGCAATATCTACTTCAACTGTGACTAAATTTCCGGCAAGGCCTTGTAGACCAACCCCATAAGTCATTCCTAGCGACATTTTTTACCCGAGCTCATAGGACATTTGCTCGCACTTCAATTGAATGCGAACCATCATTTGCAATCAAGATCGCGATTGCATCGATCTGATAGTCGCAACCAAGTGCACCATTTGTAGCTAACCAGGCCAGCGATAAGCGCTGGATCCGATGAGCTTTTGCACTGTCGATCGCCTCAAGCGGGTGGCCAAATGCAGTTGAAGTTCGGGTCTTTACTTCGATCATATGTATTAGCCCCGCGCTATCGAGGGTAACTAAATCAAGTTCGCCTTCCCGAATTCGCCAATTGCGGGCCAAGATTTCATCGCCGCGATTGATAAGAAATTGTGCAGCTATCTCTTCGCCGTTGGCACCTAAAGTTTTATTGCTTAAAGTTTTATTGCTTATTGTCATAAGGCCAGAGGCTAAATTGAGAGCCTGACTTAATAAGTTGCGATTAAATTACCTGTGGCCTAATTATTGCTGTGGCTATTTAATTAAAGCTGCCACATTTGCAAATGAACGACGATGTTCTACGCACGGACCATTTGCCGCCAGCAATTGGCTATGGCTGGCCGTGATATATCCCTTATGTCCAGCAAAACCATAAGCCGGATATTTCGCATCCAGTTGCCGCATTATGCGATCCCGATAAACCTTAGCCAGGATGGAAGCAGCGCTAATTGTATGAACGACTTGATCGCCTTTCCATACCGCCAAATTCGGAAGCGCTAACCCAGCGATCGCATAACCATCTGTTAAGACATAAGCCGGTGAAACTTTAAGTGCTTGAACTGCGCGGCGCATGCCATCAAGATTAGCGGCATGAACTCCGCGGGAATCTACTTCAGCTGCTGGAATTTCAATGATGCTATAAGAAATTGCGTGTTCAATAACTAAATCAAAGAGCTCTTCGCGTTTATTCTCTTTTATCTCTTTTGAATCACGGACCGGTGCTAAATCTGGATGGAAAGGATCATTCAGAATTACTGCCGCAACCACTAAAGGACCAGCACATGCGCCACGACCTGCTTCATCTACGCCGGCGATTGGTGAAATACCAGCTTCAATTAAAAGCTGTTCGATCACCTTCATGAATTATTTCTCTGTTTTAGTTGTAACTGCTGGCTGATTTAGCGCATCAACGCCAGGAACTAAAGAGATATTTTTCAGTGGCCAGATCACTGCAATTACTCGTCCAGTAATGCGATTGACCGGCACAAAGCCCTTATTAATGTCATCTTGGTGATAGCGCGAATCTGCACTGGCGCCACGATGATCGCCCATTACCCAAACTTTGTTCTTAGGAACGGTTACATCAAAGTTCATATCACTTGGCACATTGCCAGCAAAGATATAAGGCTCATTCATCACTTCGCCATTAACGGTGAGTTTGCCATCAGTGTTGCAACAAATTACATGATCACCTGCAACGCCTACAACGCGCTTAACTAGATACTGTTTAGCTGGATTTGGCAGTACGCCAACTGCAACGAGGCCAGCTTTTAATTTCGCAATTACAAAGGGTGATTCAGAGATATCCGCAGCAGGTAACCAATTATCTGGATCGCGGAATACAACGACATCGCCGCGTTCAATATTATTTGAGATAAATGGAATGCGATTTACAGCTACGCGATCATTAACCTGCAAGGTATTTTCCATCGAACCTGATGGAATGTAGAAGAATTGAACTAGGAAAGTTTTAATAAAGAGCGAGACCAAAAGGGCAACGACAATTAAAACTGGAAATTCTTGAAAGAAGGACCGCTTGCGTCTCATCTGCGCAAACCGCAATTAACTTTAAAAGTTATTCAGCTGGCTTATCTTCAGCAGCTGCTTCAGCAACTACCTCAGCAGGTGTTTCAACTATTGCTTCTTCTACGGCGGGAGTTTCTACCACAACGTCTGGAGTCGCAACTTCAGCTGGAACCTCGGACGCCGCAATTTCTACTACAGGCTCTACTACAGGTTCGGACACTGGAGTAGAAAGAATTCCATCGCCGTATCCTTCGATACCATCGCGCTTTTCGCGAATCTTGGCAGCCTTACCGCGAAGATCGCG
>JACCDP010402178.1_pt1 | contig 10766 bp, 8 predicted proteins | sample 7445841 | NCBI WGS metagenome assembly JACCDP01 (sample SAMN15323441, study PRJNA562643) | freshwater metagenome | isolation source: river surface water | place: USA:Blue River Watershed | collected 2017-08-17
AAACAAGCCGTTGAGCAGCAAGCCGATGTTGTCATTATTGATACTGCCGGCAGATTGCACAACAAGGTAGGCCTCATGAACGAATTGGCGAAAATTCGTCGTGTTATAGAAAAGTTTAAACCCGATGCACCGCACGAGACTTTATTGGTGATTGATGCAACCACCGGACAAAATGCATTTGAACAAACCCGGGAATTTACCAACGCCACCAAAGTGAATGCGCTGGCCGTAACCAAATTGGATGGAACCGCAAAAGGCGGTGTTGTGTTAGGGGTATCCAATACCTTTGGAATTCCAGTTAAGTATATCGGTTTGGGAGAAAAAGCCGAAGATTTGAAATTGTTTGATAAATCGAGTTTTATACAATCTTTATTAGCGTAATAGGTGAAAACTAAAAATAGCATACAGCCCAAAGTAAACGTAATCACCTTGGGATGCAGTAAGAATCTTGTAGACAGTGAGGTGATGATGCATCAATTGAAGGCGTCCCAGTTTGATGTGCAACACGAAGGGTCTGGAAAATCGGATATTGTGATCATCAATACCTGTGGTTTTATTGAAAATGCCAAGCAGGAAAGCATCGACACCATATTGCAGTTTGCGGAGGCCAAGGCCAACGGTAAATTGGATAAGTTGTACGTAACGGGTTGTCTCTCTCATCGATACAAAGACGATTTGTCCGAAGGAATTCCAGAAGTGGATGCATGGTTTGGTACCTTGGAATTGCCCAATTTGTTACGCACCGTTGGAGCCGATTACAAACACGAATTGTTGGGAGAGCGATTGCAAACCACCCCCAAACACTACGCCTACGTTAAGATTTCAGAAGGTTGCAATAGACCGTGTTCGTTTTGCGCAATACCCTTGATGCGGGGCAATCACGTGAGCAAGCCCATGGAGTTGATTGTGAAAGAAATTGAAAATTTAGTAAAGCATGGAACCAAAGAAGTGATGCTCATTGCCCAGGATTCTACCTATTATGGGTTGGACTTATACGGGGAGCGAAAATTAGCCGATTTGGTAAAGCGTGTTTCGGATATACCTGGTTTGGAATGGATGCGCTTGCATTATGCCTTTCCATCTCAGTTTCCCATGGACGTATTGCCCGTAATGGCCGAGCGCAGTAATATTTGCAAGTATTTGGATATCCCCGTTCAGCATATTTCCGATAACATGTTGAAAACCATGCGCAGAGGAATTACCCAAAAAAGAACGCTGGAACTACTACACACCATCCGAGAGCAAGTGCCCGGTATTGCTTTAAGAACCACCTTGTTGGTAGGGCATCCCGGTGAAACAGAATCCGATGTGCAAGCCTTGGTGGATGCGGTGAATGAAATAAAATTTGAACGACTTGGAGTATTTACCTATTCGCACGAGGAAAATACCCATGCCCATTCCTTGGAAGACAGTTTGCCCCAAGAAGAAAAACAACGCCGAGCCGATTGGGTAATGGAAACTCAAATGAGTATTTCCGAAGCGTTCAATCAATCGATGGTAGGTAGCACCCAAAAGGTATTGTTTGATCGATTGGAGGGAGAGGAGTTCGTAGGAAGAACCCAGTACGATAGTCCAGAAGTAGACAATGAAGTAAGGGTTCCCATCGCCGATAATTACGTTCGCATGGGCGATTTTGCCGATGTTCACATAACAGAAGCATCTACCTACGATTTGATGGGTACAATCGCAAAACCATGACCCAAATAGCCGTTTGGGATAACGTTCCTGCAGGGTATCTCGCTTCTTGGCTAGAGAACAGTGCATGGAAAGGCATCCCTACGGGTTTGTATCCCTACGAAGGGTCTGCTACCCAGTGGAAAGAACTGTTGGAGCAAGGGCTGAAATTCTCTCCTGAGATAAGGCAATCGTTGGTTTCAGTTATGAGTGAACAATCCAAGGGGATGTTGTCGTCAACCCAGCACAACTCTTTGCAATTGTTATCTCAATCCACCACGTTCACCGTAACTACGGGCCAACAAATACACTTTGATTTAGGTCCGGCTTATGTGTTTTTTAAAATTACTTCGGCCATAACTCTTTGCACAGATTTAAAACAACAATATCCCCAGTACGATTTTGTTCCTGTGTTTTGGATGGCAACAGAAGATCACGACTTTCAAGAAATTGCAACCTCCAAGCTCTTCAATAAAACTTGGACATGGAACGATGAAACTGCAGGACCGGTGGGAAGAAAATCGGTGCATGCATTAAGCCCTTGGTTGGAATGGGTTTCGTCCATGTTCGAGAATATTCCCGCTTCCCGGGAAGAAATTGAGTCCATAAAGAAAATATTTGATAAGCCCGATTTAACATTGTCGGAAGCCATACAGCATTGGGTTTTGCGCGTGTTTCAACACACGAATTTATTGGTGTTAAATCCAGATCACGTGCAATTGAAGCAGTGGATGGTTCCGATGTTTAAGCGTGAAATAGTCGATGGAGTTGTGTTCTCATGCGTTGAAAAACAAAACGAGGCCTTAAAGGCAAAGGGATTGATTCCAGAAGCCCATGTTCGGGGTTGTAATTTGTTTTACTTAAGTGAAACCCTGCGCGAGCGATTGGAATGGAAGGACGATAAGATAGTGGGCGTAATTTCGAGGAAAGCATGGAACCTTATCGAAATACTGAAGGAGATTGAATCTAATCCAGAGCGATTCAGCCCCAATGTATTGTTTAGGCCCGCATACCAACAAACCATTTTGCCCAACATCGCCTACGTAGCAGGTCCGTCTGAATATAAATATTGGCTTCAAATTCCAACCGTGCTGCAGGAAAATAATGTATTGCTGCCTGCGTTGATATTACGAAAATCAGGTGTTTTTCTTGGCAAATCCCAAACAAAGAAATTAGACAAATGGGGGATTTCGTTGTGGGAATTATTTCATTTGAATCCCGATGAGTTGCGTAAATCCATGCTGGAAAAATTGGGGAATGAAATTTCCTTGAATCCTCAAATTACGGTGCTAAATGAACAGTTGCAGGCGATCTATACCCAGCTTTTTCAGTGGAAAAGTGCTCATTTAAAGTCGTTGAAGAAGCAAGGCGATCAATTAATGGGAGATTTAACCAAAATTGAGAAATTGGAGCAAGAATCGATCATTAAGAATCGATTAACCGATAGCGAATGGGACGCTTTGTTGCTCTTGAAATCAACACTGGCTGATATTAAATCGCCCCAGGAACGCAATCTTCATTGGTTTCAGGAGTATTTGCAAGATCCAGCAAAATTTAATTCGGTTATCGAATTGATTTGCGGAAAAAATGAAATAACAGCGCACCCAACAGCTACCCCAACAAAATCGGTTGCTTATCAGGAAGGGTCTGAGTATTTTAAATATCCTTTCTATTTGATGTAATATTAAAGGCTTAAGCTATTTGAATTTTCAATAGTTAAATGAAAAAAAACCATAAGTAGGTTTTGTCTATATTTGCCTTATTCAATGAATAAGTTGCTTAAGGATTTTTCATCTTCCATCGTGGTGTTTTTGGTAGCTCTGCCTTTGTGTTTGGGGATTGCTCATGCTTCCGGTGTACCTGTCATTGCAGGATTGATTGCTGGTATTGTGGGTGGAATAGTAGTGGGTTTGATAAGTGGCTCCCATATTTCAGTTTCAGGACCTGCAGCGGGTTTAATTTCCCTAATCATTACTTCTACGGGAACGCTGAAACATGAACTAGGTACTGAGGTTGGCGTAATTTCCGTACTGAGTGCTGCTGTTTTATTAGCGGGTGTAATCCAGTGGGTATTGGGAGTGCTAAAAATGGGTAAAATTGCTGATTTTATTCCAGTTTCAGTTATCAAAGGTATGTTAGCTGCAATTGGTATATTATTGATTTTGAAGCAGATGCCACACTTGGTGGGTTGGGATGTAGATGATTTTGGTGATGAAGAATTTCAACAATTGGACGGTGAAAATACATTTACGGAATTAAGTAAAGCATTCAGTCACATTACTCCGTTGGCAGTGGTTATAGGTTTATGTGGAATTTTAATTCAAATGGGTTGGGAGCTTAAGTTTATTAAAAAGCAATTGTGGTCGCAGTGGATTCCGGCTCCTTTGTTGGTAGTATTGGTGGGGATTGGAGTGAATTATTGGGCAGCATCGGATTGGAAGATTGTAGGCTCTGAGCACATGGTTACTATTCCCAAGGTTTCCACACTTTTTTCGTCAAACGATGGGATTGATTTTCCCTGGCCTGATTTTTCGTTGGCGGGTTCCTCCCTTGTATTTTGGGTTATAGTATTTAAAATTGCCGTTATAGCTAGTTTAGAGAGTTTGTTGAGTTTGGAGGCATCGGATAAAATTGATCCTAATAAGCGTGTTTCTCCAGCAAACCGAGAGTTAATTGCACAAGGTGCTGGAAATATGTTTTCAGGATTATTGGGGGGATTGCCGGTAACGGCAGTTATTGTCCGAAGCTCTGCGAATGCGAATGCCGGAGCTCAAACCAAACTAAGTGCTATTTTACACGGGGTATGGCTGATTACCGTGGTAGCCCTGTTTCCTGATGTATTGAATTTAATTCCCAATGCCGCATTATCGGCCATTTTGATTTTTGTTGGCTATAAATTGGCAAAGCCCAGTTTGTTTAAATCCGAATTTCAACGAGGATGGGGTGCCTTTTTGCCATTTGTTATAACGGTAATTGCCATTTTGTTAACCGATCTCTTGCTGGGTATCGCAATTGGTATGATCATAGGATTTTATTTTGTAATAAAAACTAATTTTCATAGGAGTATAACCGTAGTTTCTTTGGATAATACCCACTTGATTCGATTTTATTATCAAGCAACGTTTTTAAACAAATCGCTGTTGAAAGAAAAGCTAGCACAATTGCCTCATGGAGCTGAAGTGGTGTTAGATTTTACCAATTGTCATTTCGTGGATAACGATATCCGTGATATCCTCGAAGATTTTGAGGCCGTTTCCAAGGATCGCAATTTGAAGGTAATGAAGAAATTTACCAGCGAATCCCATCAATTGAGATTAATGAAATTTAAAGCCAATTAACTAGTATAACATGGAAACAACCAGTAAATTATTTCTTTCCAATAAGGCATGGGCCATGGAAAAAATGTCTGAAGATGCTGAGTATTTTACGGAATTGGCCAAAGACCAGCGGCCAGCCTATTTATGGATTGGCTGTTCGGACAGTAGAGTTCCAGCCAACGAAATCATAGGAGCAGAACCTGGGGAGTTGTTTGTGCATCGAAATATTGCCAATTTGGTGGTGCATACCGATTTAAATCTGCTTAGTGTGTTGCAATACGCTGTAGAATATTTGGAGGTGAAACATATAATCCTTTGCGGACATACAGGATGCGGAGGTGTGAAAGCATCGATGACCCAAAACTCCTTCGATATGCTCAATAAATGGCTGAGGAATTTAAAAGATGTGTACCGTTTGCATCGGGAAAAATTGGATGCAATCCACAACGAAAACGAAAAATTAAACGAAATGGTGAAGTTAAACATCATGGAGCAAGTGAATAATCTCGTGAAAACTTCCGTGATTCAATCGGCTTGGAAACACCACAATCGACCTTTTATTCATGGATGGTTATACAACATGGAAACAGGACTTTTGGACAGTATTGTAGAAGCAAAACCTGGGGATCCCATCGATCCTATTTATGCATATAGCGACTTATAAACAGAAGTAACAGCGCATTTGGCAGGTTTTTTTAAACGTACACTGCTGAGTTTGTACACGCTGTAAAACGTTGGTATTGGTTTATTTGGAATCCTCTTTTTGTTTGTCTAATCGAAGGTTGATCAGTTCGATGGTAAACGAAAACGCCATGGCGAAATAGATGTATCCCTTGTCCAAATGTTGTCCAAATCCTTCGGCCAACAACGAAACTCCTATCAATACCAAGAACGCCAAAGCCAAGATTTTTATGGACGGATTGTCGTTTACGAAATTGGCAATAGGCTCAGCGGCTACCAACATAACAATCATAGAAATAACTACAGCCGTGATCATAACCCAAACATGATCGGCCATTCCAATCGCAGTGATTACCGAATCCAAACTAAATACTACGTTGATAACCCCCATCTGAATTAAAACCGCGGAAAATCCAGTAGCCGAAGTTCTTTCTTTGGTTTCGGCTTCCACTCCTTTCATTTTTAAGTGAATTTCATGCACACTTTGGTACAAAAGAAAAAGACCTCCACCGATAAGCAATAAATCTTTACCGGAAATCCCATTGCCCATGATTACAAATAAATCGTGCTCTTGTTGTTGCACCCAGCTGATGCCTAACAACATAAGTACACGGATGGCCATTCCAATAAATAATCCATAATTACGTGCTTTTTTGTGCTGTTCAACGGGCAGTTTATTGGAAAGTATTGAGATGAAAATGATGTTATCAATTCCCAATACAATCTCTAAAATCGTTAGCGTAAATAAACTTATTAAAATCTCTTGCATAATAAAAATGCAAATTTACTCGGTGGACTTAGATTATATCATCTTTTTTTAACCATTTCGTCTCAAATTGACGATTAAAGTAGGTTATTTGTCGTTTTGCGTAATTCCTACTGTGCTGTTTTATTTGCTCTACGGCTTGCTCCAAGGTTATTGTATTGGATAGATAATCCATCAATTCCGTATATCCAACGGTTTTAAGAACGGGTAAATGGGCGAAGGGCAATAAACTTTGTACTTCTTGCAGCAGACCCGCTTTCATCATGGAGTCTACCCGCTGATTGATTCGTTGGTATAAAGCAGTGCGATCCCATTCGATGCCTAATACTTGCAAATTGATGAGTGGGAAATGCGGTGTTTTTGAACCCGTGTATATTTCGGCGAGTGGCTTGTTTAGTGCGATGCATAATTCCAAAGCTCGTTTTACTCTGGCGGGATTTTGTAAATCTATGCTCGATCCCGCTTGAGGATCCAGAGACAATAAATCATTCACCAATCCATTCAATCCAACTTCCAAGTAGCGCTGGTTTACTTGTTGTCTATTCGATTCCTGAACGCTAGGAATTTCGTCTAAATCGTACAGGATATGTTGCAGGTACAATCCTGTTCCACCTACTAGAATTACGCAACCCTTTGTTTCCAGTAAGTATTCTACCTTAGGCCTATACAATCGTGCAAACTCTCCGGCGCTAAGTGGATTGAAAATGCTGTGTTCTGCAATGCCGTGATGAATGCAACGGGATAATTCTGTTTCGGATGGACGAGCAACTCCAATGGACAGTTCTTTATACAATTGCCTACTGTCGAAAGAAATAATTTCCGTATGGTGTTTTTGAGCTAAAGCGATGGCCAATTCGGTTTTTCCCGAAGCAGTTGGGCCTCCAATGGCAATAATGCTCGGAATGCCCATGGCAATTATTTTAAATCGTCTGCGTCTAGACCGTCTTGGAATTCACCGAAACCAAATTCATCGGTGTTATCGTCTTCGTCGTCCTCATCATCGTCATCAAATTCGTCGTCATCATCGTCCAGTAATTCTTCCTCGGGATCTATCAACAACGCTTTTGCATTCTTTGCGGCTAAAATCTTTTCGGCCAACGCATCAAATTCATCATCGTCCAACATTTTAAATTTCCCATCTTCCTTTTGTCTTGGGGCTTTGCCTTCGGACCGGTAAATGCAGGGATAGGTCTTTTTTGCGTCGGGTTCTACAATGGAAACCAATTCGCAATACAAGGTCCACAGGGCCGTGTAATCGGAAACATATACAAAACGTTGGTGTGGGTCGTTTACCAATTCACGAACTTTTACCGTTTCCATTAAAATGGGTTGATGTCCACCTATGGTTTGACTTTTATACACCACATCGCCGCTGTTTACGGCATTGGCTGAGGGGTCCAATTGAATTTCTTTAAGTCGGCGCCAGCGATCATCGCTTACAAAAAAACTAGCCAATTCTTTGCCATCAAACCCAATGGATTCTTGGATAATTTGATGGAATTGCAGCAGGGTATGCGCAGGCTTTATATCAATCCAACGGATAATATCTTCCTGGTCTTCAAACCAAACCTTGAAACGATAAATCATAGTACATGGCAAAAATAGGGTAGAGATGGTTATTTTTGTGGTCTACATGATGAATATTCGCGGAATTATTGCCTGTTTTTTAATTGTTTTTTCATTTATTACTCCCTCGTTCTCTCAAAATACCTCTTCGGCCAAGGGCGATATCCGCGGATTTGTATACAATGCATCCAACGGAGATCGATTGAATGGATCATCCGTGTCTGTATTTAAAATTAAAACAACTGCGGGTTCAAACATAAAGGATTTGCTGTTTGTACGTTCTGTTTTTGCCGATGCGGAGGCGTATTATGCATTAACGGGATTGGAGGAAGCGACCTATGTAGTGCAAGTGGCCTTTCCAGGTTTTGATACCTCTCGAAACGAAATTTTGGTAAAAAATGGCGCCAATGCTAGGTATGATGCGTATTTAAATAAAATCGATGTGATGGATGTGATTGAAATTGAAGCCAAATCCAAGCCCAAGGAAACCAAAGTGGCTGCCACTACCATCGAGGGGAAGTCGATATATCGCATGCCGGCCATCGGAGCCGAACCCGATATTTTGCAATATTTGCAAGTGCTACCTGGGGTAGTGTTCAGCGGGGATCAAGGCGGACAATTGTATATCCGAGGTGGTTCTCCCGTGATGAATAAAGTGATGATGGACGGTCTTACCATCTACAATCCTTTTCACTCGATTGGCTTGTTTTCTGTATTTGAGACCGATTTGATACAAAGTGCCGATGTATATTCGGCGGGTTTTGGTGCAGAATATGGCGGTAGAATTTCTGCGGTTGTTGATATAAAAACCCGAGATGGTAACCGAAAGGAACACAAAACAAAACTGGGTATCACCACCTTTACCTCAAAAATATTGCAAGAAGGGCCCATTCGAAAATACAAAAAAGGAAAAAATAACAGTTCCTATGCGTTCAGTTACCGAAATTCCTTTTTGAAGCAGTCCTCCGGTTTGATTTACCCGTACATCGACGCGGCGAAATTGCCCTACAATTTTGGGGATTTATTCTTGAAACTGAATTTCAATTCAGCAAACGGTGGGTATTCTAGGTTGTACGGATTTCATTTTTCCGACAACGTACAATTTCCTGGGTCTACCCAGTACCGATGGACAGCCAATGGCGTAGGTGGTAAGTTTTTGGTAGTTCCAGAACAAGCGAAAACCCGCGTGGATGGGTATTTTCTTTACAGCGATTATCGGATTAGACAAATTGAATCCGATGCAAAACCGAGGGAAAGTTCCATCGGTGGGTTTAACATGGGCATGAACTTTAATTACAACTTCAAACGCGATGATTTTCGTTGGGGATTGGAGTTGAATGGATTTCAAACCAACTTCCAATTAACCAACGCCAATAACCGATTAATCAAACAATTGGAGAGTACTACCGAAATTAATAGCTTCGCGAACTATCGATTGGTTACCAAAAAGGTGATCGCCAACTTTGGATTGCGGGCCCAATACTATGCCTCGTTGGCCAATTCCTCTTTAGAACCTAGAATCCAACTCCGCTATAATCCTTACAAAACCTTGGGTATAAAATTCGCTGCCGGATTGTATTCCCAGAACTTTTTATCGGCCATGAGCGATAGAGATGTGGTGAATTTATTTTATGGATTTTTAAGCGGACCGGATAATATCCCGGAAACCTTTAACGGCGAACCCGTAACGCATCGTTTGCAAAAGGCCAGGCATGCGGTGGGTGGTTTTGATTTTAAAGTGGGCAGAAAACACACGTTTAATGCCGAAACATTTATCAAGTTGTTTGATCAAATCACCAATATAAATCGGGACAAATTATTCGATGATAACCAGCAGAATTTGGATAAGCCAGCACGCTTGCGTCAGGATTTTATCATTGAAAATGGCAATGCATACGGTGGCGATGTTTCTTACAAATACTCCCACAAAGGTCTGTATGTATGGCTGGTGTATTCGTTAACTTATGTAAATCGATTCGATGGAGTTCAGGAATACCAACCCAATTTCGATAGAAGGCACAACGCCAATGCCATGGTGAGCTATGAGTTTGATAAAAAGAACCCAACAGAGATTTCGTTGCGATGGAACATTGGTTCCGGGTTCCCCTTTACCCAAACGCAAGGATATTATGAGAAACAAACGTTTTCGAACGGAATAAGCACCGATTATATTGGTTCCAACGGAGATTTGGGGGTGTTTTATGCTCGATTAAACGGAGGTCGTTTGCCCTATTATCACCGCATGGATTTTTCAGCAAAACGCAACTGGAAACTGCAAAATGGGAGAGACTTCAATCTGATTTTTAGTATCACCAACGTGTATAACCGACCCAATATTTTCTATTACGATCGAGTTCGCAGAACCCGTGTAGACCAATTGCCCATTTTACCTGCGTTGGGCTGCAATTACACTTTTTAATTGCGGGTTTGTTTCCCGGTAGTGATAGGTTATTTCTCAAGAATCTCCTTGATACTCTGCAATTTCAATAGAGCCTCGATTGGCGTAACTGCATTGATATCGGTAGTAGCCAACAACTTTTTTAATTGAGCCATTCTAGGGTCTTCGGTTGCGAAAAGATTCATCTGGTATACCGCTTTGCTTTCCGTTTTTCTTAGCGATTTTTGGGGCGATAATTGAGCGCGATCCAATTCCAATGTATTCAATATTTCATTCGCTCGTAACAAAACAGCATTGGGTATTCCCGCCAATTGAGCCACATGAATTCCAAAACTATGTTCGCTGCCTCCTTTTTGTAATTTTC
>JACCDP011192176.1_pt1 | contig 10766 bp, 8 predicted proteins | sample 7445841 | NCBI WGS metagenome assembly JACCDP01 (sample SAMN15323441, study PRJNA562643) | freshwater metagenome | isolation source: river surface water | place: USA:Blue River Watershed | collected 2017-08-17
CTTGGGGTCGGCGATGTATAGCTCCCGATAGGGCGAGGTGTCCGGCGGGATGGCAGGATCCACGATGTGCTGGGACCAACCCGCGTCGAAACCATAGGCCACCGGCCGAGGCTGGAGGAAGTGATGTCGGTTGAACCAATACTGGGCCCAGACCGTCTCCCAGCGAAGCCCCGGGGCGACGATGGGTCCCCAGTCCTCCGTCACGATCTCGTGCACGTTTTCGCAACGCATACCGCGGGGCGACATCCAACCGACGCGCCGCCCCCGCTTCTTGATGGTGCATCGCAGATCCTTGCCCAGAACAAGGTCGGCCGGACCCTTCAACGCATCCAGGCCCAGCGGGTAATCGGGCAGCGGCGGCTTGAAGTACCCCAGCCGGCTCAGCTGCCAATTAGGCGCCTGGACCTGCCCCGCACCCAGGTCGAGAATCCGGTAGTGCGTGCGGTCCGGGGCGGACAGCAACGGCCCCCGGATACGGATGCCCAGCTCCGCCTCGGCGGCGCGGTTCCACTCCTCGAACAAAGCATAATCGCGATCGATCTCCATGCCGCCCACCCCTGTCTACCATCGCCCTCCCGGCAACCGACCCGTGCGTCATAGCCAGATTCAATCAAAGAGCACAGAGCCCGGTGAATTCAATAGACGAGAATCAGAACGGACGCCTTCTGAGCAGCGGCCACCATGTCCTGGAAGCTGGCAGTGGGGGCCGAAGATTCCTCGGCAATCGCCAACTTATTGAAGTTGAGCAAAGGTTCCAGGTAGGCCCCCTTGATCGCGTAATTCACGTTCTGGGGGACGGATCCCGTAATCTGGACCGCGCGCAAACTCAGGGTGGCGACCACGACGCCGACCATCCTGCCCTTCTCGTCGAGCAAAGGACCACCGGAATTGCCGGGCTGGATCGGGACGCTGATTTGCCAAAGGCGAATGTCGTTCTGGATGCCGTTCTCTCCGCTGATCATCCCTTGGGTGACCTTGGGGCTGTGACCTTGGATGCCAATATTCGGGAAACCGATGGTCGCGACCGATTGGCCGAGCCTCACCTCGCTTGAGCGACCGACGGGAATGTGGGTGGCGAATACTTGGTCGACCTTCAGCAAAGCGACGTCATTGAGGTCGTCGCAATTCAGGACAGTCGCCGGAAAGGTGCCGGTTGGCGTCACGACCTCGATATACGAGCAGCCTTTGATCACATGGGCAGCAGTCGCTATGTGTCCGGAGGCCGAAATCACGGCCCCTGAACCGGACCCTTTCGCGGAGCCGCTTGGCTTGGTGGCAGGGGGCTGACCGGGCGCGAACACGGATGCATTTCCAGGCAAGGCCGAGGGGGAGGTACGTCGCCCTTCCTTGACGAGGTCAAGCAGCGCCTTGGCCCTGTCCTGCGCCATAAGGATGAGCGCGCTGTTCAGGTTCGACTCGGCGTTCTTGATAAGACTTTTGGCCTCCGAATTCGACTTATGTTCAGCGACGTAAAGCCACGCGAGCCCCTCCATCGGATTCTCCTGGGTTCCGAATCCCGAAACATAGGCTTGGGCGACCTTGACCATGGAATCAACGTTCCCGGATTCCGCCGAGCGCAGTAGCCAAAAGGTGGACTGGCCGATGTTCTTAAGCACACCCCGGCCATTGGCATAGCATTCGGACACCCTTCGCATGGACTCATCCAGCCCGAGTTCCGCGGCCTTCAGGTCCAAGTCGAAAGCCTTCTCCAATCGGCCGCCACCAAGGCAAGCATTATGCTCACGAAGCTGTATCGCGGCAAGCCTCCGGTAGGCGACCTTGGAGTTGAGCGCGGCTGCGTCTTCGTAGCACTTTATCGCCTCCTCGTTTTGAGCTTGCGAGCCTTGAACTCCGTCATGGAGGAAATCGCCGAGGGCGATCAATGCATCGATTCTACTTTCGTCGTTCTTCGCTCCGTCCACGAGTGCAAGCAAGACTGCCTTCCTCTCTCGCTTCGCCCTCGCCTCACTGCGATTCACCATGACGAGAGTAAAAACGAGAAAGCCCCCAAAGGCTAATGCCATGAACATTTCCATGATAGGCACACGAGAGTGTCGCCACAGGCCAGGGCTGCAAGAGCCCTTATTAATTGTGTAGCCAGAACTAGACCAACAGCGACTAATTAAGTCCGACCTATAGCTTAGTGGGCGAAGACCTCCCGGCGGTGCCAGGCGAGGTGGGTGGGGTCGGGGCGGAGAGTGGCTTGGGGCGCGAAGGAGAGGCGGCGACCGTGGAGGTCGGCGAGCTTGAAGTGCGAGCCGCCGGGGAGGATGGATTCGGCGATGTCGGACTGGGCGATGCGGATGCGCAGGTCGTCGTCGATGGTCCAGAGGCCGGCGTCGAAGAGGTCGTGCGCGGTCGGGGTCAGGGCTAGTCCGTTGGTGGCGCTGTCGGGCCCCTTGCGGGCGTGGGCATGGATATGGGCGGCCTCCAGGGGCACATAGGTCGACTTGGCTGCGATTAGGCGGTACCCCGTCAGGGCGCAGGTGAAATGGTAGCCCGAGATCACCGACACCTTGAACCGGGCATCCCGGCCCCGAGATAGCTGGGTTTTATAGGCCAGCACATCCTCCCGGACCTCTGCCAACTCGTCGGACGACGGCACCGGCATCCCCAGGGCCGCATACAAGGCCACCTGCTCGTTCGGCGGGAAGTACGTCGCCACCACCCGCCGGCGGGCCTCCTGGCGCCACGCAGGCACCCGCATTGCGGCCAGCAGCCCCGGCTCCAGCTTCACCGTCCGCTCCCCCTCCCCCACGTGGGCATACACCCCATCCGAGGCCAAGTGCCGGAACGGCAACCCCAGGTCGATCGCGTTACCCCTTCGAGGCACGCAAATCGGGGAATAGGAACGGAAGCGCAGGTTCAACTGGGCGTCCTTATGCACCAGCCCCTCCGCGCCCACCAGCTCCGCCTCCACCAGGTCCAAGATCGCCAGCACCAGCAGCGGCTTGTTCGGCGCCATCCCCTTCCGCCCCCTCGAGACATTCAGGTTCAGCAGACGGTTCAACGGGGTATCGGGCATGCACCCTACCCTAGCCTACCTAACCACCTCATCAGCCCGACAAACAAGCCCTTCGGGACAGGTCAAATTAATAGGCTCTGACCGTAATAAAATGGCTTGTCTGCTGCCTTAGCGTCCCGCAGGCGAAGCCGCGACGGGCGTGCTGCGGCCTCACCACCTGCAGCATCTCGACTAAACCCGCCTACTTCCGCCATGTGTAGACTTGGGACTTCGTGTCCAACATCACGACGCGAGGGTGCGGCTTCCGCACCTTGGTACTAATCAACGAGTACACGAAGCAGTGCGTAGCCGATCACGTCGCCTGCCGCATCGGTGCTGACGTCGTCATGGGGCACCTCTCACCACAAGCAGATTGAATAGAAAGTCGTATCAACCATGGCTGCAGAATTTTTTCGATTCAATTGACACATGAGTTTATATAAATGATATTAAACGCATGGAATCAACTGACTCCCAGTATAAATCCCTCCGGCTAAACCAGTTACTGGCTAAAGTAAACGACGGGAGCCTTGCCCTGCCTCACATTCAGCGAGCTTTCGTCTGGGAACCAGAAAGGGTTTGCAAGCTTATGGACAGCCTCATGAAAGGCTATCCATTGCAGCCCTTCATGTTCTGGAAGACAAAGTCGGCTGTACGCGTGAGGAATTTCCAGAAGATCATCGAAGAAGATATCGATCTTTCATCGCTATACGACGAACTCAAATCCTCGCAAAATGATTCGGTTAAAGAACTCGTGCTTGATGGACAGCAGAGGATTCAATCCCTTTACGCGGTCTTCTGCGGGGGGTTTAAGGCAAAGGAAGGAACCGCGGTTGCTTGGCTAAATGTAGCCCATGAAGGTACCATTGACGGCGAAGACCGATTTATATTTTCCGTCGAAAACCCTGGCGATCAGGAGGGCAGCAAAACTGCGCCCGCCGTATGCTGGCTCAAATTAAGAAGCCTGCTTAACATGAAATTAGATGAACTTGAAGAACTAGAAGACACTATCTGGTCAGGCATCCAAAAGCATTTCTCCGAGAACACTTCGGAGACGTATCCCAAGCCCGAAGTAACAATCGTCAGAAGGAATACTCGAAGAATCAGAAGCCTACTACACAGCCTACAATATCAGTATATCGAACTAGATGGCGCTACGACTGACGCCTTTCCATTAAAAAAAGTCATCGAGATTTTTGTCCGGGTCAACTCCGGCTCAGTCAAGCTAGAGCCTTCAGAATTGATGTTCGCGACCCTCAAAGGCGGGTGGCCTGAAGCCGAAGAAGAAATTGAAGATGTCAAAAACACCCTAAACACCTGCGAAAACGTCAATCTTAGCTTTGAGACTGAAACCATCTTGAGGTGCATTTCACTAGGCTACGAGGGAACATGCAAGATCAACGAGGATAGCTTTCAAGACCTCGAAACGATGGAGCGCTGGAAGACCAGCTGGCCAACCGCGAAGGAAGCCTTTGGAAAACTTTCAGATGTCATCAAACATGACCTTAAACTCTATCACGAACGCACGATTCCCGGATACAGCACCTTCCTCCCCATGTTCTCCTACTTACATGCGAGGTCAAAGGAGGACACGACTGGGCTTACCGAGATTGAGAAACGTTGCCTTTTCGCCTTTTACTATCTTGCCCAAATCCTTGGCTGGTTCAGCAGCCAAACAGACTCAAAGGTCGACGGAATCAACAAACTGCTGACTTCAGCAAAGTCGCGTACTTTCCCCCTAAAAGAAATACTCGGAGTCGTTGGCTCAAAGAGTGAAGGCGGATTCAACAAACCCACGCTAATCACTAGTGACTCGATCAACACGCCTTCTAGGAGAAGCATCGTCCTCAACCTTGCATACATAGCCTCCGGCAACCCCAGCCCATTCAACGTCGCATCGCCAGGCAACAAGCCAGACATCGACCACATATACCCAAAAAAATTACTCCTAGACCTGTTCACGAAAGAACTGCCTAACATGGACACAAAGACTGTCCTCAAAGAAATCAATCACATCGGCAATTTCAGGCTCATAGGATCGTCAGAAAATCGCAGGCGTAAACACACCCCGGCGAATGAGTATTTCGCCGAACTCGAAAAGTCCGGAATCGATATTAAGAGACACTTACTAATCGAGCCTTACTCCAGCGACCCGGCCCAGCTAAAAATGAGCCTGCAAGCTTACCGCGATTTCAGAGATGCGAGAGCTTCAAAAATTCTTAGCCTTGCCGTGCAAGCGACTAGCTCACCCCAGTAGTACCAAAAAACTACTTGTAAAGAAACTCGAACACCTCCCGCCGGAGCCAGGCGAGGTGGGTGGGGTCGGAGCGGAGGGTGGCTTGGTGCGCGAAGGAGATGCGGCGGCCGTGGAGGTCGGTGAACTTGAAGTGGGCCCCTCCGGGGAGGATGGATTCGGCGATGACGGAGAAGAACTGAGGAGTTAGTGCAAGGCTTCCCGCTTTTTGCGCACCTGCTAGCTAACGCGGGAGCGCTTCCACATGAATTCGGCGAGGTGGTACATGCCTTTAACGTCGTGCTGGTTGTACTTGATGAGGTTTCTCCAGCTGATGCGTAGGGACTCCGGCAGCTGGCCGTAAGATCCGCCATTCTTGGCCAGCCCTTCGCGCACGCGCTTGATAGTCTCAGCCGGGCTGAAGTCCTCCAGCCGATTTGGCACGTGATAACCGACCTCACGTACCGAAAGGAAATGGGTGAGACCAACGTGCTTCCCGAATGAATCCGGCGGGATGGTGGCTTCAAGCTGAGCATAGACCTCAGGGCGATGCTTGCGGAACCACGGACCTGCGTTGGCATTCAGATAGCGATCTTCTAGCCATTCGGCCCGAGCAGGATGCGCCTCCTTGAGCAGCTTAAGCTCAGCCTGGCTATATCCGCCAATTAATGCGCCTTGGTCAGCGATACCGAAAATCTCCTCCACGGTCTCGGCCCAAGAGCGATATGTCGCCAGATTGCCGCCGCCACTGGACTCCGCAGCCGGGCGTAGGCATTCATCATGAACGTAAGTAACCAGCTCCCCCTCGTGCAGAATTGTCGACATTGCCGGCTCTACGTCGGCCTTCCGACGCTCTACGTCAAACCATAGGATTGGCTGGGCGGCTAAATCTAGGCGAATGCTCCAGGGCTTAAGCATGTTTATCGATCTTAAACGTTTTAAAATCAGAGCATCGGATTGATATACTCGAGCAGCTGACGGGCGCGCCGGGTGAATTCCTGGATGCGTGGCAATTCCTTCTCATCGGCGTCCAGCATCTCGCATGCCTCCAGGAACACTTCCAGCGAAGATCTAAGTTCATCGGCGTCCGCATCGGACCCCATGAGCTCAGCCGGATTCAGCCCTGATTCCACGATCTGTTTCCACGCCAAGCCTACGGACTCGACATAGCCTAGTCCTAACTCCGGGTCTCGCAGGATCTGTGCCGCATCCCCCGGGCTGGTAAGCCTATACCTGCCTCTCTCCCCAGATGTAACGGCACCGGCAAGGCTCGGAAAAATCCAGCGAACCCAATCGCCGTTCTTCCTCCCCGACCTAAGCTCATCATGCGCAAGGTGAAGACCGACTTCGGATGCCTGAGCCCCCCTGATCTGCTCGATGGTCGAAAGGGATTCGTCGAATCGAACCGCCTTGCCCGGGCCAGAGCGCTCACCGTCCATCACATCATCCTCATCCGATTCGTCTTGGTCATCCTGATCAACAGGCGCGACATATAGAGGTTCAACGGGGATATAGCATCCCTTGCCGCCCAGGTCCGCCTCGGAAAGAAACTCATCGCACGAGGTCTCCATCTGGGAATTCATCGCCACCGCCACGAGCTTGAGCTTAAAACGCTTGAACAAGAGGACAATGTCGCCGGCAGCGACCGAACCCAGCACGGACTGGAATGAGCCCGGCTCGTGATGCTGGGTCATCGGACGCGGAGACCAGAGATGCCGACCGGAAGGAGTGACACGGATATCCCATCGCCGATGGGCGATGCGCATTTCGGAGAAACGCCGGACTCCCGCCAGGTGCACTAGCTTCGAAAGTTCATCCCATTCGCCTTTCATGCTACTTACGGAGCGCGGCGATCTTTTCGGCCATCAGAGCCCAATCGACAGGCGGCGTCAGGTGGGACCACGAGATCCTCAGAGACCCACGGATGATTTCCTTGGAAAGCCCCATGGAAGTGAGGACATGGCTGAAACTGTAGTTCGATGAAGTGCATGCCGAACCGTTGGAAACCGCGAAGGATTCTTTTAACTGTAATATAAGAGCCTCCGAGTCCAAGCCTGGAAAGGAAATATTGAGGGTCGAGGCGATCGCCGCCTCCGGGGCGCCGTTCACCACGCCACCTGCCTCGGTGAGCTTACGCATGGCTTCCGCCTTGATGGCGGCGCAGGAGGATAGTCTCCTGGCATGTTCCTTGGAGGCCAACCTTACCGACTCACCGAGCGCGGCGATGAGATGAACCGGCAAGGTTCCCGGGCGCAGCCCCTTCTCCTGCCCGCCTCCGTACATGAGGGGTTCCAACGGCGGGTCGTTATAGTCGCGGCAACGAGCCAGCAACACCCCCACTCCCTTGGGACCATAGACCTTGTGCCCGCTGGCGCTGATCAGGTCGATGCGACGGTCCTTCAAAGGTTCTACCAACTTGCCGAAACTCTGGGCGGCATCGACATGCAGGAAAGCCTGATGCCCCCGGAGCGCCTCAACGTAACCGGACAAAGGCTGGATGACCCCCGTCTCGTTGTTTACGTGCATGAGGGAGACCAGCAGAGTATCAGCCCGAAGGGCCGCAGAAAGGGCGGCTTGAGAGACGATGCCATCCTGGTTGGGCTCAAGGGTCGTGACCTCAAACCCACGCGCTCGGAGTCGCTCGATCGGTTCAATGACGGCCTTGTGCTCCTGAGCCGAGGTTACCAAGTGGCGTTTACCTTGGCTCTCGCCATGCGCAGCAAGCCCCAGAATCGCCATGTTGTTGGCTTCGGTAGCACCGCTGGTGAAGACTACCTCATCATCGTCGGCCCCCAGCAAATCAGCCACAGCAGCCCTGGCCCTAGCTACCGCAGTTTTTGCCTTGGCTCCATACTCGTGGGTACGACTGCCAGAATTACCGAACTCGCACTCTAAGTACTCCCTAGCGACTTCGGCGACAGACGGCTCCAAGGGGGTCGTAGCATTGCAATCGAGGTAAATGGGACGTTTTTCCGCTTTCATGTATGTTAAATCGGATTGACAACATGAACAGATACTGATGTATGTCAAACCCGATTAAGCAAACACATGGACTCCGATATACCCACCATCACCTTCCCCGTCATCCGCGGCATCCAAGCCAATCAAGTCTACTACGTAGCCATGTGGACCTATGGCATGATGCAGCGCGTCACTATTTTTGACGACAGCGAGCTCGAGTCGTTCGACCGCATTCAGCGCAACCTGAACTCCAAGCGCATCCCCGAGATCAAGGAGTACATCCTCAACAACCGCGACAGCTATGTGTTCTCGGCGTTGACTGCGTCCATCGACAAGAACGTCGTTTTCGAACCCATCAGCCCCGGAAGCGGGATCGGACAGCTCAAGGTCTCCCTTAACTCCAAATTCGTCATCAACGACGGCCAGCATCGCCGAAAAGCCATCCTCGAAGCGATGGCCGAAGAACCCTCCCTCGCCTCCGAAACCATCGCGGTCGTATTCTTCGTGAACACGGACACCAAGCGAAGCCAGCAGATGTTCGCCGACCTCAACGGCAAAGGAGTGAAGACCGGCAAGGCCATCGATACGCTGTTCGACCATCGATCCCACTTCGCCAACCTAGGCCGAGACCTCGTTCGGTCCATGCCCATCTTCCGTCGCACGACCGACTACCAGAAGACCTCGCTGGCACGTCGCTCCAAGAAACTCTTCACCTACTCCAACATCGTCGGTGCGAACACGGAGCTCATGAAGGGAGCCGCCACGACCAAGGACATCGCGGAAGATCTGGCCGTCTGCAGCGCCTTCTGGGAGGCGATCGCCAAGAATTTCCCCGAGTGGAAGTATGTCGCCGAAGACACCATGACCGCCTCCGATGTCCGCGATACCAGCATCGCGCCCAGCGGCGTCGTCATGCACGCGATCGGACGAGTCGGCAACGAGCTGCTGATACGCCATCGGTCCGACTGGAAAGACTACGTATCCAAGCTCTCTTCGATCAACTGGAGCCGCAACAATCCGGAATGGGAAGGCCGTGTCCTGATCCAGGACAAGATCAGCAAATCGCACACCAGCATCCTGCTGGCGTCGGCGCTCATCAAGCAGAAGATCGGACTGGAAGCCGACACCGCCGAACTCTCCGCCGAGGCCAACGCCGATATCCGCATATGAGCGGTCCCATCCAGAAATCCATCTTCGCCGAGCACGGTTTCAAGACCGTGGTGGCGCACCTGATGGAGGAGATCCAGCTCCTCTACATGGCGGATGATACGCCTTGGATCGTCGGCTACAGCGGAGGCAAAGATTCTTCCGCCACACTGCAGGTGACATGGAAGGCGATCGCCGCGCTACCCAAGGAGAAACGAACCAAACCCATCCACGTGGTCAGCACCGACACCCTCGTCGAAAATCCCGTCGTCGCGATGTGGGTTGGGCTTTCGCTCGACCGTATGGCCAAGGCAGCAGCCGAGCAAGATCTGCCGATCAAGCCCAACCGGCTGATGCCCCGCGTAGAGGATAGCTTCTGGGTCAACCTCATCGGCAAGGGCTACCCTGCCCCCCGTCACAAATTCCGCTGGTGCACCGAGCGCCTGAAGATCCGCCCCTCCAACGCGTTCATCATGTCGGTCGTCAAGCAGTCGCGAGAGGCGATCCTGCTCCTCGGCGCCCGCAAGCAGGAGAGCAACGCACGCGCCAAGGTGCTCGCGCGCAACGAGAAATTCCGCGCCCGAGACCGTCTCAGTCCCAACAGCACGATGTCCGGCTGCATGGTCTATACTCCGATCGAAGACTGGTCCAACGACGACGTCTGGACCTACCTCACCTCGGACGAGAACCCATGGGGACACAACAACAAGGATCTCATGGGCATGTACGCCGGCGCATCCGCCGACGGAGAATGCCCGCTTGTCGTTGACACCAGCACTCCATCCTGTGGTGACAGCCGGTTTGGCTGCTGGGTATGCACCCTGGTGGAAGAGGATAAATCCATGTCCGCCATGGTTCGAAATGACCATGAGAAGAAATGGATGAAGCCTATGCTGGACCTGCGCAACGCCTTGGACTTCCGCAAGAACCCGGAGCACAAGGATCACCTCCTTCGCGACTTCCGCCGCATGGGCGGCAACGTCACCATGCTGAACGGCCAGCCGGTGCCGGGCCCCTACACCCAATCCTCGCGGGAAAACTGGCTGAGGCTCCTGCTCAAAGCACAGTCAGAAGCCCGACGGCTAGGGCCCGCGGAGGTCAAGAAGCTCGAACTCATCACGATGCCAGAGCTGCACGAGATTCGTCGGATCTGGGTGACGGAAAAACATGAGCTGGAGGACAATCTACCCGTGATCTTCAAGGAGATGACCGGCCAGGAATTCCCCGGGCTCCGCATGGATGACAGCTTGGGACTCAAGCCCGAAGACTTCGCCACGCTCAAGGAATCCTGCGACGGGGACCAGAATCGATATGAGATGATCCGCGACCTCATCGGCCTGGAAAACAACATGCGCCACTTCTCCCGGCGAACCGGAATGATGGAAGAGATCGATGACATCATGAAGAAGCACCTTTTCGGCA
>JACCDP010593878.1_pt1 | contig 10758 bp, 13 predicted proteins | sample 7445841 | NCBI WGS metagenome assembly JACCDP01 (sample SAMN15323441, study PRJNA562643) | freshwater metagenome | isolation source: river surface water | place: USA:Blue River Watershed | collected 2017-08-17
ACATGACCATCAATGGTCGTGATTTACAAACTTACTTCCCTACATTGGTTCTTCAGTACAAAGTGAATCAACCATTCACCATCACTGAGAACGTGGGTAAGTATGATATCAAAGCCAATATCGATGGTGGTGGAATTACTGGTCAAGCTGAAGCATTGCGTTTGGCGATCAGCAAGGCCTTGATTGAGATTAACCCAGAGTGGAAATCTTCATTGAAGGCGGAAGGTTTAACAACACGTGACCCCCGTATGGTTGAACGTAAGAAGTTCGGTCAGAAGAAGGCACGTAAGCGCTTCCAGTTCTCTAAGCGTTAATCGCGGGACTGGGACATTGTTTAGCATCCAAATTCGCCGGACTCACCCTTGGGTGGCTACCGGCGAATTGATTTTAGAGAAAGTAAACAATTATATAATAAAATGGCAAGAGTTAGTTTTGACGAGCTTTTGGAGGCTGGAGTACACTTCGGTCACTTAAGCAGAAAGTGGAACCCCAACATGGCTCCCTACATCTTTGGCGAGAAGAAGGGTATCCACATCATTGATTTAAACAAGACAGCAGTTAAGTTAGACGAGGCTGCTAACGCGATGAAACAAATCGCGAAGTCTGGAAAGAAAATCCTTTTCGTAGCTACCAAGAAACAAGCTAAAGATTTGGTTGCAGAGCGTATTTCCGCTATCGGAATGCCTTTCGTAACTGAGCGTTGGCCAGGTGGTATGTTGACCAACTTCGTAACCATCCGTAAGGCGGTTCGTAAGATGACCAACATCGAGAAAATGGAAGTAGATGGTACTGCCGCTACTTTGTCTAAGCGTGAGCGTTTGCAATTGACTCGTACGCACGATAAAATGTTCAAAGTATTGGGATCTATCGCGGACATGAACCGTGTACCAGCTGCTTTGTTCGTTATCGACGTAATGAAAGAGCACATTGCAGTAGCTGAAGCAAAGCGTTTGGGTATTCCAGTATTTGCTATGGTAGATACCAACAGCGATCCTCGCAAAGTAGATTTCGCTATTCCTGCGAACGATGATGCTACCAAGTCTATTTCTAAGATTTTGGATGTTGTTATCGAAGCAATTGCTGAAGGTTTGACTGAGCGTAAATCTGAAAAAGATAAGAACGAGGAAGCACCAGCTGCTGAAGGCAATGCTGAAGTAAAATCAGATGCAAAGCCACGCAAGCGTGCTCCAAGAGCTTAATTAATCCGTTAAAAGAATTATTATGAATATTACAGCAGCAGACGTAAATAAGTTGCGTACCATCACCGGTGCTGGTATGATGGATTGTAAGAAAGCATTGGTTGAAGCCAATGGTGATTTTGATGCCGCTATTGACTTGCTTCGTAAGAAGGGTCAAAAGGTTGCAGCCAACAGAAGCGATCGCGATGCTACAGAAGGTGTAGTTTTGGCTAAAGCTACAGCTGACAACACACGTGGTACCATGTTGGTATTGAATTGTGAAACTGACTTCGTTGCTAAGAATGAGGCTTTTGTTGCAGTTGCGAACACCATTTTGGACATTGCTATTGCGCACAATCCAGCTACATTGGATGAGTTGAAAGCTTTGCCATTCGCTGACAGCGGAATGTCTATCAATGACAAGATCACTGAAGAGATTGGTAAGATTGGTGAGAAGTTGGATTTGTCTTACTTCGGAACAGTAAACGCAGGAATGGTTTATTGTTACAATCACCCAGGTAACAAATTGGCTTCAGTTGTAGGTTTCAACAAAGAAACTTCAGCAGATGTTGCCAAGGATGTTGCGATGCAAGCTGCAGCTATGGCTCCAGTTGCTTTGGATGAGAATTCAGTTTCTGAAGAAATCAAGCAAAAGGAGTTGGAAGTTGGTAAAGAGCAAGCGATCAACGAAGGCAAACCAGCGGAAATGGCAGAGAAAATTGCCATGGGTCGTTTGGGCAAATTCATGAAAGAAAACACATTGTTGAACCAAGAGTTTATCAAGGACAGCAAGATGAATGTTTCTCAGTACATGAAGTCTGTAGATAAAGATTTAACTGCAACCGGATTCATCCGTTTCGCATTGGGATAGTCGATATCACAAAGAGTATAGGAAAAGGGAATAACGAAAGTTGTTCCCTTTTTTGTTTTGGGAGACATTAACCCCCTCTGTGACCCAAGTCATAGTTCTTTTCGATAGATAGAACTACGTTCGTTCTATAAAATTGATGACTATGAAGAAGAACATGGGAAAATTGGATCGCGGGTTGCGCGTTGTCGTGGCATTGGTCCTTGGATTTATGGTATTTACTGGAAAATTGGAAGGGATGATATACAACATCGCGTTGGCTTTGGGTGCAATTTTCTTGTTAACATCCACTATCAGTTTCTGCCCGTTGTATGTTCCACTGGGAATCAATACTTGTGAGAAGAAGTAAGGATGGGGCTCGGCCCGTAAATCAGTGAATCGGATAGGGCGAATGGCATTTGCCCGTATATCGGTTAATCGGTTGTTTTAGTATTCATTTTCATTCTGCTTCTCTTTCTCGTTCTGTTTCCAACCACCGTATCCAGACGGCGCTGGCGCTCGTCTGGACGCCCTTCCTATCGCTGCGCGCAGGAGGAGAGAGCCGAAGTGCCAATCCACCAATTCACATATATGTGCATAATTTAGTGGTTGTCTATTCATTGCTTACGGCCTAATTTTGATATTTAAATAAGTAAATAATTATTTACTTTTGTAAATGTCATTTGCATGAAATGTAGCGAACTATTGCGGTTATTAAAAAGAAACGGTTGGATTGAGGTCAGTCAACGAGGATCTCATATCAAGTTGTTTCTTCCAGGATGTCCCGAACGCGGAGTGATTGTATTTCCCAATCATGGAAGTGCTGAAATGGGAAAAGGATTGGAAATGAGAATAAAAAGACAAGCAGGAATTAAGTAATATGAAAAAGAAAATCCCCCTTCAATTTCATTGGTATATCGAAAAGACCAAAACAGGTTACTCCGTTTATGAGGAGAAGTTGTCGATTTATACAACGGCTAAAAATATGCCCGAATTGTTGAATCACTGTTATGAGTCTGCCGCACTTTTTTACGATGTTGAAGAAGACAATATTCAGCGAAAACAACATCATTTTCACTGGGATTGGATATCGTTTTTAAATGAATACAGAATATTGAATGCGCAGTTATTGGCCAAACGTATCGGAATTCATCCAACTTTGTTGTCACAGTATTTAAACGGAACCAAAATCCCTTCGCTCCGTCAACAGCAGAAGATTACAGAGGGTATTAGAAGGATCGGTAAGGAGTTGAGTCATTTGAGTTTTGGGTAATGGACTTCCGGTGAATCTGTAGATCGGTTAATCGGTTGTTTTAGTATTCATTTTCATTCTGCTTTTCATGCTCTTTCTTTTTAGTTTCACTTTTTGATCAAGCAAAGTGAAGGATAGGAAGACAAAACGAGAAACAGAAAGAGAAACGTAAAAAGAGAGCGCAGGAGGGGAGAAACAAAAAAAGGCGACCCATGGGATCGCCTTTTATATTGTATTTTGGGACAATTAGGGCTTCAAGCTAGCTGCCAAATATTCGCGGTTCATGCGACCGATGTTCTCGATGCTGATGCTCTTTGGACATTGTACTTCACAAGCGCCAATGTTGGAACAGTTACCAAATCCTTCTTCGTCCATTTGCTTCACCATGTTCTCTACTCGCTCCTTGCGCTCAGGTTGTCCCTGTGGCAACAATGCAAACTGAGAAACCTTGGCTCCAACAAACAACATCGCAGATCCATTTGGACAAGATGCGACGCAAGCTCCGCAGCCGATACATGTTGCAGCGTCAAAAGCCTTGTCTGCATCATCCTTGGGTACGGGAATCGCGTTAGCATCCATTGTGCGACCTGAAGTATTGACTGAGATAAATCCGCCTGCTTGTTGAATGCGATCAAAAGCTGAACGATCTACCATCAAATCCTTGATCACGGGGAAACCAGCGCTTCTCCATGGCTCGATGAAAATGGTATCGCCATCCTTGAAAGAACGCATGTGCAATTGACACGTAGTAACACCTCGGTTTGGACCATGGGCTTCTCCGTTGATGAACATGGAACACATTCCGCAAATTCCCTCACGACAGTCGTGGTCAAAAGCGATGGAATCTTCACCGCGACGAATCAACTCGTCGTTTAAAACGTCCATCATTTCCAAGAAACTCATGTCTGGAGAAACGTTGCCCAATTTATACTCCACCAATTGGCCTGGAGTTTCTGCATTTTGTTGACGCCAAACTTTGAGGGTCAAATTCATTCCGTTTTCCATGTTGTTATTTATAGCTACGTGATTGTACTTTAATGTTTTCATAAATCAACGCTTCCTTGTGAAGGTTTGGCGCTGATGGATTGCCAGTGAACTCCCATGCTGCGACGTAGTTGTAAACGTCGTCTACACGCAATGCTTCACCATCTTCCGTTTGATATTCTTCGCGGAAGTGACCGCCACAAGACTCGTTGCGCTCCAATGCATCTTTACACATCAACTCTCCCAAATCGATGAAGTCTGCTACGCGCATGGCTTTTTCCAATTCTGGATTCATTCCATTGATTGCGCCTGGGATACGAACGTTTTTGAAGAAATCTTCGCGGATTTTTTGAATCTCGCTGATGGCAAATTTCAAACCTTCCTCGTTACGCGCCATGCCACAATAGTCCCACATGATCTTTCCCAATTTCTTGTGGAAATGATCAACTGGAATGGTTCCATTGTTTTGGGTCAACGACTCAATTTGCTTTTTGATACGCGCCTCAGCTTCGACAAATTCTGGAGAATCAGTAGAAATTTTACCTGTGCTGATTTCATCTGCCAAGTAGTTACCGATGGTGTATGGAAGTACAAAATATCCATCAGCCAAACCTTGCATCAAAGCAGATGCACCCAAACGGTTGGCACCGTGGTCAGAGAAGTTGGCCTCTCCAGCTGCGTAGCAACCTTTTACTGTAGTCATCAACTCATAATCTACCCACAAACCGCCCATGGTATAGTGAACCGCTGGATAAATCATCATTGGCGTTTCATATGGATTCTCAGCAACGATTTGCTCGTACATCTGGAATAGGTTTCCATATTTCTGCTCAACCACTTTTTTACCCAAAGCAATGATCTCTTCTTGGCTTGCATTGTGCATACCCTTTACAGTAGCTTGTTGCTTTCCGTAACGCTCAAACGCGCTAGCAAAATCCAAGTATACAGCTTCGCCAGTTGCGTTTACGCCAAATCCCGCATCGCAACGCTCTTTGGCTGCGCGAGAAGCAACATCACGAGGTACCAAGTTTCCGAAAGCTGGGTAACGGCGCTCCAAATAATAGTCGCGACGATCTTCAGCAAGATCAGTTGGTTTCAATTTTTTGGCACGAATGGCCTCAGCATCTTCTTTGAATTTGGGAACCCAAATACGACCATCATTTCTCAACGACTCTGACATCAAAGTCAATTTGGATTGGTGGTCACCACTAACTGGAATACAAGTGGGGTGAATTTGTGTGAAGCAAGGATTAGCCATCAAAGCACCACGCTTGTGTGCTCTCCAAGCTGCAGTAACATTGGATCCCATGGCGTTGGTTGATAAGAAGAATACGTTTCCGTATCCACCTGTGCACAAAACAACAGCATGTGCTGCGTGACGCTCAATCGCACCTGTTACCAAGTTGCGCGCGATAATTCCACGTGCTTTGCCATTTACAACAACCAAGTCCAACATCTCATGACGATTCAACATCGTCACATTTCCTTTACCTACCTGGCGGCTCAATGCTGAGTATGCTCCCAAAAGCAACTGTTGTCCCGTTTGACCTTTGGCATAGAAAGTACGAGAAACTTGTGTACCCCCGAAAGAGCGGTTGTCCAACAATCCACCGTAATCGCGTGCAAAAGGAACACCTTGTGCTACACATTGGTCGATGATGTTGGCACTTACTTCAGCCAAACGATAAACGTTGGCTTCACGAGCGCGGTAATCACCACCTTTGATTGTATCATAAAACAAACGATAGGTAGAGTCACCATCGTTCATGTAATTCTTGGCTGCATTGATACCACCTTGTGCCGCAATCGAGTGCGCACGACGAGGAGAATCTTGAAAGCACAACGCTTTCACTTTATAACCCATCTCTGCAAGAGAGGCGGCAGCAGAAGCTCCAGCCAAACCTGTACCCACAACGATAACATCGATGTTGCGTTTGTTTGCAGGGTTCACCAAACGCGCAGTGTTTTTATACTTGGTCCACTTTTGATCTAGTGGTCCATCTGGAATTTTATTGATTAGTTCCATAATTCTTTATTTAGTGAACAAGATTTAAGTACATGGCGATAGGCATTGAAGCAAACAATGCACTGATGATCACAGAAAAGGCATCACCAGACAATCCGATAATTTCCTTGTATTGACCTTGGCTCCATCCCATCGATTGGAATGCGCTGCGGAAACCGTGAAGCAAGTGCCAGAACAATGAAAAGCAACCTGCAACATAAAGGATTACCACCCACAAGTTACTAAACACCAAGCGCATTTCTGAATACAAATTCTCCATCCAAACACCATTCACATACATGTGCTTGTTGCCCGTTAATTCGGTAATACGTGTTTTCAACCAGAAATCTTTCAAGTGAATTACCAAGAACAACAAAATCAAGGTCCCTAAAATGGCCATACTGCGCGAGTACCATTGGCTGCTTGCACTAGGCTTTTCGTAAGCATATTTCACAGGGCGAGCTGCGCGGTTTTGAAAGAACAAAACCAAACCATCAACGATATGCAGAATCAATCCCGCAAAAAGCCCAATTTCCATGGTACGAACAATCAAGTTTGTTCCCATGAAATGCCCCCATTCATTGAAAGTTTTTCCTCCATCATTGAAGAAAATCATCGCGTTGATTGCCGCGTGCACCACCAAGAAAGAAATCAGAAACAACCCCGTCAGGGCCATTGTGTATTTCTTGGTCAAAGAAGATTTAAAAATTCCTTTTGCCATAATTTTGATTATTCGCCACGAAAATAATATCTACTTAGGCAAACAAGCGAGAATAAACAAAAAAGTGAATTATTTAAAATGGTTATGAATAGAAGCTAAATCTCTTGATACAACTGATTTTCCTTGATGTAGGACAGCGTAATGGGCAGGACATCGGAAATGGTTGTTGGCTCAACTCCCGATTGAATTTGATTTCTGATTGAAGTGCTGGAAATGGGCAATGGGGTATGGGCCAAAATATGGTGTCTGCCTTTTCTCCATTCCAAACTTTCTGGACGGCCATAAACCCAAATATCAAATTGGTTTTCTATGACATCTCCGCATTTCCATGTAGGAAGTGCATTCCAGCTGTCTTGCCCCATCAGGATTTTCCAATGATGAGAAGGATATTTCGTTTTTAAAGCGGACAAGGTATCGATTGTAAATGACGGAACAGGAAGATGAGCTTCAAAGTCGGAAACAGAGAAATGTGGATCTTGAACGGCATCGCGAAGCATATGCATGCGGTGTTCAAATGGGGCCAAATCCATGGGGTTTTTGTGCGGATTTTGCGGTGAAATCATCCACCACAACTCGTCCATTGGGGTTTGCTCGAAAAATGCTTTGGCCAATTGCAAATGCCCGATGTGAACGGGATTGAAAGAACCAAAGAATAACCCGATTGTCATTTATTTTCCTAAAAATTCACTGACAATGCGCTCCGCATCTTGCAAGGCAATATTCAATTTTTCATTCAGCAATTGCACATCAAATTTGGTAGCATATTTCATTTCAGAACCTGCTTTGGAAATGCGCATGGCAATTTTCTCAGGACTCTCTGTGCTTCTGTTTCGCAAACGAAAATTCAGTTCTTCGATACTTGGAGGTTGGACGAAAATGGATAAGGCCTGGTCACCAAATATTTTCTTTAGGTTCATTCCGCCTTGCACGTCAACATCGAAAATGACGTTTTTACCTTCGGCCCAAAGACGTTCAATTTCGGCTTTTAAAGTGCCGTAGTATTGATCCTTGTATACTTCTTCCCACTCCAAAAATTCACCCGCTTTGGCTTTGGATAAAAACACGGATGGAGAGAAAAAGTAATAGTCTTGCCCATCTACTTCAGTTCCTCGCTTTGCTCTGCTGGTGGCGGAAACAGAAAAGGCAAGATGTAATTTTTCAAGGGTCATCAAATGATGCACAATGGTGGTTTTGCCTGCCCCACTGGGCGCTGAAAATATAATTGCCTTTCCCATGCTGAAAGATAAATCAAATTAAAGTACGTTGTTGATTTGCTCTTTGATTTTTTCCAATTCATCTTTCATCATAACCACGATGCGTTGGATATCTGAGTCGTTGGCTTTGCTGCCAATGGTATTGATTTCTCTACCCATTTCTTGGGCAATGAAACCCAGTTTTTTTCCTTGACCTTCACCCATCAACTCTTCTTCAAAGTGTTGGCAATTGGCCAAAAGGCGGGCATATTCTTCTGAAATATCCAAACGCTCCAGGTAGTATATAATTTCTTGCTCAAAACGATTGGGATCGATTTTATCAATGGGAACCAACTCCTCCAATGAAGATTTTAATCGTTGACGAACGTTAGCATCTCTGTTTTTCAAAGGTTGCTCCAAAGCGATGCGCCCTTCTAAAATACCGTCCATGCGCAATTTTAAATCATTCCAAAGGGTATTGCCTTCTGCTCTTCTGTATTGGTCTAGATTTTTTAATGCCTCTTTCAGCAGGTCTGTCACTGCATTCAATGCACTCTCCTCCAATTCTGTTTCTTCGGCTTTCATCACTTCAGGCATGCGCAAAATGGCACTCAGGAGATCAGATTGTGGAATGTCATTTTCAGCGGTGAAGTTTTTTAAAACATCTGCATATTGCTTCATGAGTGTGACATTCATGGCTGGGCCTGCAGTTTGCTTCATGTTTTCTGCATGAATAAAAATATCCACTTTGCCGCGCACGACTGATTCAGCAGTCATGCTTCTGTATTGCATTTCTTTGTCACGAAGGAAATAAGGGATTCGGGCGTTCAAGTCCAGTTGTTTGCTATTGAGACTGCGCACCTCAACGGTAAACTTTAAATCGGCAATGACAGCTTCAGCCTTGCCGTATCCTGTCATGGATTTCAGATTTTTATTCATTGTTGCAAAGATAATGCTTGTTGAATTGTAGTCTTTTGTTCCTTTGCAGAATGAAGAAAACAGCAGTATTGTTGGTCAATTTGGGTTCACCGGACAATCCTTATCCCAAGGCGGTGTACCGTTATTTGACTGAGTTTTTGAATGATGAGCGCGTCATTGACATCAATCCCATTGGTCGTGCCATATTGGTAAATGGAATCATTGTTCCTTTTAGACACCGCAAGTCGTCTAAGGTTTATCAAGAGTTGTGGACAGAAAATGGATCACCTTTGATTTATCACACCAAGAAAAACGCAGAGCAGTTGCAATCGCGTTTTGATATAAAAGACACCAAAGTTTTTTGGGCGATGCGTTACCAGAATCCATCTTTGGAGAAAACCATGGAGGAGATTTACGATTGGAATCCTTCCAAGTTGGTTATTATTCCTATGTTTCCACAATATGCATCGGCATCCACGGGCAGTGTGATACAGAAGGTGATGGAATTGATGAAAGGCTGGTGGAGTTTCCCAGAAATTAAAATTGTTTCCCAATATTTTGATCATCCGTTGTTTGAGAAGGCTTGGCACGAAAGAGCGGCACAGTTTGATTGGAATGAATATGATCATGTATTGTTCAGCTACCACGGATTGCCTGAGCGACAATTGGATAAATTGTATGATGACAACAAATGCCGCAACCACAGTTGTGAGCATGAAATCAACGATGAAAATCATTTGTGCTATAAAGCAACGTGTTATGCCACAACAAGGAGCATTGTTCAATCCATGGGGATTCCTGAGGGTCGCTACAGTGTTGCCTTTCAGAGCAGATTGGGCAAAGGGTGGATTGAACCCTTCTCGGACGTGGTGATAGAAGAATTGGCGAAAAAGGGGGCAAAGAAATTGTTGGTTTTTTCACCAGCATTTGTTGCGGACTGTTTGGAAACCACAATTGAGATTGGTGAAGAGTACCAGGAATTGTTTGAGGAACACGGTGGAGAGCACGTTCAGCTTGTACCGAGTTTAAATGATTCGGAGGCTTGGGTGGATTGCTTGGAAGCCTTGGTAAAGGGATAAAAAAAGGGCGGAATTTCCGCCCTTTTTTATTGAATGTTTGTCAGGATTTATGCAAACAACTGCGCCATTCCCACTTTCTTGGCAATGATGCTGTGTAGATCGCTGATGGCTACACGCTCTTGTTGCATGGTGTCGCGATCACGTATCGTAACGGTGTTGTTTTCTAAAGTGTCGTTGTCTACCGTGATGCAATAAGGTGTACCAATGGCGTCTTGTCTTCTGTAGCGACGTCCAACAGCATCCTTGTCGTCGTATTGTAAATTGAAATCCAATTTCAATAGATCAACAATCTCGCGTGCTTTTTCTGGTAGTCCATCTTTTTTCACCAATGGTAAAATGGCCACTTTCACGGGAGCCAATGCGGGATGAATGGACATTACTGTGCGCTCTGTTCCTTCTTCACCGTCTTTACCTGGAATTTGCTCAACGCGGTAGGCGTTGCTCATGACAGCCAAGAACATTCTGTCCAAACCAATTGAAGTCTCAATGACGTAAGGAACAAAACTTTCATTGGTCTCAGGATCGAAATAGCGCAACTTCTTTCCGGAGAATTCTTCGTGTTTGCTCAAGTCAAAATCGGT
>JACCDP010233178.1_pt1 | contig 10757 bp, 13 predicted proteins | sample 7445841 | NCBI WGS metagenome assembly JACCDP01 (sample SAMN15323441, study PRJNA562643) | freshwater metagenome | isolation source: river surface water | place: USA:Blue River Watershed | collected 2017-08-17
ACGGCCATGGGGACGATCAGCCCGCCCTCGGCATGTCCATTGCGGACATGGGAGCCCGACAAGGGCCATTTCACATAGGGCATCAGGGCCAGGGCGGTGGGTCCGCCATCATTGCCCCAGAGGTTGACCTTGAGACGCGTTTGAACGTCGCCCGCTCCGGACCGCTGCTCAAGGCATCCAGTGGCCTCCGATCGTTTCCAGGAAATCACTTGGCCATCGTAGACCCATTGCAGGTCGGTTCGGGGTGTCAATCCCACCTTGGCGTTGACCCCTCCGACCACCAGTTCCCGACCGGAGCGGTCGCCGTCGGCGGAGACCGTTCCGATGGTCGCCTTGGCCACCTCGAACTCGAACTGGACATGCCCGGCGTCGACCGAATAGGCGCTTTCCGTCTGGTCGGGTCGGTCGGTGCTCAGGGGACGCAGGTTTTCCCGGGGCACCGGATCCAGCAGGGAGTACCGCTCCCTGCGGGCGGGATCCGAGGCGAGGGCCTCGTTGGGTAACGCCAACCCCAGGGCCAGACCCAGTCCCAGCAGTCGCGGAACCCTCTGGAGCACCCACCCGGCCTCGGTCACCGGGGCCCGGGATTCGGTTGGTCGAGTCTGCATCATGGCTGGATGAGGCCGCAGAAATATGCGCAGGGCAACAACATTGTATTAAGCCTAAAACAAAATTTCCGAGAGTTGCGCGAGCAACTACGGAGCGCAGGGTCGCCACCCCCTTCCGATGACCCGTCGGATCGCGGGGTTCACAGGATGGTTGCCCCGTCACTCCTGGACGGTTTCAGCCCTCCTCGTCCTGTGGTTCCAGCGAACCGAGGATCGACCGGCAAGTCTCGAGGTGGCGACCCAGGCGTCGATGGCGGCGCATCAGCAACGCCACGGTGACTGGAAACACCAGCCCGCAGACGACCCACAGCCACCCCGGTCCAACGGCCGAGAGTGGGTCCAGGTAGGGCAGCGAACCCTTGGGCAGGACCCATTGGAGGCTTGTTCCCATGAGGAGTCCTGCGCCAAACCACCAGGCACCGGCCCGGGTGAGCATCATCGCCTGCCGGGCCCGTTCGGCCTGCAGGGTCCAATACGCTTTCGGGGAGTTGGCGGTGGCCCTCCAGAGCGTCTGACGCCGCCGATGGGTCCAGGCCGGGTGGGCCAGACATCCCAGGGCCGACAGTGCGAGAAGGAATCGGCCTGCGGCTTCGGTGACCTGGAGCGCCATCGCCGACAGGATCCCCGCCATCGCGAGCGCAAGCATCCAATCCCCGAGGGTGATCCACCGCAACCGACGTGCCTCGGCGGCCCAGAGGTCTCGCATCTTCTGGGTCGATTCCAGCCGAGAATGGGTCACCGGCGAGGTGCTGACCCAGGCCTTTCGGAGCATCTCCCAGGATGGGTCGGGGTTGGGCGATTGGTTTTTCATGATCGATGCATCCATGCGGAAAGCGATTGCCGTGCCCGATGGAGCCGAACGGTCACGGCTCCTTCACCGATCCCCAGCGCGTCGGCGATCTCGGCATGGCTGAAGTCTTCAAGGTGGAGAGAGACCACCTGGCGCTGGGACAGCGGCAACCGTTCGATGGCCCGGGACAGCGCCTCTCGGAGCGAGGCTTCGGAGGCCATCTGGTCCGGCCCTTCCGTCTCGCTGGGGTGCGCCTTGTCGAGCGGTTCACGGTCTGCACCGCGCATGATGCGGCGCACATGGCCCGCGCCGATGTTATGGGCGATCCGTGCGATGAAGGTCCGGTGCGACGCCTCGCCCCGGAAGGAGGGCAAGGCGCGCCACAGGGCCAGGGCCAAGTCCTGATGGAGGTCTTCGCGTGCCGACGCGGAGCGCTCATAGGTCGACAGGATCCGGTCCACGAGTCCCCGATGCGACTCCAGCAGGTCCACCAGCAGTTCCGGTTCGGCCTTCATGGGGAGGCGGTCGCGGGGATCGCTCCGACAGCCACCCCGGTGCGCTGCCCACTCCGCAGGAACCACGCGGCGATGGCCAGGGATGGCCACCAGAATGGGAGCCACAGCAGAAAGATGAGGATCCAGTACGCCAGCCACCCGGGCGCCAGTCCCTGGATCCCATGGGCCAAGGGCGTGATCGGATCGGGGAGGCCCTTGGCGATCAGCAGGTTGTTCACCGTGGCCAGCCCCTTCAGCCCCAGAATGCAGATGGGGTTGGCGATGCAGTGGAACGCGGATCGGGGGACCGTCCGGGCGGAAAACGGGTTCAGGTAGACCCAGTTCCAGAATGCCAACCCGGGCCGGTCGAGGTAGCGCGGGTCGATGCGATCCCGCGATCCGAGGCTCCAGACCAGCATGCCGGTCAGCACGAGCAACACCGCACCGTTGATCCACAGGAAGCGTCCGAGGTCGAAGGTGCCGGAGGCGCCGCCGACATGGGGGTTGGCCTCTTGGGCGAGACCGGAATGGATGCCCTGCAGGGTCGATACCGCATCGGTCGCCGTGAGGCCGAGGTAGGCGAGGATGAAGAGGACCGTGAAGGTCCAGTGCCGTCGATCGAGGTTTTTCGTCACCTCCCTCCAGTTGCACGGAACCAAGAAACCTTACCGAAAAATTTCTCGGCGCCTTGGGGCCTCTCTGCGACGGGCGGGAACGTCAGCCGGCGTGGCAGCCACGGAAGCCGGCCACCAGTGCCTCCCGGTCGAGGTTGCGCCCGATGAAGATCAGTCGGTTGAAGCGGGTCTCGCCCGGCCGCCACGCGCGGTCTGCGTTTGATTCGAGGAGCATGTGCACCCCTTGGAAGACCACCCGCTTGGATGAGCCTCGGAAATTCAGGATGCCCTTGCAGCGGAAAAGGTCTTCACCCCGGGTCTGGAGCAGCTCCATGAGCCAGGCGTTGAGGCGCTTGGCATCCAGTTCGGCCAAGTCCTCGATGCCGACGCTGGACACCGAAGCGTCGTGCTCGTGCCCCGGGCCTCCGAAGTCCCTGGAATCGCTCGGTTCCAGCGAACCGCGGCCGAAGCCGCCCAAGACGGCGCCGAACTCCTCGGGTCGGTGCTGGGTGTAGAGCAGGAGATCCGTCGGCTCGGCCACGCGCACGAGGAATCGCGATGGGCCGGAGGCGTCGAGCGCCAGTCGGTAGCGGTGGGGACCCGGAAGCAGACTCCCGCCCGGCTCCAAGGTCACCGGCGGTTGGGAAAAACGCCGCAGGGCCTCGATTCGGGCTTCATGGAGCGTGTCCGGACCGGCCGATCCGGGGATTCCGGCGAAGGCCACCAGATCCATGGTGGGATCCGGTCCGGGTTGCAGCACCAGCTCCCCGATGCCCGCCGGCAACCGGTAGAGCCCGCCCCATTCGAAGGGCAGCTCCTCGACCAGGAAGTCCGCGTCCTGCGCGAGCTTCGCGGCCAGATCGAAGGCGTGGATGTGCAGGATGTGCGCGAGCGGCAGCACCGCGCGCTCCGTGCGGTGGATGCGCTCCGTGCGGTGGATGCGCGCCGCGGCGTTCATGGCGCGAAGCCGACGTTCCAGCGACGCGACGGCTTCGCCGGTGCAGAGGTCGGTCTTGTTGAGCAGGATCACGTCGGCGAAGGCCACCTGCTTGCGGCATTCCTCCGAGGTGTCGATATGCCATTCCACATGATGGGCATCCACGAGGGTCACGATGCCGTCGAGCCGGAACGCCTCCTTGACCTCATCGTCGACGATGAAGGTCTGGGCCACGGGTCCGGGGTCGGCCAGCCCGGTGGTCTCGACCAGGATGTAGTCGAAGCGGTTCCTTCGCTTGAGCAGTTGGCCCAGGATGCGGATGAGGTCGCCGCGGACGGTGCAGCAGATGCAGCCGTTGTTCATCTCGAAGACCTCCTCATCGGCATTGATGACCAACTCGTTGTCCACGCCGACCTCGCCGAACTCGTTCTCGATGACCGCGATGCGACGGCCGTGGTTCTCCGAGAGGATGCGGTTGAGAAGCGTGGTCTTTCCCGAGCCGAGGAAGCCGGTGAGGACGGTGACGGGGATGCGATGATCCATGGTGGTGGCGGGCTGCGTGTTGATCGGTGATTGAACAGGGAAATGGGGTGAAACAGTCAGCGAGTGGGAAACGGCGGCGGCGGATGGAATGTCCGGCGGGCGCGCCAACGGCCCCAAGCGAATGCCGCGAGAAAGCAGCCAAAGGCGCACAGCACGATGGCCGGGCCGGGCGGCACATCCACCGCGTTGGATGCGGCCATGCCGGACAGGGCGCTGAGCAGAGCGACCAGCACCGAGACGAAGACGATTCGGGAGAGCCGTCTCGCGCCCAGGCAGCCGGTCGCTCCCGGCAACACCAGCAGCGCCGCCACGAGCAACACACCGACGACGCGCGTCGCCACGATCACCGTGGCCGCGAGCAGCAGCATCAGCGCGTAGCGCAGCGCGACGACCGGCACGCCTTCGGCGCGGGCCAGTTCTTCGTCAAAGGTCCAGGCGCCGAGCCATCGCCAGCACAGACCGCAGGCCGTGAGCGCGACCACGGCCAGGCCCGCGAGAAGCATGAGTTCGAGCGGTTGCACGGCGAGGATGCTGCCGAAAAAGAGATGCTCCAGACGACCGAGCCCCCGCTGCCGGAGCGACAGGAGCGTGACCCCGAGCGCGAACGCGGCGACGTAGCATGCGCCGACCGCCGTGTCCGACTGCACGCGCCGCGCGAAGTAGGCGATGGCCAGGGCGACCCCGCAGGTGAACACGAAGCTGATGGCGTAGTTCGCGGCCGTGGGCAGCGGTCCGGAACGCAGCAGGACCAGGCCGACCGCGAGTCCGCCCAGGCTGGCGTGGGCCAGGCCGTCGGCCGCGAAGGCCATCCGCCGCAGCACGATGAACGGGGACAGCACGCCGCAAAGCAGGGCCAGCAACCCGCCGGCGAAGAGGGCACGCCCCAGGAATCCGTAGTCGAGGAAGTCGTTCATGCGGGCGGTTCGGAAACGGGGTGACGCAGTTGATAGCGTTGCAGCTCGCAGCGATACGCGGCCTGCACGGTGCCGGCGTCGAGTTCCCTCGCCCGTCCGTGCCAGTGGAGCGTCACGTTCAGGCAGGCGATGCGGTCCGCGTGGGCGGTGATGAGCGGCAGGTCGTGACTGACGAGAATGAGGGTCAATCCCTCGCCGGTCAGCTCGCGCAACAGCGCGCAGAACCGGTCCTGTCCCTCGGCATCCACGCCGGCGGTGGGTTCATCCAGCAGCAGCACGTCGGGCTGGCGCATCAGGGCGCGGGCCAGCAGCAGCCGGCGCTGCTGTCCACCGGAGAGATGCACAAACGGGGTCGCGGCCTGCCCTCTCAGGCCCACGCGGGCCAGCAGCTCATCGCAGCGCCGTTGCGATTCCATCCGACCGGAACCGAAACTCGCCGGGATACCGGCCGCGCCCTGAAGGACCAGCTCCCGGCACTCGAGAGGGAAGTGCGCGTCCGCGCCCACGCGCTGAGGCACGTAGCCGAGGCGCGGGCGGCCGCAATTCCGGTCCGCCCACAAGATGGTTCCCTGCGTGGGCGGCACCAGCCCGAGCAGGGTGCGCAGCAACGTGGTCTTGCCGCCGCCGTTCGGGCCGATGAGGCCCAGGAATTCACCGGCCCGGACCGCAAAGCTCACGTTCGCCAAGATGCGGCGGCCGGCGAGATCGAGCGTCAGCGCGGTGACGGTCAGGGCGGTGCAGTCGGAGCCGTGCATGATCAACGGGCCTCGAGTGCCTGACGCAGGGTGGCGAGGTTGCGGCGTTGGCGGACCTGGTAGGTGGCGTCCGGGGCCTCCGGGAGGATCGTCTCGCACGGGTCCAACCGTTCCACCCGTCCGCCGAACTCCCGCGCGATGACCTGAGCCGGTCTGTCGGGCAATTGCGGCTCGGCGAAGATGATCTTGAGCCCGAGTCGGCGCATGAGGTCCACCAAGGCGCGCAGGTAGGCCGCGCTGGGCTCGTCGCCGGGAAACGGCTCGATGACACCCGCGGTCTCCAGTCGGTAGCGCGCGATGAGGTAGCCATAGGCCGTATGGAACGTCACCACCTTGCGGTGGGGCAAACCGGCCAGGCCGCTTTCGAATTCGCCGTGCAACGTCCACAAGTCGGCCGCGAGCGCATCGCCGCGCGCCTGCAAGGCGGCGGCGTGGTCGGGGACGCGTCTCACGAGTTCGGTGGTCAGGCGGCGCACCAGCTTCTCCGCGAGCAGCGGGTCGAGCCAGAGATGGGGGTCGGTCTCGTTCGGGTCGGGCTGCTCGGCCGCGAACTCCGCGAGCGCGGACACGCCCATCGTGCGTGTGGCCAACCCTTCGCTCAACACGACCCCGCGGTTGGTGGGGCCGTTCCGGGCGAGCTTCTCGCCCCCCCCGTCCATCCCGAGCCCGAGCAGCAGCACGACATCGGCCCGCTCGACCAGCCGTGCCCGGTCGGGCGTGGGGTCTTCGTGGTGCGGGTCACCGCCCGGCGGCACGAGGCAGCGCACCTCGCAGTTCGTGCCCGCGATTTGCCGCGCGAAATCGTAGAGCGGAAAGAAACTCGCGACGACGAGCGGCTTGGAATTCGGGGGCTCGGATCGTTTGCAGCCGGCGCACAGCAGTAAGGCCATCGCAGCGACAGCGGCCAACCCATGTGACCAACGCCAGGGCCTCGAGGGCACTCTCATGGGTTCGGCATCTCGTCCGTGTCGTTGTCCCCCGGGAAGGTGGACCACGGGTCGGTGCAGGCGCCCGGTGCGTGCGGTCAACGACGGCGGCACTTCGTCGATGGCGAATGGGGTGTTCAGCCATGGGGATCGGGCCGTGAACGGCGTGGTGTCGCCGCCCGCTTCGTCGCGTGGCCGCGGTGCAGGCGCGCGGTGTCCACTGTGACCGCTGGGGCCTATGAACTTCATGGGTGTCATAGCAGGAGGGCGATATCCTCTTCGGTCACGGCGGCAACCGGTTTCAGGCACCGGAGCCGCAGGGGCTCCTGGCCCGGTCGCCAGATGACGATCACCGTTTCCAGGTCCGGGCAACCAGGCTCGGCGCATCGCACCTCGTTGACCGACACCGTGCAGTCGTCACTCAGTTTGAGGCCGTCGGCGACGAAGGACTTGAGGCGGGCGGCGTGCCGGGCGACTGCGCGGCTTCGCCGTGACGGCTGATACCGGCCGGAGGGTTGAAATGAGATCAGCGAGCCCATGACCTGCAGGCGACTGGTGCGGCGGTTCCCTTGGCCCGGTGTAGGAGGTTGAGGTGGTCGCCCGGAATGACGGGGCAAACCGGCCTGCCCGATTCCGGATCGTGGGTCGGTGCGGCGTCCGCGATGGACTGGCGCAGTTCGAACCCGGCGGCCGGAACGGTTTTGTAAACGTAGAAGGGCATGGCTCAGTCCCTGAGCAGGGTGTCGGTGGGTCGGGCGGGGTCTTCGTCCGGCGTCGGGGCATGCCATTCGACGAACGGGTCCTTGAACGTCGCGAGCCAGCCGGTGGGGCCCAGCTGCATCTCGGCGTCGGTGAGCAGGCAGGCGTCGAGGAGATCCGTGAGGCGCGCGCGATCGAGGCTCTGCCCGATGATGACCAGCTCCTGTCGGCGGTCGCCCCAGGGCTTGCGCCAGTCCGCCATGATGTCGCGGACCTCCGCCTCGGCGTCGGGCCACTGGTTTTTCGGGGCGGCGGCCCACCACAGGCCGGCGCCTTCGGTGCGGCAGGCGGGGCCGGCCTGGCTCCAGGAACCGGCCCAGTCGTGGCGGGTCGCGAGCCAGAAGAAGCCCTTGCTCCGGAGCACCCCGGGCCATTCGGACTGGATGCACCGCATGAACCGCTCCGGATGGAACGGCCGGCGGGCCCGGTAGACGAAGCTGCTGATGCCGTATTCCTCGGTCTCGGGTGTGTGTTCGCCGCGCAACTCGGCCATCCAACCGGGTGCGGCCTTGGCGGCCTCGAGATCGAAGCGGCCCGTCTCGATGATCTCGCCGAGCGGAACCCGGCCAAAACGGCTGATCACCTGACGCGCCCGCGGGTTGAGCGCCTGGAGGATGGCTTCCAACTGACGCAGCTGGGTTTCGTCGACGAGGTCCACCTTGTTAAGGACGATCACGTCGGCGAACTCGACCTGCTCGATCAGCAGGTCCACGACGCAGCGTTCGTCGTCTTCGGCCCGAGCCTGCCGGCGGTCGGCGAGGCTGTCTTCGCTCGAGTAGTCGCGGAGGAAGTTGTAGGCGTCCACCACGGTCACCATGGTGTCGAGCCGCGCGAGGTCGTTCAGGCGATGGCCCTCCTCGTCGGTGAAGGTGAACGTCTCGGCGACCGGGAGCGGTTCGGAGATGCCGGTGCTTTCGATGACGAGGCAGTCGAAGCGACCCTCCCGTGCGAGTTTCGAAACCTCCTTCAGCAGATCCTCGCGCAGCGTGCAGCAAATGCAGCCGTTGGACATTTCGACGAGCTTCTCCTCGGCGCGGTTGAGGGCCGCACCGCCGCCTTTGACGAGCGCGGCGTCGATGTTCACCTCGCTCATGTCGTTGACGATGAGGGCGACCCGGCGGTTCTCGCGGTTGTGGAGAATGTGGTTGAGCAGCGTGGTCTTTCCGGCTCCGAGGAAGCCGGAAAGCACGGTCACTGGAAGCGGTGACGATCGAAGAGGAATCATGGAAGGCGCTGGGTTCAGGATCGGTGATGCCAGTAGGCCAGGGATCGGTTGAGGTGATGGGTCACCCAGAGAACGATTCCGGCCGTGGCCGTCAGGAAGATCTCTGCGATCTCACCCGATCCGGAGGCCGATCCGCTTCGGGCGGTGATCAGGCAGAACCACCCGGGCAGGGCCCAGGCGAACACTCGGGATGCCCGGTGCACCGACCATCCTTTCAGGACGGCGAGGATGCTGAGCAGGGCGAGGGTCCACGCCACGATCCCATGCGCGGTTTCCCCGGCCAGCCATGGCACCCATGGAGCAAGCCAGGGGGCCTGGACGCAGTGCACGATGGCGGCGATGGACAGTCCGGCGCAGATCCGGTCGATGCGATTGGAATCGTCGGGTCCGGTGATCATCGGGGGGTGGGGACGGGATTGGCTGTTGCTTGCAGTCCAAACCTGGAGCGCGGGGTTCGATGGTCGGACGCCCATCGTTCGTAGGCTTCGACCCATGCCAGCAGCAGGGCACAGGCCTTCGAGAACCGGGCCCGTTCATCGGGCGACCGTGGGACGACCCCGTGGGAGGTGGCAGCACCGCCGGGGGTTGGGGGTTCCTGACCGGTGAACAGGTAGACCTTGCCGACCGGCCGCAGGAACACGATGCCGGCCTCCGTCTCGCTGTAGATTCCGGCGCAGGTGGAGTGCAATTCGATCCAATGGTCCGCCCATCGGCATCGGTAGCGGCTGCTTCCCGGTTGTCCGGGGACCCGGAATCGGATCATCCCGAAACGGACGAGCAGATTGCCCTCCGGGTGCATCACATCGGCTCCCCATCGTTTCATTTGGAGCTCGAGGAGCTGGAGGATCCGTTGCCGCTCACGCCGACTCGCCGAAGCCCCTGCGCAGGTCATCCCCTCGGAGTCTTTATAATGCAAACCGTTTGCAAAACAGGGCCGCGATGGAATCCGGTGAGTCCGCATGATCGGGGAGGAGATGACGAATCAGACGAGAGGAGCACTCCACCGGACCGGGCTCCATGCGCGCGCGCCACGGGCCATTGGAGATCCGATGGGGTTGAGCCGGAATCCTTCTGGCATCGCCGGGTCAGGTGTGCGCGGGTCGTTCATGGGGAGTGGACCCGAAAGAACCGCGCGGGTGAATCCTGGGTGGAGGCCACCGGGATTTGGATCGGTTGAAATCCGTTGGTGAGAGCCGGGCGTTGGGTCCAGTGGATCAGATCGATGGACTCTTCCAGAGTGACGGCCTGCCCCGGAGTTCCTGAAATGGACAGCCGCCACCGCTCTTCCGACGGCCCCGGGCCGATCCCGAGACGAACCGGTTCTTTCGGCAGCGGATCGACGGCGAAGAGGACCGGCGTCTCGGGACTCCATGCATTCGTGCCTCCGACCGTGGCTCGAACCTGGAGCCAAACGGTGGTCAAACCCGGCTTGGAAAGTCCCAGATTGTGGTGTTGATGCGCTCCAGTGGCCAGCCTGAGCCGATCGGTCTCATCGAGCCCGTCGCGGCTTTGGAAGGTCACCGACAGCCCTCCGGTACCATCGAATTGCCAGAGGGCGAGCTGCGCAGGGCCATCGACGCGTCGAGCGAAGAGTTCCAGGGATTGGGGCGGCAGATTCAGACCTTCGGTGCTGAAACCCAGATAGAGCAACCGGGGATCTTGACCTGCTGGCAGGACCCAGAGGTCGGACCCTGCCGGTCCCACGGCTTCGAAGCCCTCGGGAATGGTCAAGCGCGCGGTCTCGGGCACTCGAACCACCGTCTCGCGCGTCGGTCGATCGACCGATTGGAGATGATCTCGGAACACCAACTGCAACAGATTGGTGCCTTCGGGAGCCAGGATCACCTTCAGGTCGACATGCTCGTTGGTCAGCAGGTACGAACCGCGAGCATCGTCTCCCAGAGCCAGCCGTGCAGCCGTCATCAGAAGTCCGGAAACCAGACACAAAACCCCAGTCCGCCTTCGCGAATAGTGAGTTTTCACGCGCATCGTGGTTCTCGGGGAAATCCGCTTCGGGGAAACTCACTGCGGACGTTGCTGGCCCCGTTGGCGGAGCCAAAGCGCGCCCGCGGCGAAGCCGCTCAAGGCCAAGGCCCAGGTGGAGGGTTCGGGCACCACCTGGAAGCGGTAGGTGGCCGGATCACTGGTGCGCAGGCCGTCGATGAGGTGGTTGCCCGAGGCCTCGAGGGTCA
>JACCDP010031606.1_pt1 | contig 10754 bp, 10 predicted proteins | sample 7445841 | NCBI WGS metagenome assembly JACCDP01 (sample SAMN15323441, study PRJNA562643) | freshwater metagenome | isolation source: river surface water | place: USA:Blue River Watershed | collected 2017-08-17
CTTAATTCCGATGGTTACCGAGTGGGTCAAGAAATTCGCAACGTCCATGGGATTGGCGGGCAGGGCGCAAGCTCCAACTCCTTCGCAGTAGCGGATGAACTCCTGCATATCCGCCCGGTAGGCACGAATGGTGTTGGGGGCGTAGGCGCCGTCAATGTGGGCTAGCAGCTTGTTCAACTTTTCTTGTACGATAGAGTTCATATTGGGAATCTTATTATTAATATTTTAAATATCATAATAAATATAAAAAATGATTTCAACTGCACAAATAAGGGCTGCTCGGGCTCTATTAAGCTGGACTGCGCAGGATTTGGCTGATGCTTCGGGCGTGGGGGTTGCGACGATTCGCCGTATGGAGGTAATGGAGGGTGTCCCTGTTGGCCATATCAAAACCCTCTCCGCGATCCAGGCAGCGCTAGAAGAAGCGGGTATCGAGTTTATTGGGGGGCCTAACGACTCGCCCGGTGTTCGTCTCAGAGGAAACAAGTAAAGGTTTGCCAAGTGGCTGATCAACCGGACAAGCAGGATGATAAAGGGTCAGAGGAGCGGGTATTACCCACCATAAGCGACATTTTGCGTACTACGCCTGTACTTCCAGGCGAGCCTGAGGGTGCCTACAAGGCTGGCCTTGCAGTCATGATCGAGGAGTTTGGTGCCGAGACAACGCTACAGGTTTATCTTGTCGAGAAGATCTACGATTGCCTATGGTGGATTCGGCGCTACGAGGATCAGAAACGCGTAGTGATCATCGCCGAGATGGCCCGCCAAACCAAGGCGAGCTATTACATGGACAAGACTCAGGAGGAGGCCGACATCCGTGAGGCGTTCATGGCCAATGACCTAAATGCAAAGGTGTTGAAGGCGTTAGTTGCAATAGGTCACACGCCTGAGTCCTTGCGTGAGTCTGCATACAGCAAAAAGCGAGAAGAGATCATGCAGCTCGACCAGCAGATTGCTCTGCAGGCCAAGATTTTGGCGGGCTTTCAGGCGTCGTTTGAGTTCGCGTTTAATCGCAAGCTCAACACCGAGCGCTTGAGGCTTCAAAACGAGCTTATGCTCAGAGATCTGGCTGCGATTGAAGAGCGCAAAAGTATTCCGAATCAAGGCGTATCAGACGTCAGTGCTGTCGATCATGACAAGCCCAAAGCAGCGCGTCGCAAACCGCGTTAATGCCCTTAAATCGACTGGCCCCAGGTCTGAAGCGGGCAAGCGACACTCTTCTGTTAACTCCACTAAGCATTCACTCACACGGCCGATTGACGCTTTACCTTGGGGCCAGCATCTGCAGCCCCTGACCGACTTATTAATTCAGGATGGATTTGAGGCGGATCAAGCGAGTGATCTTGCAAGAAAAATTCTCGATTACGAACGTAACCTCGCTTACCAACGCGAGCGTTTTATCAATTTCAAAGACGGCAAACCACTTCAGTACGAGACACCGCCGTCTGTGATCTTAGACGTTGCGGTCGTCAATCGACTCGATCGCACCAAAGACGACAAAAGGAAGCCAATCTTTGACGAAAAACTTGACCCAGAGATGGCCAAGTTTTTCCGGATGATTGCAAGGCGTGACCTGCAAAAGGTTTACTCCGAAGCACTAAAGGTTCTGCGCAACGCAGACCGACACCTTCGCCGCTCGGCGAACCAGCTCGTAAAAAGCCTGCGGGCTGGTTGAGCCCTGCGCGGGGTAGGGGGCCGGTACTCCGGTAATCTCCCCAACCCGGACCCTCTCACCGGGCCGGTCCTGACCCACCCAATCCCCCAATTTTTTACAAAGCGAAGCCAATACCCTGGGGATGGGGCGAACGGTGGCCTTGTGGCTTGAGCTTGCTAAATCCCCTTATCGATACAGGCTCTGTTTGGCGATGTAGTCGGTCACTGCCTGTGGCAACAAATCATCGACAGAATCACCCGCGCTGATTCTCTCCCGGATCAGGGTAGAAGACACGGTATCCAGCGAAAGAGTAATCCACCAAATATCCGCACCCTGATGCTGCAGATCTTTTGAAATCCTATTTGTGTCGGCGTTAGGGCGGCCACACACGGCGAGCATGACATTTTTAATAATCCACTCCCAGCGCGACCAGGTGTGAAATTGTTCTAACTGGTCTTCTCCCAAAATCCAGACCAGTGGCCTTGTCGGAAATTCCGCTTGAAATGAGGCGATGGTGTCGGCCGTGTAATTGGTTTTTCCTGCTGCGGCTGCGATGACTTCCCGGTCATCCACCACCATGCGTGGATCACCCAAATCCGCTAGTGCCAACTCCACCATGCGCAGGCGATGGGCAGCAGCGGCGACGCTGGGTTTGTGCACCGGACTACCGGTCACAATCCAACGCACCTCATCAAGCTTTAGCTGATCGGCAACGGCCTGGGCGATTTTGATATGCGCACGATGAACCGGATCAAATCGCCCACCAAACAACCCCAGCGGTGAATTAGACCCACTCACGGGGCTTGATCAACTCGTAGATTCGGGCCTCAGGCGATCCGGCCTTGGGGTGCCAGTTGTAGCGCCATTTCACAATGGGCGGCATCGACATCAGGATACTCTCTGCACGCCCGCCACTTTGTAGACCAAAGTGGGTGCCACGGTCAAAAACAAGGTTAAATTCCACATAGCGCCCGCGCCGATAGGCCTGGAAATCGCGCTCTTCATCCGTATAAGGAATCGTTTTGCGCTTTTGAACAATGGGAGTGTAGGCGTTTAAAAACGCGTTCCCCACTGCTTGGGTCATGGCAAAACTTCTCTCAAATCCAAGTTCTGAAAAGTCATCAAAAAATACGCCACCAATGCCGCGGGCTTCCTCGCGATGCTTGAGATAAAAATACTCATCGCACCACTTTTTGAATTTGGGATAGTACTGAGCACCAAAGGGCGCGAGTGCGTCCCGGCATATCGTGTGAAAGTGCACGGCATCTTCTTCAAAGGGATAGTAGGGGGTCAGATCCATTCCTCCGCCAAACCACCAGACATCCCCTTCATTCGATCGTTGCGCCTTAGCGACAAATGAGCGCACGTTCATGTGCACCGTAGGAACGTGGGGATTGCGCGGATGGAATACCAGCGACACACCAATAGCTTCGAACCCCCGGCCTTGCAGTTCGGGGCGATTCTGTGTGGCCGATGGCGGAAGTTTCTCTCCCCGCACGTGTGAAAATCCCACGCCCGCCCGCTCAAAGATATTGCCTTCTTCCAGGAGTCTTGATCGGCCATCTCCTTTGAGTGGGGAGTCTTCGGGCTTACTCCAGGCATCCTCGATAAACGGCAGTCCATCAAGCGCGCTAATGCCCGCAGTAATGCGGTCCTGTAAGCCCAGAAAGTAATTACGCAAAGACGTGATATCGATGGTCATAGGAGACTATTCATTTAATCAGATCGCCCGATATCCAATGTCGCTGCGATAGTGCAGGCCATCAAACCTGACGTGCTTCACGGCTTCGTAGGCGCGCAACTGAGCAAGCTTTGGCGTTCCGCCGAGCGCCGTCACACAGAGCACTCGGCCACCACTGGTGACAAGCTGCTCAGCCCCAGAGTCTTTGATGCGCTGGGTGCCGGCATGAAAGGTCATGCAGTCTTCTGCCGTATCCGGCAGGGTCGAGATCACATCGCCAGTGCGAACCGTCTCCGGATAGCCATGCGCGGCGACCACTACCCCCAGCGCCGTTCGGGTATCCCACTGCGCCTCGGTGCTCTGAAGCCTGCCCTGTATAGCGGCCTCCAGCAGATCCACAAAGTCGCTCTTTAAGCGCATCAAAATGGGTTGCGTTTCCGGGTCGCCCATGCGGCAGTTAAATTCCAAGACCTTGATCTCACCGTCTGGGCTGATCATCAGTCCGGCATACAGAAATCCGGTGTAGGGCGTACCGCGGGCCGCCATGCCGTTCATCACTGGGTTAATCACCTCGCGCATCACTCGGGCATGAATCTGGGGGGTCACCACCGGGGCGGGGGAATAAGCGCCCATGCCCCCGGTGTTGGGGCCACGATCGTGATCCAGTAAACGCTTGTGGTCTTGGCTGGTGGCCATCGCCAGGGCGGTTTTCCCGTCGCACATCACGATAAAACTGGCTTCTTCACCCCCAAGAAACTCTTCGATCACCACCCGCGCGCCAGCATCGCCAAATTTGTTATCCAGCAACATCATGTCAATGGCGTGATGCGCTTCTTCGTTGGTCATGGCAACGACCACGCCTTTGCCGGCTGCCAAACCATCGGCCTTGATCACAATCGGTGCGCCTTTAGTGGTGATGTAGTCATGGGCTTTTTGCGCATCGGAAAATGTCTCGAACTCTGCCGTGGGGATACCGTGTTCCTTCATAAAGCGCTTAGCAAAGTCTTTGGAGGACTCCAATTGTGCGCAGGCCTGCGTGGGCCCAAAAATAGGAAGGTTTTCCTTTTGGAAAATATCCACGATTCCGGCGGCCAGTGGTGCCTCGGGACCCACTACGGTGAGTTTGATGTTCTCTTGCTTTACGAATTCGACAACCGACTGGAGATTTTTTACCGGATCGAGTGCGACATTCTCAATCATGGCGCCTTTATGTGACCCCGCGCCATTGTGAGCGGACGCGGTGCCACCATTGCCGGGCGCCACATAGACCTTGCTGACACGTTGAGACTTGGCCATGCACCAGGCCATGGCATGTTCACGTCCACCACCGCCAATCACGAGTACCTTCACGAAATCACCGCATTCGTATAGATCTCTTGCACATCGTCCAAGCCCTCCAGGGCATCGAGCAGTTTCTGCATCTTGGCGCCGTCCTCGCCGGTAAGTTCCGTGTCGGTCGAAGCCCGCATGGTGATTTCGGCTATTTCTGGTTTGAATCCGGATGTTTCTAAAGCGTTTTTTACGCGTTCAAAATCATTCGGCGTGCAGAGCACTTCGATCGCACCGTCTTCTCCCGTGATCACGTCCTCGGCACCCGCATCGAGCGCCACGTCCATGACTTTTTCTTCGGAGGTTCCCGGGGCCAGGATGCACTGCCCGCAGTGCTTGAACATAAAGGCAACGGACCCATCCGTGCCCAGATTACCGCCATATTTAGAGAAAGCGTGGCGGACTTCGGCCACCGTGCGGGTCCGGTTATCGGTCATGCAGTCCACAATCGCCGCCGCGCCTCCGATGCCGTAGCCCTCGTAGCGGATCTCTTCGTATTCCACGCCCTCTAACTGGCCCGTGCCGCGTTTAATGGCGTCGGTGACCTTGTCTTTGGGCATGTTGGCGTCCGAGGCCTTATCCATGGCCAGGCGCAATCGGGGGTTGGTGCCCGAATCCCCGCCGCCGAGTTTGGCGGCCACCGTGATTTCTTTAATCAGGCGGGTAAAGATCTTCCCGCGTTTTTCATCCTGGCGCCCTTTGCGGTGCTGGATGTTTGCCCATTTAGAGTGTCCTGCCATAGCGTCCGGATTTTACGGGAGGCCGGGGTTCTGGTAGCTGAAGAAGGAGGAATGGGATGTTTGATGCATTGATGTTTTGATGATATGATGATTTCACATCAAATATGGAGCTAAAAATAGGGTCAGTGACATGAGAACCACGGTGGACCTAGATGAGGATGTGCTGATGGCGGTAAAGGAGCTGGCACGGCTTCGGGGCGAGTCGATTGGCCGCATTCTTTCGGAATTAACGCGAAAAGGGCTGATTTATCGACCCCCGCCCGGGTTCGGAGGCGCTGTGGTTGCAAGAGAACCCGTCGCCACAGACCAAAAGACTCTGGCCAGTCTCGGGGTTCACCCGTTCCCTTACGAAGGTGGGCCTATACCCACCAATGAACTGGTGAATCGCCTTCGTGAAGAGGAGGGTATTTGATGAAATCCCTCCTGGATCTGAATTGCCTGATTGCGTTATTTGATGAACCACATGGCAGTCATTTGATCGTTAAAGATTGGTTTTTGCGTGCTGAAAGCAACGGCTGGTTGACCTGCCCAATCACCGAGAATGGCTGTATTCGAATTCTTTCCAGCCAAGGCTATGCACGACCAAAACCGGCAATCTCGGTGATCCATGCGCTTCGTGAGGCATTTAAACACCCAAACCATTACTTTATTGCAGACGATTTTTCTTTGACCGAGAGCGGCTGGTTGGAGCCATCACTGCTGACATCGTCGCAAGTCACTGATGTTTACCTTCTAAAGCTCGCAATTAAAAATAATGCTCGGTTGGTCACTTTAGACCAGAGAATCAAATACTCTGCGGTCGAAGGTGCAAAACCGGATGATCTTTTGGTGTTGACAGACCCGACAAGCGGCGATCGTGTAAGACGCGCCGACCTACTGGCCGCACAGGGCAAGACTGTATGGAAAGGCAACTTAGAAAATTTGCGTCGATCTAGGGATAAAAAACGTTAGCGTTTATATCTTTTGGAAACAAACGGCAACTTGGTAAGTTCAACCCTTAGTTGTTTATCCCGAACGATGGCAAGCAAGGGTTGGTTGGCAGCATCGGCCTGAATAAGTGCCAGCATTATCGGATGCCCGAGCGATGGCGAAACAGTGCCACTTGTGACTTCGCCCACTTCCTGGCCATTGGCAGTCACAATCTTGGCATGTGAACGAATCGGCACCGATTCTTTGGAGAGCATACCCACGAGTTTTCTGGGCGCGCCCTCTGAAAGATGTTTCATTACGGTCGCTGCCCCGGGGAATCCACCCGTTTTGCTCGGGCTGCTGCGGCTGCCATCTGCATTGGTTTTCGGTGGCCGACGCGACGCAGCGATTGCAAACGGAAGGCCCGCTTCGATGGGTGTAATGGTGGGCGAGATGTCGTTGCCGTGCAGCGGCAATCCGGCTTCAAGCCGAAGGGTGTCGCGCGCACCAAGACCGATGGGTTTTACACGATGGTCTTTAAGCATTTCGCGCACGATGCGATCGGCATCCGCTGCAGGAATGGAAATTTCGTAACCATCTTCGCCGGTATATCCGGTTCGGGTGGTAAAGCAGGTCACGCCGCAAAGTGTCAGATCGCGTGCCTGCATAAAGACCATGTCAGCGGCTTTTGGATCCAGTGTTGAGAGAACCGATTCCGCATCCGGGCCTTGCAGAGCAATTAGCGCTGCATTGACCCATTCAAACTTAAGATTAGGTGCGAGTTTTTGCAGCAACGCCACATCGGCATCGCGATTGCCCGCGTTCACCACCATGCGGACTTCTGGCGTGCCACTTGGAAGGTCGGTTAACCCACTTGCAGAGCCTTTGAAAACGGTGGTGCCATCGCGCCACACGAGCATTAGATCATCTTCAATACCGCCTTGATCATTGAGCAATACCGAATAGCGCTGCGTATCGTTGGGCCAGCCATCGAAGTCACAAGGCAGTGCGGCTTCGAGTTCTTTTCGTAGTTGCGCTCCCGATGGATCTTTGGGCGAGGTGATGCGCAGCTGCCCCATGTGGGAGACATCGAATAGACCCGCATGCGTGCGGGTGTGCAGGTGCTCGCCCTTTAGCCCCATGGGGTACTGAATGGGCATGTTGTAGCCCGCAAAGGGACCGAACTTGGCGCCTAACTCCGTATGAAGCTGCGCGAGCGGAATGGATTTCATGCGTAGGCCTCCACCGGGGGGCAGGTGCATACCAGGTTGCGGTCGCCCGCGGCGTTATCAATCCGCTTCACGGTCGGCCAGAACTTTGCGCCGCGCACCCACGGCAGGGGATAGGCCGCTTCCTCGCGCGAGTAGGCATGGCGCCAGTCTCCGGTGATTTCGTGGGCCGTATGGGGAGCGCATTTGAGCGGGTTATCCAGTTTATCGAACGCCCCGCTGCGCACCTTTTGAATTTCTCCCGCAATCGCGATCATGGCCTCGCAGAAACGATCGAGCTCGGCTTTGGACTCCGATTCCGTGGGCTCCACCATTAACGTGTCGGCCACCGGAAACGACAGTGTGGGCGCATGAAACCCATAGTCCATTAAGCGCTTGGCCACATCTTCTGCGGTAATGCCGATCTCGCTTTTCAGATGCCGCAGATCCAGAATGCACTCATGGGCAATCCGGCCATTTTCGCCCTTGTACAAAATCGGGAAGTGGGGCTCTAAGCGTTTCGCGACATAGTTGGCGTTCAGGATCGACAACTCGGTTGCTTTACGAATGCCGCTTGCGCCCATCATGCGGATGTACATCCAGGAAATCGTGGTGATCAGCGCGCTGCCATACGGGGCTGCGGATACCGAGAATGCCAAAAATGGTGCTAAGTGTTTGGCCACGGCAATGGGCCCCATGCCCGGGCCGCCACCCCCGTGGGGGATGCAAAAGGTCTTGTGCAGATTCATGTGGCATACGTCGGCGCCAATGTCGCCGGGGCGAGTCAGTCCCGCCTGCGCGTTTAGATTGGCGCCGTCCATGTAGACCTGGCCACCGGCCTCGTGCACCATGCGGCAGATGTCGCTGATGGCGGACTCGAACACCCCGTGGGTAGAGGGGTAGGTGACCATCAGTGCGCTTAATTGATCCCTGTGCGCATCAATCTTCGTCTTCAGATCAGTGACATCCACATTGCCGTGTGAGTCACAGGCCACCACCACGATGCTCATGCCCATCATCTGGGCACTGGCCGGGTTGGTGCCGTGCGCCGAGGAAGGAATCAGGCAGACGTTGCGGTGCCCCTGACCGATCGATCGCTGGTAGTCCCGAATGGCCAGCAGCCCCGCGTATTCCCCCTGCGCCCCGGAATTGGGCTGAAACGACACGGCTGAAAATCCAGTGATCTCTTCTAACCAATCACCGAGCTGGCGCAGCATCTCGGCGTAGCCCCTTGCCTGGGTCTGGGGTGCAAAGGGGTGAAGCGCCGCAAACTCCGGCCAGGTGACCGGCGCCATCTCCGAGGCGGCATTGAGTTTCATGGTGCATGATCCTAGTGGGATCATGGAGTGCACGAGCGAAATATCCTTGTTCTCCAACTTTTTCATATAGCGCACGAAGTCGGTTTCGCTGTGGTAGCTGTTAAACACCGGATGGGTCAGCACGGGATCGCTGCGCAATAACGCACTGCCGATGGATTCCGGCTGGGTGGTGAGGCCCAGTGCGCTCAGTGCGTCAGGCGTGGTGGACTGACCGGTCAGCACGTACACCAGGTCCGCCACATCGGAGAGCATCGTGGTCTCATCGCAGGCAATCCCCACATCGCCGTTATCAAAGATTCTTAGGTTGATGGCTTTTTCCTGGGCACGCGCCGCAATGGCCGCGATGCCCCCGGTCGCTGCAAGGGTGTCGTTGGAAAACACCACAGTGTCAAAAAAGCGGTCATAAGCCGGTTTGAGTCCGCTGGCCTTGACCACCAGGCGGGCCATGGCATTAGCCCGCAGCGCAATCCGGTGCAGCCCCTGCGGGCCGTGGTAGACGGCAAAAAACGAGGCCATATTGGCCAGAAGCGCCTGCGCGGTGCAGATATTACTGGTGGCCTTATCGCGCCGAATGTGCTGCTCCCGTGTCTGCAGGGACATGCGGTAGGCGGGCTTGCCCAAGGCATCCACGGAGACGCCGATAATCCGGCCGGGCATAAGGCGCACCAGATCTTCCTTGACCGACATGAAGGCGGCGTGGGGGCCACCATAGCCCATGGGAATGCCGAACCGCTGGGCTGAACCGATCGCCATATCGGCGCCCATCTGTCCGGCAGATTTCACGAGCATTGCGGCAAGCAGATCCACCCCAAGACACAGGCGCGCGCCCACCGCGTGGAGCTTTTCAGAAAAGCCTGAGAAATCCCGCAGTTGGCCTTGGGTATCCGGAGTCTGGGCGTGGGCCCCAAAGAATTCTGCGGTAGGCGTAACCCCGTCGGCCCCTCCGATCACACACTCGATCTCCATCCACTGGGCGCGCGTGCGCATCACGGCGATCACCTGGGGGTGTACCTGTTGATCGATAAAAAACTTGGTGGCCGATCCGGATTTGTTTGCACGCTTCATGGTCGCCATGGCTTCTGCGGCCGCCGTGGCCTCATCCAAGAGCGAGGCGTTCGAGGTGTGCATTCCGGTTAGATCCACCACCATCTGCTGAAAATTCATGAGCGCCTCTAAGCGCCCCTGCGCGACCTCGGCTTGATAGGGGGTGTAGGCGGTGTACCAACCGGGGTTTTCCAGCACGTTGCGGCGAATGGGCTCGGGGGTAAACGTGTTGTGATACCCGGTTCCGATAAAGGAGCGCCAGACCTGGTTGTGGTTGGCGATGGATTTAAGCTCTTCCAGCGCCTGGGCCTCACTCACGGGTTCCGGCAGATCCAGCAAGTCCCTGCGCAAAATGGCGGCAGGCACGGTCTGCTCGATCAATTCCTGGCGCGATCTGGCGTTCACTGCCGCCAACATCTCGGCTTCGGTTTTTGGATTGGGCCCTAAGTGTCGGCCGTGGAATTCATCGTGGGCAAATAGGCCTTCGATATGGTCAATCGGTTCGTAAGCGTGCATGACAGATCCTTGCGTTGCAGGGCGAGGTGGGCTCTAAAAATCGAGGGAAAAGCACGTTTGATGCGTGTGAGACCGTGCCTAGCTTGCGCCACTTTCCGATTTGTACTGATCCACGGACAGCAGCGATTGCTCTGCCCCGGGGGTTGCGGGCTTTAATTTGAAGAGCCAGCCATGGTCATAGGGGGATTCGTTGACCGATTGGGGGGTGGACGACAGGGTATCGTTGATTGCTACGACCTCTCCGGCAATCGGCGAATACACATCCGAGGCCGCCTTGGTGGACTCCACCACGGCACAGGATTCGGCGGCGGCAACACGACGGCCAAGGGCCGGCAGTTCCACGTAGACCAGCTC
>JACCDP010523197.1_pt1 | contig 10754 bp, 8 predicted proteins | sample 7445841 | NCBI WGS metagenome assembly JACCDP01 (sample SAMN15323441, study PRJNA562643) | freshwater metagenome | isolation source: river surface water | place: USA:Blue River Watershed | collected 2017-08-17
CATTCTTTACATGCTCGTCAGTCCAAATTGAAAACTCGCTTTGCACACTGGTAACTGGATGAATGGCATGACACTTTGCAGTTTCTTCAACAGTAGTTTCGGAAAGTCCGATGTAGCGAACTTTGCCTGCTTCAACTAAGCCGGCAAGAGCTCCCCAGGTTTCCTCAATCGGAACTTCAGGATCAACTCGGTGTAATTGGTAAAGATCAAGGTAATCAGTGCCAAGTCTGCCGAGTGAGTCTTCACAAGCTTGGCGAACGTAATCTGGCTTGCCATTCTTGCCGTAAGAAGTCATGTTGACCGGCGTTAAGCCGCATTTAGAAGCAATGATTGCTTTGTCGCGTAAGCCATCTTTGACTAGGTACTCACCAAGAATTTCCTCGTTGGTCCACGGACCATATACGTCTGCGGTATCAAACAGTGTGATGCCCAATTCAAGTGCGCGATGAATGGTTGCTCGAATTTCATTTCGATCAGCATCGGCAACGTTGTAGCCCCACGACATTGGCATGCAGCCTAGTCCAATGGCACTAACCTCAAGGTCACGCAATTTACGAGTTGGCATCTGGTTTGTCATGCCGCAATCCTAGTCTTTCCGGTAATACTCAAACTATTTTTGTTCGGTCGGGCTAGAACACTAGGTCGTAGCGACGGAAAACTTCGTCTTTAACCCAGTTACGGGATTCATAGAGTGCCTGAGCTGGCAAGTTATCGTTGGCAGTTCGCAAGAAGACTCGAGTTGCGCCTGCGCTTTTTGCAGCCGCCTCAGCTGTATCCATGAGTTCGCTAGCTATCCCATTGCCGCGAGCAGACTCATCTACATACAAATCATTGAGTAACCAAATATTTGAAAGTGAAACGGTAGAGAAAGTTGGATACAGCAGAGTGAAGCCAACTGCTTCCCCATCAACGCGAGCGATGAAAGCGATTGCTTCTTCACTCTTGATTCGCTGTTCTAAATAACCTAAAGTCTTTTCATTTTTAGGTTGCTTATAGAACGCACGATATCTCTCAACGAGTGGATGTAGCTCAGCTAAGTCGCTAGCTGAGACTCGAGAAATTTCACTCATGTTAACTCGCTATCCCACATGTACAGGTGCATCGTTGGCACCCAAAGTGTCTTTGTTGGCATTGATCATGAATACCCAGATTAGTGCGCCAAGAATCATAAATCCTGCGCTCCAAGTAAATGCAGTAGTAAATCCCTCAGTTAGCGCTACTGGCATAGCGCCTGCATTCACTGGGTCTGCTGGATCAATCATGTTGTCGACAAAGTAGTTGGCGGTTGCGGTAACTGCAATCGTGTTGAGGAACGCAGTACCTAGTGCGCCACCGATTTGCTGTGCAGTATTAAGTACTGCCGAAGCAACACCCGCATCATGATTACCCACTCCAAACAACGCAGTGGCTGAAATTGGGACGAACACCAGACCCATGCCTAAACTCAAAACCATCAGAGCCGGCAAAATGTCACTAACATAAGCGCTCGTTGGCTCAAGCTGGGTCAGCAGCAACATACCTGCGGTCGCCATGATTAATCCGATAAAGGATACGTAGCGTGGACCAAATCTTGGTAGCGCTTGTGATGCAATTCCAGCACTTATGCCTACACCAACTGAGAACGGAAGGAACAGCAAGCCAGCCTTGATTGGCGAGTACTGCAAGATGCCTTGGAAGAAATAGGCAAGGAATAAGAACATGCCAAACAATCCGGCGCCAACAATAAATGAAGTTAAGTAACTAGCCCCACGATTTCGGTTTAACAAAATGTTCATTGGTAGCAATGGATGGCTGGTACGGCTTTCAATTACAAAGAATGCAGCCAGCAACGCAATCGCTGCGCCGAACCACATAAGTGTTGTCTGATCTGACCAACCTAGTTCGCCAGCCTGAGTGATTCCGTATACCAATGACACCAGACCTAGTGTCGAAGTGATTGCACCTGGAATGTCATAACGGGTATCTCCGCTTGCCTTACTTTCCTTCACGTTTGGAATAGCCAGCATGAATGCAGCAATTGCAATTGGCACGTTGACCAATAAAGTCCAATGCCAAGATGCGTACTGAGTTAACAGTCCACCTAAGATCAAGCCAATTGCTGCGCCACCTGCTGAGAGGCCACCATAAACACCAAAAGCCTTTGCGCGTTCTTTTGAGTCACTAAACGTTGTGGTGATCAAAGAAAGTGCTGCCGGAGCCAATAATGCAGCAAAAACACCCTGCAAAGCACGGGCAGCGAACAGCATTTCCTGGTTGACAGAAAGTCCACCGATTGCTGATGCGCCAGCAAATCCCAAGAGTCCAGTCATGAATGCGCGTTTGCGACCCCAGAAATCCGAAATTCTGCCACCGAGTAGCAGTAACCCACCAAAAGCCAAAGTGTAAGCAGTTACAACCCACTGACGATTTGCATCGGTGATGCCAAGATCAGCTTGGATGGAAGGCAGCGCGATGTTAACAATAGAAGCGTCAAGCACAACCATTAACTGTGCAATGGCGATCACCATAAGCGCGCGCCAGCGGTTTGGATCTAACTGATTTTGAGTGCTTGCAGAACTTGCGACTGACATGGTGCTCCTAGAATTTGGAAAACTGCTTTTTGAAGAGTGCTTTGGTAACTCTCAACTCTCCCACATCGTTCTATGGAAAAGAAACTCATTTAGCTCTCTGGGCGTTTTATCGCTTAGAGCGTTAAGTGCTGAACGCGGTAGGCTTTGGGAGTGCGCACATACCTCGAACTCTTTGAAATTCCTGGGGTAAAACGATTAGTAGTTAGCGCTCTTCCGGGACGACTTGCCTACGGCATGATCGCCCTCGCCACTTTCTTTTTTGTTCAGGATAAAACTGGCTCAATTACTTTGGCTGGTATTGCAACCGGGGTCGAAACGATTACCTCTTCATTGACTGCTGGCTTTCGCGGCAACTTGATTGATAAGTGGGGCCAAACTCGACCGCTAAGTATCTTTGTTCCATCCTGGGTTGCTTTGGTGATAGTTCTTAGTTCTGTTTCTACCTCTACGGCAATCGTTGTGGTCTCTGGACTGATTGGATTGATGTCGCCACCTGTAAACCTCTCAACGCGCCCACTTTGGCGAGTTCTAGTTGGACCCGAAAACTTACGCACTGCCTATGCTCTCGACACCACAATCTCTAGCTCAACCATTGTTGCTGGCCCAGTATTGGCAACTGCGATTGCAATTCAATACAGCGGAAGCGCTGCGCTTTGGGCAACTGCGGCATTAATGGCAATCGGTGGCATCGCAATAATTCAAATGCCTGCATCTCGAAACTGGAAGCCAGAGCCGCAACAGGGCAATTCCATGCTGTTGCTACGAAACAAGCAATTTCAAATTCTTGCAGCGGAAGGCATGGTTTTCGGACTGGCTTGGGGATTGTTAGAAATTTCTATCCCATCGTTTTCAACTTTGCAAGGAACTCCCGGGCTGTCTGCCCCACTGCTCGCAACTCTTGCTGGCACCAGCATTATTGGCGGGCTGTTAATTGGTAGCCGCAAATCTGTTACCACTCCATTGCAAGGTTTCAAATGGGCAAGTCTTGGAGCATCCGTTGCTGCGTTACCGCTCGTGTTCACCAAACCTGGCTGGTCAATGGCTCTAGTGTTGGGGCTACTTGGCTTAGGAATGGGCTTTGCGCAAGTTTTTCACTGGGAAGTTTTGGAGGCAGTGCGCCCACAAGGAACAGCTACCTCAGCTCAAGCATGGTTATGGGCGGTTGAAGGTTCCATGCTGGCTGTTGGCACCGCTCTTGGTGGATACCTAGTCGAAAACGTTAGTCCGCAGATTGCACTCCTCGGGGTTTCTATTGGACTTATGCTTTCAACCGTTTACATTTGGTTCTACGCCGCTTCGCGTCTGCAACAAGCGGACAAGCCACTTTCGGAATCTCAAAAAATCGAGGTACTAGCCGACTTGGAATCTCCTGCCGAGTGATTGCTTGTTCCTGAGTATTGGCCGAGGATGTCCAAAATTTCGGTTTACTGGCCAGTAACTATTTCCAGTAACAAAAAGTTTACAAAACACTTTCTGTGTTGCGCCCTGAGATGAAATAGATCCCTTTCGCTCGCTAGTAACATATTCACCAGTAATAATAAAATAACTTAACTTTTGAAATGAGAAAATGAATCTGATGGCAAACACAGCACAGAAATCCAACACCAACAAGACTGGTTTGGAATGGCTACGTGCTCGTATGGAAAAGTTAGGTTACAACTCTCTTGAAGAAGTAGCCCAAGAGATTCAGATTAACCGCGGCAACTTGTACCGTTACTTTTCGCTCGAGACTCGTCCAAGCGTTGCATTGCTGCCGGATCTATGTCGGGTATTAAAAGCTTCGCCTGCTGACATTCTTAAGGCGCTAGAAATACTAGGACCGAACGATCGCTTGTGATCCGTAAGTTGTGCACGGATCAATAGTCGTAATTACTTGCGCGCCTTGCGCATCCCTGACAAACACTCTTGATGGTGCAACTTCATCCTGATGAAGTTGGCTTAATGCTCGTTCTACCGCCTCAGATAGTTCGGCTCGGCAGAATTCAATTCCATGTGCCAGATTCTCACTTGCACTCATTGTAAGGCGAACGCGTGGGCCTTCAAGTAGTTCAACTCGAGGAGTAACTGATTCGTCAGTTAGTACTAGCTCTAGCACAGTTCTCCTTCAATTCAGATGCCTTACCAAATGCCTTAGGCTCGTTGCCGATAAGCATCTTATCGAAATTCATCTTGCTATGGGTTAGTGGGTTAGCCTCGTGTGTTGCGAATAAGTGATTTCGATGTTCCAACACTATTTGTACTGACTGACAATTTCTCTTTTCAGCCTTCGCAGGTTACAAGATGTACTTATTAAAGCCCCCCCCCTCGATATACCAGTTGAATCTGGACAAATAGTCCCATTCGCGCCACTGAGTATGGTTGATACGTGGTTGAAGAAATTGATTCGAAGCAAATCTTTCATAGTGGCGCCCACCATCCCCGACGACTACAAATCCGAGGAGCTGGTTACTTTTCTCGTATCGGACCAGGAATCGTAACTGGTGCAGCTGATGATGATCCATCTGGAATCGGAACCTACTCCCAAATTGGCGCTCAGTTTGGGTACCGCTTTCTTTGGGCTGCCCCAGTCTTGTTGCCATTCGCCTTTGCGATTCAAGAAACCTGTGCTCGAATTGCATTAGTTACTGGTCAAGGTCTGGCTCGAGTCATAAAGCGCAGAATGCCAAATTGGGTACTTTTTTTGACAGTTTTTTTGGTTGCTTTAGCCAATACTGTAAATATCGCTGCCGACTTGAGCTCTATGGCCGCGGTTGTGAAGATGTTTGTGCCAATCCCGCAACTACTAGGGGTAGTGGTGATTGCACTGTTAGTTAGCGCTGCTGAAATTTTGATTCCTTATCACCAGTATGCGCGAGTGCTGCGATGGCTCTGTCTCTCATTGCTGAGCTACGTAGCAGTTCTCATTGTGGCCAATGTTGATTGGCAGCAAGTTTTTGTTGGCTTAACTCAAATTGATATTGGTTGGAATCGATTCGACATTGCGGCCATCATTGCGATTGCGGGAACTACCATTTCGCCTTACCTGTTCTTTTGGCAGGCTGCCGAAGAAATTGAGGAAACCGGATTAGCCCCAGATACCTCCCAGAGTCACATCCGCGCAATGCGCGGTGATGTTTTGATGGGAATGTTTTCGGGAGTTTTTGTCATGTTCGCCATCATGACTACAACGGCGGCCACCCTAAATGCCGAGGGAATTACACAAATCACTTCTCCAGAGCAGGCTGCAATGGCTTTGACACCAATTGCTGGCGACGCCGCGGGAATCCTATTCGCACTTGGGATTCTCGGAACTGGTTTATTGGCCGTACCAGTTTTGGCTGGCTCTACTGCCTATGCAGTTAGTGAAGCCATGGGTTGGCGCGAAAGTTTGGAGAAGCGACCAAGCCAAGCAAAACAGTTTTATAGTGTGATTGCTTTCTCGATGGCAATTGCTGTGGCTTTGAATCTAATCGGTATAAACCCAATGCGATCACTTGTAGTAGCTGCGCTACTCAATGGACTTACTGCACCAATCCTGATGTTCATTATTTGGTGGCTAGCTCGCGACAAACAGCTGCTCGGTGAGCACGCATCGCCTTGGTGGTCGAGTTTGCTCGTAGCTATCGGAGCTATAGCAATGGCAGCCTTGCCAGTGCTCTGGTTATTCGCCCCCGCGTAGTGCTTCGAAATTACTTTGAGTTAGTTAGCTTCCAAGCCATTGGTAGTACTGCCCCGGCTGCTACTGCCTTAATCGCATCTCCAATTAGGAACGGCACTACGCCATTTGCAATCGCCCAACCTATGGAGTTGCCAGTTACGTAAGCCAGCCATGGTGCGCCCAAGGAATAAATCACAACGCTTCCAGCTACGTAGGCCAAAGCGGTTGTTGAAGTCTTGGTAGATGCGCCAGCCGCCGAAATTCTGCCAACAACGTAGGAGGCAACAACAAAGCCAAGTAGGTAGCCACCGGTTGCACCGATAACTTCCTCGCGGCCACCTGCGCCACCTGCAAGAACTGGTGCGCCAGCGACTGCAAGCGTGATGTAGAGAACTTGCGCCAAGACGGCACGCTCGGCGCCTAGGGCCGCAGCGCCTACAAGTACTGCGAAAGTCTGAAGGGTTAGCGGCACTGGTGTGAATGGAAGTGGAATCGCAACCTGTGCTGACAATGCAGTGAACGCCGTCAGGCCAATAACAAGAGCGGCATTACGAACTCTGGACTTAGCTGCCCAAGAATCAACGACTACGCCATTTACAGCTGTTGCACTCATTACAAATCCATTCACTTAGATCCAGCACTTGATCTGTGCTCTTGCAAATACCCTACCTGAGGCAAATTGCACCTGAGAATTGGACAGGAATTCGGACAGGAATACCCTTTACTTGAAAAGGGGTAAGCAATGTTGCACTTCGACCAGTCCGAATTAGATCGAATTTTGACGTTTCCGTCTCTAGTGGAAAATCTCAAGCAGGCTTTTGCCGGCACCTGGACAACCCCGCTTCGTCATCATCATGGCATGCCTGGAATCGATGCCACCGGCGACGAAGTTGAAAATGCCCTTTTGTTAATGCCAGCTTGGACTGGACCAGGCGATGAAAACTACGTGGGCGTGAAACTTGTTGCGGTTTACCCAAGCAACGGGCAAGTTGGACTGCCTAGCATTCATGGTCTCTACTACTTAATCGATGGTCGAACTGGTCAACCGCTTGCCACCATGGACGGCGCTCGCATGACAGTTTGGCGAACTGCGGCTGCCTCTGCACTTGCATCAACATATCTTTCTCGCCCAGAAAGCTCGACGCTCACGATGATTGGCGCAGGCGCACTCAGTCCTTTCATGATTCGGGCTCACATGGCAGTGCGACCAATTCAAGAAGTATTTCTCTGGAACCACAACATCCGCAAAGCACATGAATTAGCTGAACAACTTCGCAGTGAAGGATTGCCCGTCACTTCGCATCCCGACTTGGTAACTGCAGTTGGAAAAAGTGACATCGTTTCTGCAGCAACGCTAACTACTACCCCATTGATTTTTGGTAAGTGGTTAAAGCCAGGCACGCACGTAGACACAGTTGGTGCATTTACTCCGACTATGCGTGAGACTGATGATGAGTTGATTACGACTGCTTCGATTTTTTGCGATACTCGAACTGGCGCCCTTAAAGAAGGTGGCGATTTAGCAATTCCAATTTCCCAAGGTGTCATTACGCCAAATGAAGTATTAGCAGACCTACATGACTTAACTCGAGGTGTGCATCCAGGTCGCACTTCAAGCGAAGAAATCACTTACTTTAAGTCAGTGGGAACCGCGCTTGAAGATCTTGCCGGCGCGATTGCTGTGTGGAAGAGTCGCTAAGAAGCTTCGACTTCGCCGTAAAACTCTCGCTTGATAACTGAGCGGGAGCGGCGAGTTAGTTTGCGATAGTCATCAATTAACTTCTGTCCACCCCGTAGGCCATACCCAAGCAAGTGTGAAACTCGACTTAGTTCAATCAAGTCAGTCGGCACCGTATCGGTGGCTCTGCCCCTAACTAGCATCGAGGCATTTCTGACTCGCATTACTAACTTCCAAGCGGACTCAAGTTGAGCAAAATCCGACTGCGAAACTAATCCGCAAGCAACTTCATGCCGCAGTGCTGGCATAGTCTCTGGGTTTGTGATTTCCCGAAGCTTAAATCCATGCTCAAGTTGCTTGATTTGAACCAGCCATTCAATATCCGAAAGTCCACCCGGACCAAGTTTGGTGTGTAGTCCTGGGTCGATGCCGCGTGGCAATCTTTCAGACTCCATGCGAGCCTTGAGTCTTCTAATTTCGCGGAGTTCTGACTCAGGCAGTCCATCTGGTTTGAATCTAATGGGATCAATCAAGGATACGAATTCCTTGCTTAGTGCCTCGTCGCCAGCAACGGGCTTAGCGCGAAGTAATGCCTGAGTTTCCCAACCCGAAGACCAGTTCTGATAATACGCCGCGAACGAATCCAAACTTCGTACCAACGGGCCACTCTTACCTTCTGGCCGTAAATCAGCATCGATAGCGAGCTCCGGATCCGTGCTCGGCGCCATAAGCAAGGTACGTAATTCATTGGCAATGGCATGCGCAGCTTGGGCGGCTTGTTCTGGTGCGTTTGGATGTATGGATTCATCGGCGTCAGCATAAACAAACATCACATCAGCGTCACTGCCGTAACTTAACTCGCCGCCACCATATCTACCCATGGCAATTATGGAGAACTTTGGTGCGTTAGGTGTGTGGCTGACAATCGCAGACAGCGTTCCTGAAATCGTTGCGGTAGCCACGACTGCTAGTTGATTCCCAACTGTTTCAATATCCGTCAATCCAAGAATGTCTGAGGCACTGATCTTGAATAACTCACGTCGACGCATGGCGCGAAGTGCTAGTACCGCTTCGGCTGGATCGTCGTAGCGTTCTGCGGTCGCCAACGCCTCATCAAGTAGGTCTTTCTCCGATTTAGGCATTAGCGATTCTTCAGTTGCCAGAAAGTTAACCGCATCCGGTGACTTAAGTAAAAGGTCAGTTGCGTATCGACTTGATCCGAGAATTATTGCTAGACGTTGTGCGGTGGCAGATTCATCACGCAGCAAGCGCAAGTACCAAGGTGTCGTGCCAAGAGCTTCGCTAACTCTTCTAAAGCCAAGTAAGCCGGCATCTGGATCAGGGGTAGCTGCAAACCATTCCAACATCACTGGAAGTAGAGTGCGCTGGATTACCGCGCGCCTGGTTACTCCAGACGTTAGTGACTCCAGATGGCGCAATGCGCTATCTGGGTCAACATAGCCAAGCGCCTTAAGTCGACTTCTTGCATCTTCTGCGGAAAGTTTTGAGTCATTGCTGTCTAACTTGGCTACGGCCTGCAGTAACGGGCGATAGAAAAGTTTTTCATGGATGCGTCTAACTTCACGTGCATGCTTTTTCCATTCCTTAGTTAAATCCGCAACTGGGTCTAGTGAGAACCCCATGGATCTGCCAAGGCGACGCTGGTCGGTCTCATCCGTTGGCATGATGTGAGTACGTCGCATGCGGTAAAGCTGAATTCGGTGTTCTAAAGTTCGCAAGAATCGATAGGCCGCATCCAGCGTCGCCGCATCTTCGCGTCCTACATATCCCCAGGTAGCAAGTTGCTCTAGCGCCAAGAGCGTATTTGGATTCCTTACTAACTCATCCGTGCGGCCATGCACCATTTGAAGTAGCTGCACAGCAAACTCAACATCGCGTAATCCCCCTCGGCCAAGCTTTAACTCACGATCGGCATCTTTGGCAGGCAGCAGGTCAGTCACGCGCTCCCGCATCGCTTGCACGTCATCAACAAAGTTTGGTCGGCTAGATGCTTGCCAAATCAGCGGTGAGACTGCTGCAACGAAGTTGTTTCCTAGTTCAAAGTCCCCCGCCATTGGACGCGCTTTAAGCAATGCTTGGTATTCCCAAGTTTGAGCCCAGCGATGGTAGTAATCCAGGTAGCTATCTAAGGTCCTAACTAATGCCCCAGATTTACCTTCTGGGCGTAGCGCGGCATCAACATCCCAAATTGTTCCTTCGGAAGTAACTGCCGAACAGGCTTGGATTACGGCTTTAGCAATTTCGCTACCAATAGTTATTGCCTCTTGATCGGTTGCTCCCGATGCCGGCTCAACCACAAACATGACATCAACGTCACTTACGTAGTTAAGTTCCCGAGCTCCACATTTACCCATCGCAATCACTGCCACACGGGCTTTGTCATCATCTTTAACACTGGATCGCGCAATAACTAATGCGCTAGCAATTACCGCGTCTGCTAAGTCACTTAAGGCTTGAGCAATTCCGGGCAGAATTGCCGTACTTTCATTTCCAGCGCGAAGATCTACTGCAGCGATTGCGCTAACTTGACGACGGTAGGCAACTCTTAGCGCCAGCAGGGCTTCATCCCACCCAAGTTTCGAAACTGCACCGAGTAAGTCGTTAAGCATTTGGGCAGCAGTTGGAACAGCGGTTGTTTCTAATGCGTAGCTGACCTGGGCGGGATGGCGCTCAAGATGTTCTGCAATTGCTATTGAAGAACCCAGCAAAGTTGCCAAGTCGCGGAACTTTTCCTCATCTAGCGAATCAATGTCAAGCCCACCGGAGGCAATTACCTTCGTGAGCGCCGCCAGCGAGGCATCGGGATCTGGCGAATCCTTTATGAATTCCAATTTGGCATCTAGCGCAG
>JACCDP010941260.1_pt1 | contig 10752 bp, 4 predicted proteins | sample 7445841 | NCBI WGS metagenome assembly JACCDP01 (sample SAMN15323441, study PRJNA562643) | freshwater metagenome | isolation source: river surface water | place: USA:Blue River Watershed | collected 2017-08-17
ATCGTTCCACTCCAAATATTTGCCGATGCGGTATATAAATTTAAACTTGCAGTTGTTTGATTTACCGATGCTGTATATGATTCTAATGTTGTAAATCTATTATCGATTGTACCACTCCATGCATTTGTTGATGATGTGTACGATAATAATGATGCTGTTAGTTGTTGTAAAGTTGTAAATCTACCATCAACGGAACCTGTATAAGTTGCCAAAGTTGTAAATCTATCATCAACCGATGTCGTATATGTTTGCAAATTATCCCATCTAAAAGCAACGGATGATGTATAACTATTTATACTTGAACTGAATTCATTTAAACTTGCAGTTGTTTGATATAATTTTTCTAATGATGCGGTTACGCTTGCACTGAATTGATTTAAACTTGCAGTTGTTTGATATAATTTTTCTAATGATGCAGTTACGCTTGCACTAAATAAATTAAGATTTGCAACTAATACATCAACACTTCCTGATTTTGATTCTAAATTTACTAATCTACTATTTACGGAATTCGAATATTCTGTAATATTTCCAATACCACTTAATGCGGATGCACTTATATCATTTGCGTAAAAATCTGCGTATCTATATGATGCATGTGATAAATCTATATTACCACTTGGTTCTGGAGTATATCCTTTAAATACCCTCCAAACACCATCTGCAGAATCTCTGTAAATACCCGTATGTGCATATATTCCATCATTATAATTACCAACAATACCTAAATCTACATTTGTAGTAGAGGAAGTTGAGTTTAGATAAATCATATTATCTGCAACTTCTAAATTTGTAGAATTAATAATAGATTGAGTACCATATACGACAATATTACCCAAAAATGAAACAGTCGAACCTGTTAATTGTATTGCATCTTTTAATGATGATGTATATAAATGTATATCACCAATTGAAGTACTTACACTTGCACTATAAGATTCTAAATTATTTAATCTAATATTTGCAGATTGTGTAAATAAATTAAGTGATCCTGATGCTATTTCTAATAAATCTATTCTACTTTCGTGATTAGATGCGGTTGCCTCTAAATCATCGATTCTATCATCAAATGATTCACTTATTATACTAATATATTCTTTAACTGCGTGTTGTGTTGGTACGGTATCTTCACCATATAAACCTTGTGAATTTAATAATGTAGTATTATTACTTATTTCTTGTAATACTACACCAACTGCTACACCATTTCTTCTAAATGGCCCTATTGCGTTAAGTCCCGATAAGTTAAATGAATTTGCATCAATAGTTACCTCTCCTGTCAATTGATTAACTGCGAAGAAATCTCCAATTTTTAAATTACCAATATTATCCACTGTCGAATAAAATACTCTACCAGGAGCATATTCATTAATTTCTCTTGTTCTAATTGGAACTCCACCAAATTTTGGAAGTGCGTTATATGTTACACCACTACCAACATATTCCATTACCAATCCACCTGTTGAGATGTTTGATAATTGGTGAAATTTTATTTGAGCATTTGTTGTAATTGAAGGTGGTGCTGGGTAAGTTGTTATTCTCCTTTGGTTTGGTTGACCCACTACATCCGCTACATCTGTTACTAAATAATCAACTCCGTTTAAAATCATGTTTGAAGAAATATCAATACCTCTACTACCACTTTCCAATGCCATTAACATTTCACTAACTCCACTAATTAACGCTTTACCCGAAACCGTTGTAGCTTGAATTGCTCCAGGGCCTGTTGGTGGTGCTATTGTTACTGATGGTTGTGTTGTGTATCCACTACCAGCCGTCAATAATACGATTTCATCAATTGAACCATTTGCATTTACGGTTGCTTCTGCCGTTGCTTGAACACTCGCTCCACCACCTGTAATACTTACACTAGCTACTGAGCCGGTGTATCCTGCTCCATTTTCATCAATTACAAAACCACTTACTGTCGAAGTTTTTGTTTCTAATGATGAACCTGTGTTATATGTTTGAGGGAAATAAGTTTTAGATATTAAACCATATTTACCAAAATCTATTACTGAATTTGAAATATTTGCGAAACCACCATTTGCAGTTTTAAAACCATAAGTACAGAATGTAGTAAAACAAGATACGAATTGTGCATATCCTTTGTTGATTACTAAGTGACCAGGTCCACCCTGATTAACTTGTGTAAATGCATCCGCCACAAATGATTCTAATGGTGATGATGGGTGAACTAAATTACCATCTATTCTAATACCACCACCAGCTCCTTGCTCATCGATATTAAAAGTTGCTTCATCGTAAGGCAAAGCTTCTAATACCTTAACACCTGATGTATTGAATGGTCCGGTGATTGAAGAGCAGTTTTGAACATATGGTGATGTTGTAATTACTGGTCTTTGTCCTACCGGTGCAGGTATTGAAATATGTGGTTTTTCGTTTGCTGAATAGTTTGTTCCGGCATTTACTACATTTATTTGAGTAATAACACCACCAACTACATCTGCTGTTGCAGTTGCTATACTTCCACTATTATCGGGTCCTTCTATAATAATTCCTAAATCTTGCCCATTTCCATCGGTATATCCACTTAAAGAATGAACAATAGAAATAGAACCTATACCACCTCCACTTATTGTTGTAGTTGCAGTAGATGCTGGAAATGAAAATGCAAATGCAGGATGTTTTAAATCTAAAAATCTCAAACCATAAAAATAGTTTGAATCGTGTACGTGGAAAAAATCTTTTGTTGGATTTGCTGCAGTTAATCTAACTGTTCTCAATGTATCTCCAACAATTGCAACTCCAGGAGGAACTGCTATTGGGTTTTGTTCAGTATAATTACCACTACCTACAAATATTGTATATCTTTTTGTATTTGTGTAAACTGCAGAACCTAATGATTCAACTGCTGCTTTAATTGTTCTAAATGGAACAGATGGGTCAGAACCATCATTTGAATCACTACCGCTTGGTGAAACATATAATCTATTAGAACCACTCATTGCATTATCATACAAAGATGATGATGCTTCTAATTTATCTAATCTTAAATCTACTGATGTTGAGAACGATGTAGGGTCTCCCATTCCGTATAAAGAACCTGTAAGAACGGATGCTGATATTGAATTTGCATATATATTTTTCCATTCAAGTTGTTCAGAACCTATATCGTATGTATTTTTTGTACCAGGAATAATATTCGTAGTAAAAACACCTAATGCAGAAATGTTATCGGATGTTGTGTTTCCTAATTTAATATTACCGGATATTGATAAATTTCCACTAATAAAAACATTTGATGCAGTAATATCACCCGATGCAGATATATTACCATGCAAAAATAAAGAACCAGTATTTAGTTCATCTAATTTTGCTAAAGTAATCTCTCTTTCATTTACTGAATATTGTAACGAATCCGGTCCTTTGTTTACATACAATTCACCATCCACTAATTCTACTGAACCTGACCCTCTTCTTAATTGAAATATAGCTGCCATTTAATTCTATTATGTTTCTTATAAATATGTTATTTAATTAAAATCCAAATCTACTATATCAGCCAATGCACATCCAATATATAATTCTGCAAATGAACGTGCCGGAATATTGTTTCCATCAACATCATTCAATTGTGCACTCGATATATCTACATTTAAATTGGTTAAACCACTGCCATCTCCCACAAATGAAGTTGCAGTTACACTTCCTGTTACTTCAACCGAACCTGTAAAACTATGTATATCATCCGAAGTATTACCAAATTTAGAACTACCACTTTCAAAAAGGATAGATGATGATATTACAGAAATATTAAATTGTCTTGCATTGATTTGCCCCAATACCGTCAAATCAGAAGTTATACCCAAAGAACCACTAATAACACTAATACCATGATTAACTGTCAATGTATCATTTACATTCAAAGAACCAAATGAGCCCGTTTCGGTTGCTCTTATTGAACCTGTAATATTTTGTGAACCTGTAAATTGATTTGAACCTGTTGTTGCAAAAATTGGTTCGTTTGTTGCTGCGATTAATCTTGCATCTAACGAAGAACTGAAAGTTGTAAATCCAGTTGTATCCGATATTGTTATTTGTGATGAACCCGAAACAATTCCATTAGTTGCTTCTATACTACCCTTCACTACACCAAAAGAACCTGTGCCCAATAATGTAATGGAACCCGTAGTAACTGAATTTGTTGTTACAATTCCTTCAATGGATTCAACAGAACCTGACTTTTTAAAGTAGATTTTACCGTCATATGTGTTTATAGCTACCTCACCTAATGCAAGAGAGCCTGTATCTGGTACTTTTCCTGATAACGCAGAGCGTTTCAGTTGGACTGTTGATGCCATATTTATGGACTAATTTTAAAGTTATATAACAACAAGGTAGTATATACTACAAACATAAATATATTATAAAAAGAAAAACCCCTACTAAGAGGGGTTTAACTTGTAATTTTTTATGAATATTAGAATTCTCCTGAATCTGGACCAAATGATGCTGAAAGTTCTAATTGGTATAATCTACCATGAACCGAACCACTAAATGCTAATACATCTCCAATTCCATATAATGAACCACTAAATCCTTGTGCAGTTGTGATAGTTGCAATTGTTACATCATTGTATCTAAAATCGATTGCATTTTCGGTAGTTGCTACTTTATAAAGAGAACCACTACCTTGAATATATCCGATTGTTCCTGCAAATGGTTCCGAATTAAAATCGAAATCATCCGGTCTCATCGATGCGGTTACACCTGTCAATTGAGCACCACTACCTATAAATGTAGATGCCGATACTATCGATGCACTAACTGCTCCAGTAAGACTAATTGAACCGGTCACATTTGCACCAGCTACTACAATTTCTACTACTTCGTTAGTTAAACCATCTTTATGTAAAAACGCCTTACCATCATAGGTATTCAACGCTAATTCACCTACCTGCAACGATGCCGTTGTAGGAACCGAACCGGCTACATTCGAACGTTTCAGTAAAATTGATGATGTTGGATTTAATTGTGCCATATATTTCTATTTATTCTTTATTTTTTTATTAATATGTTCCTCCGTCTATTAATGAAATTCTTGTTTCAATTGATGCACTGAATGTATTAAATCCAGTAGTTGCAGTTATGTCGATTTGAGATGAACCACTTACAACTGTTTCAGCGTCTAATTTAGTTTTAATTGTAGTGTTAATAGAAGAAGTAAATGAATTTAAACTTCCAGATGCAATTTCTAATAATCCTAATCTACCATCTTGTACTGCTTGTGATGCTGAGAAAGATGAACTTAATGATGTTACACTTGCTGCACTTGCAGAGAATGATGTTGCAACCGAACTACTAAAGTCTCCAGTTACACTTGCTACACTTGCAGATAATTGGTTTAAGTTATATGCAGATTGTGAGAAAGAAGTTGCTACTGATGAACTAAAGTCTCCAGTTACACTTGCTACACTTGCAGATAATGAAGTTACACTTGCTGCACTTGCAGAGAATGAAGTTGCAATTGAACCACTAAATGTACTAAATCCGGTCGTATCTGTGATTGTAATTTGTGATGAACCACTTACTACACTATCACCACCCGCTAATAATACTTTAGATTCATTACCAGCTGTTCCAGCTTTCCAATAATCATTTGTAGAATCCCACAATAATGAACCAGATAATGTACTAGGTGCTGTTGGGTCTTTAACAATCAAACCACCATTTGCTGCTCCTGTACCATTCAATTCGATGATGTTATCACCTAACTGAATAGTTGTAGAATCAACAATAGTTGATGTACCTCTTACGGTAAAGTCACCTAAAATTTCAACATTCTGACCACTTAAAGAAATTGCCTGTTTTAATGAAGATGTGTAATTATTTAATTCACCTATTGCAACTTTAGCACTTCCACTTGCAGTTTCTAATTGTGACAATCTACCTAATGTAGAACCACTAAATGTATTCAATTCATCGATACTAACTTGTTGTGATGCAGATGAACTGTTTAATGCAGATATTGAAGTATTTACACTTGCAGATGTAGATTCTAAGTTTGATAATCTACCACTTGCAGATGATGTAAATGAGTTAATATTTGTAACTGAAGTGTTTAAACTTGCAGTTGTTGATTCTATGTTTGTTAATCTACCATCTTGTGTGTCATTTGTAGATTTTGCTGCTGATGCAGATGATATTAAGCTTCCACTAACAACACCAATCTCAGTCAATCTTGTTTCAACACTTGATGTATAAGTTGCTAATGTTGAATTTTGAGTTAATTGAGAAGAACTAAATGAGTTTAAGTTTGTGATTGATGTATTAACACTTGCAGAAGTACTTTCTAAGTTTGTTAATCTACCATCTTGTGTATCATTTGTTGATTTAGCAGCTGATGCTGAAGCTATTAAACTACCACTAACTACACCAATTTCAGTAAATCTTTCATTTGCAGATGCAGTAAATGCATTTAATGCGTTTGTAGATGTATTTGAAGAAGTATAAGCATTTAAAGCTGCTATTGAAATACTTGCTGCTGATGCTGAAGAAATCAATGAACCTGTAACACTTCCAATCTCAGTCATCTTAGTATCTACCGAAGATGTGAATGAGTTTATATTAGTTATTGATGTATCAACACTTGCAGATTTAGATTCTAAGTTTGTTAATCTACCATCTTGTGTGTCATTTGTAGATTTTGCAGTTGATGCAGATGCAAATAATGAACCACTAACTACTCCGATTTCAGTCATCTTAGTATCTACCGAAGATGTGAATGAGTTTATATTGGTTATAGAAATATTAACACTTGCAGAAGTACTTTCTAAATTAGATAATCTACCCAAATTTGAACCACTTACCGTATTTAAAGCGTCAATGCTAATTTGTTGAGAAGCAGAAGAACTATTTAAAGCCGATACAGAAGTATTTACACTTGCAGAAGTTGATTCCAAATTAGTTAATCTATCTAATGTAGAACCACTAAATGAATTTAAGTTATCTAATGATACCTGTTGAGATGCAGATGAAGTATTTAATGCTGCTACTGAGGTGTTTAAACTTGCAGTTGTTGAATTTAAATTACTTATTGAAGTATTAACACTTGCAGAAGTTGCTTCTAAATTTGTTAATCTACCATCTTGCGTGTCGTTTGTAGTCTTAGCAGTTGATGCTGAAGCTATCAATGAACCACTTACTACACCTATTTCAGTTAATTTACTTTCAACAGAAGAACTAAATGATTCTATATTAGATAATCTAGTTAATGTAGAAGCACTGAATGAGTTTAAGTTTGTTATTGAAACTCCTACACCACTACCTACGTTTGCAATTACTGATGCAAATGATGCTGATATTGAACCACTAAAGTCTGTATATCCAGTTGTGTCAGAAATTGTTATTTGAGATGAACCACTAACTACACCATTTGTTGAGTTAATTGTACCATTAAACGAAGTTGCGTTTACTGAACCAGTTACGATTATGTCACCTGCTACTGAAATTTTACTATTATCAGTTGCTTGTGTAATAATTGAATCACCAATGTGGTCTTCACCAACTGCAACCATAATTTTTCCAACTGTTAAAGTTGTTTCATCTCCTAATGAACCACTATTTTTTGGACCAGATATTAATATTGCTGAGTTATATCCTTCTCCTGAACCAGATGGGTGTTGATACAACCAATGGTTATTTAATGAATCCCAAAATAATGAACCACTTGCACCTTCACCACTTCCACTATCTGCTACCGTGATACCACCAAATCTAACTGCAGGTGTTGCTGTATTTAATACAATTGTATTTTGACCGATATCTAAAGCGGATGCAGTTACATTAAATAAAGATGATGAACCATAAACAACCAAGTCATTTGTGATATACATTGAACCGGTAATAACTTGATTACCTTGAAATACATTTGAACCTGTTGTTGCGTATGTTAAACCAACCGCTTGTAAGTTAGAAATTGCAGTTGCTGCAGACGATGCTGATGAAATCAAGCTTCCACTTACAACACCAATTTCAGTCATCTTTGTATTAACAGAAGAACTGAATGAGTTTAAGTTTGATATTGAAACATCTTGTGAGTCATTTGTAGTTTTTGCTGCAGATGCAGAACTAATCAAAGAACCTGTAATAGTTGCTAAATCACTATTTTGAGTTAATTGAGAAGATGTGAATGAGTTTATATTTGCAACTGAAGTATTTAAACTTGCAGTTGTTGAATTTAAGTTAGAAACTGATGTGTTTACACTTGCACTAAATGATTCAATATTAGTCAATCTACCATCTTGTGTATCGTTTGTAGATTTTGCTGCAGATGCAGAACTAATCAAAGAACCTGTGATAGTTGCTAAATCACTATTTTGAGTTAATTGTGATGATGTAAATGAATTTAAATTAGAAACCGATGTGTTTAAACTTGCAGTTGTTGATTCTAAATTTGACAATCTAGTTAAAGAACTACCACTAAATGATTCTAATGAAGAAATTCTTTGACTTTGAGTTGTAAATGTTTGTGCAACTGAAGAACTAAAGTCACCCGTTACAGATGCAACTGATGCAGATAAAGCAACTATACTTGCATTACTTGCAGAGAATGAAGTTGCTACTGAAGAACTAAAATCACCAGTTACCGATGCAACTGAAGCAGATAATGCAGTTATACTTGCATTACTTGCAGAGAATGATGTTACAACTGATGCACTAAAGTTACTAATGTTACCTGATAAATCTGGAATATCATTTCCGTCAGAACCAAGTAAATATAAAGTTGAACTACCACTTGCGTAGTAAGGAACACCTTTAACTAATCCGTTGTATGTACTTGAAGCAAATGTGTTTGGTGCGTTATTACCAACAATGAATCTATTTACTGCTTGTATTGAACCGCTTTCTACAGCTGCAAACACCATACCCGAACCATTGGTTGAGGTAATGTTTGACGAACCTGATACGATTATTAATTCACCTTTTTGAAACGATGAGGTTGCTGCCGAAAGGGCTTCTAAACTACCACGTCTGTGTCTAATGATTTGTGCCATATTGTAATGTTATTCTCTTAATTAAGGTTATTCGGATATAAATATGATTTTTATTATGAATTCCTAATTTTTATTTTACTTTTTTTTTAAATTATATTAAAACTCACCCATATCAATCATATTTGAGTTTGGTTGATTGTTTGTTGACGGGTCTGTTGGTGGTGCAATCGATGCAGTTGAATCATTTCCATCTAAATAAATTTGAGCTGGAACCGTTGAATCATTATCACCAAATCCACCATCTTGTAAACCAGTTGCATCTACCACCGCTAAAGCACCACTTACAATCAATGAGTATCCATCTGAATTTATTGGTGCAATTGTAATACCCTTCAATGTTGCACCTGTTAATTGTGCAGAAGAACTGATTACACCAACTAGATTCATCTTATTCAATATTGTATCATCAATTGAATTACTAAATGCTGCAAATGTTGCATCACTACTACTAATTGATGTATTGATAGAAGAGCTGATTGAAATAATATTTGCTTCCGATGCACTCAATGAAGTTGCAAATGAAGAACTTAAGTTTGTTATTGTTGTTGTAATTGCTCCACTTAATACTAATTGTCCTGCTTCTGATGTGCTTAATGAAGTTGCAACCGAAGAACTTAAGTTATCTATGGTTGTATCTATTGATGAACTAATTGAGTAAATAGTTGCATAAGAACTACTAAATTGTTGTGCAACTGATGCACTAAAGTCACCGGTAGTTGCTTGAACGGATGCACTCAATTGTGATATTAAATATTGACTTGCACTATCCGTTGTTGCAATTGAAGAACTTAAATCAAATAATGAAGCAGTTGTAACATATGTTTGAGAAAGTATAGAAATAGATTGTGAAATAGATGCACTTACAATATTTCTTTCCAAATCACTACTCATTGTCAAATCTAATTGAACAACAAAACCATCGTAGTTTGATGCAGATAGTAAATTAACTTGTGCAGATGATGAAAATAAACCTGCCCCATCTATAATTTCGTAAACGGCACCACTAAAGTCAGAACCAACTTCAGCTGCTTGTTCTAACGATGAACCACTCTCTATTTGTTTTAATCTTATTAAACTTGCCATATCCTATAAATATCTTATATTCTTATAATCCGTATTTAGATTTATCTACATTATAATTATTCAAAATTTCCGATGATGTTAATGCTCTATTATATAATCTAGTTATACCTATTCTACCGTTCATCCATTGACTATACTCACCACCATTGTAACTACCGATATAAAGTGGATTGGTTGCATTAAGTAATGAACCTAAACTATGATTTACACTACCAATATTTGTTCCATTGATAAAAGTTTCTAGTGAGTTTGAAGATATGTTTTTCCAAGTATAAGTAATGTGAGTCCAATTGTTAAGTGTCATTGTATGACTAGTACTATTTATATAGTTACCAAATCCGTCACCCATTTGGGCAAATACATTAGCATTACTGATTCTCATAGAGTAGGAAACATCGTCACTGCCACCACCATTGTTGAACTTGCCTAATATAACTTTACCACCACTACTATTGCTAAGATATACCCACGCCTCCATAGTCCAATCACCACTTCCTGGTTCTAACAATGTATTATCTGCAACTGAAATTTGTGATGAAGAACCATTGTATGTAAAGTATGGAGATGTAAAAGATATATTTGACATTGTTCCATTTCTACCATTTCCACTCAAATCCGTAATAGTTGTCCCACTTCCAGGATATGATGC
>JACCDP011142889.1_pt1 | contig 10752 bp, 12 predicted proteins | sample 7445841 | NCBI WGS metagenome assembly JACCDP01 (sample SAMN15323441, study PRJNA562643) | freshwater metagenome | isolation source: river surface water | place: USA:Blue River Watershed | collected 2017-08-17
CTGGCGGAACACAATCGAACTTATCCGTCTGCACCCCATTCTCGGTGTGGGAACGGGAGGCTTTGAGGGCGCGTACAGCAATTTCGTCCAAGGCCGAACGGGTATGGACGGAATCGTGACGGGCGACCCACATAATCAATATTTGAAGTTTGCCGCTGAGCAGGGCTTGCTGGGGCTCGCGGTATTTCTCGCTGTTCTGATCAGCGTTTTCCGCCAGCGGGTAGATGCACGCTTTTACGCCCTTGGCATCGGGGCATAGCTTGTCTGGTGTTGTACGAGCCTGGCCAACGCGCATTTCTCAACATTCACGGAAGGTTCCGTGATTTTCGCGTGGCTCGGTGCCATGCTGGCCGATGACGCAGCGGAGACGGGAAGACTCACTTCACCATCGTAGTAGCGGAACAGCCACCGCCTCTTTCCAGGCCTAGTCTAGCCAAGCAAATGACTCACCCTGCCAGCCTGATAGACAAGTTGGTTTCGATCTGAATTTGAGGCAGGCATTTCAATTTCCCAAGCTGCACCAAAGGCAGCTTGGTTAAACGTACTCCTAGACAGCCTTTGTGAATACAGGCATTGGTCGGATCCAAAGACGCATGGTGGAGCGTGACATCGAGGTCATCGCACAGGTCGAGCCGGTATGGAACGAGACGATGGAAGAAGAAGGCCGCCTGGCCTATCGCAGCGTGTTCGGCGGGCGGCTGCGCCACCTCGAAGAGGTAGCGCTACTGACGTATGTAACGCCGCGCCAGCCAAACCTTGCGCTCTTGCCAGAGTTGGAGGCCTTGAACATCCCGGTGCATCGGGTCGGCGACGCCAAGTGGGCAAGGGAGCCGATGTCAGCCACCGCCGAGGGCTATGCGGTGGGCATGGCGCTTTAGTGTGCACTTCCTCGAGGACGGACCGTGTGGGTTTCATTGACCCACCTTCATATCCCGCCGGGGGCCGATACGACTAGAAGCGCTGCGGACTCGTTAACGAATCCAACGTCGCCATGCCACGAAGAAGGTGCTGGTCTAGCTCGGCCAGCATGGCTTGCAGGTCATCGCCCAGCGCAAGGTCAAGGAACCGCTGGTGGTTTTCCTTGAAGTCGAGTTTGGGGACTCGAGCGACCTGGCAAATGGCAAAACCAAGTTGCAGCTTTTGTGAAAGTTGCTCCCACAGCGAGAGCATCACATGGTTGCCGCAGCGCTCATAAACCAAGCCGTGAAAGCGAAACTCGGCATGAATCTCCTGCGGAAGGTCACCGCTCTCAACCGATGTCATCATGGCATCAAAGCGCTGTTTGAGCTCTTGTCGGAAGGCGGCATCTCGGCGTGGCCACAGGCGGGTGTAGGCCTGCGCCTCCAGAACATGGCGGATTTCGTAGACGTCGCGCAGATCTTCCACGCTCAACTCGGTCACGAACGTGCCCGCGTACGGTCGGTTGATCACCAAGCCAGACTCGATCAACTCGCGCAGGGCCTCGCGCAGCAGCCCTCGACTCACACCCAGTTGGGTGGCCAGTGGCCCCTCGACCAGCTGTGTGCCCCCTGGCATTTGCCCGGCCAAAATGGCCTGACGCAAGGTATGGGCGACCTGGTCGCGGCGGGTGCGCGAGGAGACAGGCTGGAAATTGGGCAGGCTACTCATACGGGTGAACAAGCTGTCATTGCGTTCGGGCCACCCGGCCGGGCTCTTGCAAGGCCACGATCTGGATCTGAACGCGCGCAACCGGCGAGCGAATCACCGCCTGCACCACCGTCCGCGGCACCGGGCTGTGCGCAAAATAGTGGTCGAACGCTTTGTTGAAGCCGGCGTAGTCATCCTGAATATCGCGCAAATAGACCGTGGCGTGCAAAGTCCGCGAGAGGCTAGAGCCAGCCGCCTCGAGCACCTCTGACAAAACATCAAGCACGCGTCTTGTCTGAAACTCGATATCCCCCGGCATGATCTCAAGGGTTTCGGTGTCGATCGGGGTGATCCCGAAGGTGTACACGAAACCATTCGCTGCGACGGCAGGCCACTGGGTAAAGCCTTTTTTATTGACGTCCAGGCCGTTACCCACCTGTACCTTGCAAATATCCATGGCGCGGGAATCGGTCATGTGGGCGTGATTTTGGCGTCACGGATCACCTTGCCAATGCGCTGGTGATCGGCCACCAGGGTGGCCTGACATTGTTCAGGCGTCTGCGGCTTCTCGGGCACGACGAAGGCCGACGCCAGGCGTTGACGGACATCCGGCTTGAGCAAGGCCTTGTTCACCGCGGTGTTGATTCGCATGGCGGCCGCCCGCGGCGTAGCGGAGGGCACGCACAGCAGGAACCAGCTTTGAATCACGGCGGACCCGAAGCCCTGCTCGTCGAACGTTGGGACGTCGGGCAGGTCGGGCTGGCGAGTCGGGGTCGAGATGGCGATAGCACGCAGCAGGCCAGACTTCATCAGCGGCTGTGCCAATTGCAGGCTGACCAGGCCAAATTCAACACGCCCTGCCGCCAGATCCTGCACGCCGGGCGGCAGGCCTTTGTAGGGGACACCTTGCATGGAAATGCCAGCCGTCGTCTTGAATACCTCTGAACCAAGGTGCGTGGCACTGCCGTTGCCGGCGTGCATGTAGTTGAGCGCGCCAGGCCGGGCCTTGGCGAGGTTCACGAACTCCAACATATTGGAGACACGAAGGCTCGCGGGCACTACCGCGACCACCACACCACTGCCAATGGATGCCACTGCCGAGAAGTCGTTGATGGGGTGGTACGGGGTGGTCTGCAGGTAAGGCGTCGCCACGTGGCTGATGGTGGCCAGCAGCCACGTGTGGCCGTCCGGGTCGGCCTTGGCAACAACCTGCGTGCCAATGGCTGCGGCAGCACCTGGCAAGGCCTCCACCACCACCGGCTGACCAAGGTCCGCGGCCAGGTCGTCGCTCAGCGCACGCGCCACGATGTCAACAATCCCTGCCGCCGGAAACGGAACGACGAACCGGATCCGCTTGGAGGGAAACTCAGAGGCAAGCGCTGAAAGCGGGGCACCGCAAATTGCGGCAGCGGAGCCCATTCGCAGCAACTGACGGCGTTGGATGATGAGGTCTTGCATAGCTGTTGTCTCCTTGATGAAGGGGGTTCTCGGGTCAACGCGGCACAGGGCGCAAGGCGCGGTACTGATTGCCCAGCGACTTGGAAGGAACCAGGGTGGGAAGGGCATCGGAGGAGAGCAGGTCTTTCACGCGCTGACCTCCCTTGAAAATCACCGGCATCTGCGCGCCCTGGTTCTGCAGGCAGGCAAAGTCCAGCAGCGGATTGCCCTCGACCACGAGCAGGTCTGCCAGGTAGCCCGACTGAATTCGTCCGATGCGGTCGTCCATGCGCATCAACTCGGCTGCGACCGTGGTCGCGCTGCGCAGGATCTGCGCATGAGAGAGCACCTCGGCCCGCACCAAAAATTCCTCGGTCTGAAATTCTTTGGGTGCCTTGAACAGGTCGGTCCCGAAAGCCATCTTCACGCCGGCGCGATGGGCAATCTCCAGCGACCGGGTTCCGCTGTCCAGCACCTGGCGCGCCTTCTCCATGTGCACGGGGGAGGCATCCACCAGATGGCCGTGGCTCACGATACGTCGGTAGACAATCAAAGTCGGCACAAGAAATGTGCCTCGCGCGGCCATCATGGCGGCACACTTTTCGTCCAGGAAGTTGCCGTGCTCCACGCTGCGAACACCGACTTCAACGGCCCGCTCGATCGCTTCGGCCGTGTAGGCATGGGCCATCACGTACTTGTGAGCACGGTGCGCCTCATCCACCGCAGCGACCAGTTCTTCCGTGGAGTACTGCAGGTAATCGATCGGGTCGGCAGGTGAAGAAATGCCGCCAGAGGCCATGATCTTGATCTGGTCGGCGCCTCGGCGAATCTCTTCACGGATGGCCTTGCGCACCTCGGCGACGCCATCGGCGAGCGCGAAGTACGCAGCATGGTCGCGACACGGCGCACAAAAATCCGAGGTCGCGCGGGAGTCGCCGTGCCCTCCGGTCTGACTGATCGGTCGGCCGCTGACCTTCATGCGTGGCCCCAGGAAGAGCCCTTGCTCCACAGCGTCCCGATAGCCAGCATCGGCTCCGCCCGTGTCACGGATGGTGGTGAAACCACGCATCAGTGTGTCGTGCAGCAAGTGGCTGGACTTGGCGACCGCCAAGGCAGGAAACAGCGGCGCCCGGCTGGTCATCGCATCGGCGCAGACATGAACATGGCAGTCGATGAGGCCCGGCATCAGCACCCGGCCACCCAGATCCATGCGACGGGCCGACGGGTCCGAGATGGCACCGCGCACCACCGCGTGGATACGATCACCCCGAATCTCTACCGAGTGCCCACTGAGAAGCGCTCCCTTGTCGACATCCAGCAGGTCGAAATTTTCGAGAATGAGGTGGTTATCGGCCGTCATGAGTCGGGCTGCTGCAGGTAGCGGTTGTACAGAGCGTCCAAGCGCTCGGTCAGGGTGCGGCGTGTGTACGGCCGGCCATCGAGATGCGAGACGGGTGTGATGCCCGCCAGCGTGCCCGTCACAAAGGCTTCATCACCGCCATAGGCCTGGGCCAGCGTGAAATCACCCTCGACCACCTCAATGCCTGCCTCACGCGCCAGCCGGATCACGGTCGCGCGGGTGATGCCGTTGAAGCAAGCGCGCCCGCTGGAGGTCCACAGTTGGTCACCGCGCACCACGAAGAAATTGGTCGAGTTGCAACTGGAGACGAAGCCCTGGGTGTCGAGCATCAGCGCCTCGTCGGCCCCCGCCTGAAGGGCCTGGATCAGGGCCTGAATCAGATTCAGTCGGCTGTGTGAGTTGAGCCGCAGGTCAAATACATCCGGGGTGCTGCATCGGAAGGTGGAGGTAAACAGCTTCAAGCCCCGCTGCTTGGCCTGGGCCGACACGACCTTGCGCTCCGCCACGCAGACCACCGTGGGAGCGCCCAACACCGTGCGCGGATCTTGATTGGGGGTGGTCTTCACGCCGCGGGTCACCATCAAGCGCGCGTGCCCACCATCGTCAATGGCATTGGCCTCGAAGGTGGCGCGGATGACCTCACGCACTTGATCCCTGGACATTCCAATGTCCATCGCTATAGACCGAGCCCCCTCGAACAGGCGGTCCAGGTGCGCATCCAGCGCAATCACGCGTCCGCGCACGATGCGGACGCCCTCCCACACACCGTCGCCACAAACATAGCCTGCGTCGAACACCGACACCGTCGCCGCAGCGCGCGGAACGAACCGGCCGTTGACGTACACCAGCGCGTCCACATTGCGCGCGTCGGGCTCCGTCGCTTGCGCGCCGGCGCCTGATGAGGTGTTGATCAATGCCATGGCGACCCATTCTGCAAGCCGACAGTAGGATTGTCAAACAATCGACCGCAGCCTCCGAGTTCCGGTCAAGATCGCCAGGGGAGCGCTGGCAACGGGATCGCCTACCCCAACGATCACACCCCGTTGATCGGAATCTTCAGATAAGCAATTCCATTGCCTTCCTTGGGCGGCATCGCACCCGCGCGAATGTTGATTTGCACCGCGGGCAAGATCAGCACCGGCATGTCCAAGGTGGCGTCGCGCTGGGTGCGCATCTGGACGAACTGCGCCTCACTGATGCCATCATGGACATGAATGTTCTTCGCCCGCTGCTCGGCGACGGTGGTCTCGTAGGCCACCGGGCGATTGTTGGGCGGGTAGTCATGGCACATGAACAAGCGCGTCTGTGCGGGCAAGCTCAATAGCTTGCGGGTTGAGGCGTACAGCGCCTTGGCGTCGCCGCCGGGAAAGTCACAGCGCGCGGTCCCCACATCGGGCATGAAAAGCGTGTCGCCTACAAAGACGGCGTCACCCACCTGATAAGCCACGCAGGCCGGGGTGTGGCCCGGCACGGCGAGCACCTTGGCGGTCAAGTCGCCAATGCGGAACTCTTCGTCGTCCTTGAGCAAGGTGTCGAACTGTGAACCGTCTTGCTTGAAATCGGCCTCAAGGTTGAAGACGCCCTTGAACACTTTCTGAATGGCGGTGATCTGGTGACCGATGGCAACCTTGCCTCCTAGCTTTTGCTTGAGATAGGGCGCAGCTGTGATGTGGTCGGCATGGGCGTGGGTTTCAAGAATCCACTCCACGCGCAGCTTGTTCTCTTGAACGTAGGCGACGACCTTGTCAGCCGAGGTGGTGCGGGTGCGGCCCGACTTGGCGTCGTAGTCCAAAACCGAATCAATGATGGCGCAGGCGGTGCCAGGGCCGTGATGAACGATGTAACTCACCGTCCAGGTGCCAGGGTCGAAGATGCCGTGTACCTGAGGGCTCAACGAGGCAGTAGTCATATGACGATCCTTTACTTGATCTTCAAATAGTTTATTGACAAATAGATTGTTTGTCAATATAGTGATGAAAACCCGAGAGATTCAACACCCCGCCCAGCCTCATCCACCATGGCCAAAGACACACTAGATCTCGCTGAAATGCAGTCTGCTGCCGGACGCGCCTGCGAATTGATGAAGGTGCTTGCCAATCCGGATCGCCTACTGATCCTCTGCCAACTATCCCAGCAGGAGATGTGCGTGGGAGAGTTGGAGGCAAGCCTGGGCATCGTCCAGCCCACACTGTCACAACAGCTCACCGTGCTGCGCAACGCAGAGCTCGTGACCACACGGCGCGAAGGCAAGAACATCTTCTATCAACTCACCAGTGCCCCAGCATTGGCCGTCATGAACACCCTCTTCCAACAGTTCTGCACAGCCCCCGTGGCAAGGAGAAAACGATGACTATCGACTGGACCCATTTCACCCCCTGGACGGCACTGGCCGGCGGAATCTTGTTGGGCATCGCCTCAGCAGCCTTCATCTTGGTCAACGGCCGCGTGCTGGGGATCAGCGGCATTCTGGGCGGCCTCCTCTTACCCAAGCGCAGCGATGCGAGCTGGCGGGTGTTCTTCCTGCTGGGGCTGGTGTTGGCGCCGGCAACGCTCGCCCTGCTGGCGCCCGGGCTGGTCAGCGCGCCACGCATTGAGGCAGGCACCGTCGCCATCGTCGCAGCGGGCCTTCTGGTCGGTCTGGGCACCCGCTATGGCTCCGGCTGCACCAGCGGCCACGGCGTGTGCGGCCTGTCCCGCCTGTCACCGCGGTCGCTGGTAGCCACACTGGCCTTTATGGCCTCAGGCTTTGCCATGGTCTACGTCATTCGTCACCTGATGTGACACGAAGGAGCATCTCATGAACCGTCTTTCTGAATTCCTGGTGGGCCTGCTCTTTGGATGGGGGCTCCTCATTTCCGGCATGACCGACCCGGGCAAAGTCATCGGCTTTCTCGATCTGGCAGGTAACTGGGACCCCTCGCTGGCCTTCGTCATGGGCGGCGGCATTCTGGTCGGCCTGATCGGCTTTACCGTGGCGAAAAAGCGCACCAGCAGCTTCCTGGGTGCGGCCATGCATCTGCCCACCTCTCGCGACATCGACCGTCGCTTGGTGCTGGGTTCGTTAACCTTTGGCGCCGGCTGGGGATTGGCGGGCTTCTGCCCCGGCCCAGGCATCGTGGCCATGGGGGCTGGCGAGTCGAAGGCGGCACTGTTCGTCGCAGCCATGGTGGGCGGCATGCTGGTGTTCGAAGTGCTCGACCGCTGGGCCAAGGCGTCGGCTGCGCGCGGCGCTGGAGCCTGAGGTGGGCTCGGGTCCGGGCGGACTCCCAACACCAGAGTGGACGCGTGACTATGACCGCGCCACCTTTTCCAGTGACCTGGTGGCGGCCCTCATCGTCACCCTCATGCTCATTCCGCAAAGCCTGGCTTATGCTGCGCTGGCTGGGCTGCCACCTGAGGTTGGCCTGTACGCCAGTATCGCCCCATTGGTGCTGTACGCCGCCTTGGGCAGCAGCCGAGTACTGGCCGTAGGTCCAGTGGCAGTGGTCTCGCTGATGACGGCGACCGCCATCGGCGAGTTCGCCCAAGCAGGCACTCCTGACTACTGGTTGTTAGCGATCACGCTTGCCTTCATCTCCGGCGCCACGCTGGTACTGATGTCTGTTCTGCGCTTGGGATTCCTGGCGAACTTCCTGAGCCACCCGGTGATTTCAGGGTTCATCACCGCCTCTGCCCTTCTCATCGCCGCTGGCCAACTCAAGGTGGTCCTCGGCATACAGGCAGAGGGTCACAATTTCTTTGAGCTGGTGGCGGCACTGGTGAAGCAAGCCCCACACGCCCATCCACTGACCGCCACCATCGGCTTGGGGATGATCGCGTTCTTGTTTTGGGCCCGACGCAGTATCAAACCGCTGCTGCAGCGACTGGGTCTGGGGCCCCGCCTGGCGGATGGAATCGCCAAGGCAGCCCCTGTCGCTGGCATCGCGGTCACTGCCATCCTCACTTGGGCTGGCCAGTGGCAAGGCCCCGGCGGGGTGCGTATCGTGGGGACGGTCCCCCAGGGACTGCCACCCCTCTCTCTTCCGTCCTGGGACTGGTCCGTCTGGCAGCAACTGGCCGTGCCGGCATTGCTGATCAGCGTGGTTGGTTTCGTCGAATCCGTCTCCGTCGGCCAGACACTGGCGGCCAAGCGCCGCCAGCGGATCGAGCCCAATCGAGAATTGCTGGCCTTGGGCGCCAGCAACCTGGGCGCAGCCATGACAGGTGGCTTCCCGGTGACGGGCGGCTTTGCGCGCTCGGTGGTGAACTTTGACGCCGGGGCCCAGACACCCGCCGCAGGTATCTTCACAGCGGTGGGCATTTTGCTGGCCGCACTGCTGCTAACGCCGGCGCTCTACTATGTGCCCCAGGCGACACTAGCAGCCACCATCGTGGTGGCGGTCATGTCTCTGGTAGATCTACGCATCTTGCGCAGCACCTGGGCCTACTCGCGCGCTGATTTTTCTGCGGTCATCGTGACCTTGATGGTCACACTGGCAGGCGGAGTGGAAACGGGGCTGGTAGCCGGCGTGTCCCTGTCACTGGCGCTCTACCTGTACAAGACCAGCCGGCCGCATATCGCCGAAGTGGGCCTGGTGCCGGGTACCGAGCATTTCCGCAACGTTCTACGGCATCAGGTGAGTACCAGCCCGCAATTGGCCAGCCTACGGGTCGACGAGAGCCTGTACTTTGCCAACGCGCGCGTGCTGGAGGACCGGATCAACGCCCTCGTCGCCAGCCGGCCCGAGTTAAAGCATCTGGTCTTGCAGTGCTCCGCTATCAATGACATTGACGCCAGTGCACTCGAAAGCCTAGAAGCCATCGACCATCGGCTGCGTGATGCGGGCGTACGCCTGCACCTGAGCGAAGTCAAAGGGCCGGTGATGGACCAATTGCAACGGACTGGTTTCCTGCAGCACCTCAGCGGGAGGGTTTATCTCAGTCAATTTCAGGCGGTTCTGGAATTGGCGCCTGAAGTCGTGGGTCAATCCAAGTGACCCAGCGAGGGTGTTTCAGGGTGAAGTGCCGCCGATCTTGATGCCATCCGTCGTCGGACAGCAAGGTGGCCACAGGGCCAGACCTGCCCACCCCCGAGGCTTTACCCGTTACCTCAGTATTTCGGTGTTTCAGCCGCAACCCCTCGTCTGCTCATGCAGGCGAAAGGCGCGGTTTCATTGGGGAGTGGGAAAAAGAAGCGGGGCCTCGCAAGGCCCCGCAGGGTGTAATGGTGGTGGGTGTGGACCCGGGTTCAATTCCTACAAGTTGGGAGCATGCTAACACCCGTTACGGCCCTGCGGAAGGTTGCGGGAAGGTGCTTACACCTACCGTCCCATCCTCGCCAACCGCAAATTTCCGCATCTCTCCGATCCTGTCTTTCGACCCGAATCACTATCGCTAAAGGCTAAACTTTTTGCTGTCCACCTCCGAATCTAAGCTTAAGAAATCCGCCTTCCTGGTATTGTTCTGGCTCTTTGAGTAAGCGATGTTTTCATCGTTCAGGAGTTTGATCCAGCCTCCCTTTTTGTAACTTTCCAATTGAAGTAAATAGTCTGATTTGTCTACTTTGAACATAGTGACAACTTCGTGGTTGAACCTAAGCTCCATGGAATAACCGCCAAGGGTTCCAAAGAGAAGACCTGGCACATCCACCCACTCTGTGATTTGAATTAAATCTTCACCCAATTCGCCTTTGAATTCAGTCTTTCGAACGTCGTTCTCGTGAATTGCCCGCTTGATGATGCTTTGATTCAGCGTTGCATACTTCACGAACTGACAAAAGGCATCTGTACCGAATTGATTGTGAACATTAGGCTTTTTGGAGTGAATCACGTTGTCATAGAAGCGACTTACTATCGCAACTACTTTGTCTTTTTTAAAGGCGTCGATTACTTCGGCCAATGTAGGCATGTTTGGTCTCCATCAATTTCGCAATGCTAAACAGGTTACAGGGCACATCCAGCAATTCAACGTAAACATTCTTCCAACACGATTTCGATTAGACAATTTCCTCGAACGATTAGATGCGCTCACAACTCAAACACCGCCACCTCCGGCGGCGCCCCTAGCCGCAGGGGCAGCACCGACATGCCCACCCCGCGCGAGACAAAAAGCCGACAACCGGGCACGTCGTAAAACCCCGCTACAAAGCGTCCGCTGCCCACCGGCAACCACGGTGCCCAGCCGGCTAGAGCCACCTGACCGCCATGCGTGTGACCGGACAGACACACTGAAAACCGGTTGCCGACCATGCGCTGGCCGACATCGGCCTGGTCAAAGAAACCCGGCGAGTGCTGTACCAGCACCGTGTCGACCATGCCCGCGGCATCGGCATCGAAACCGCTGGCCAGTAAGCGCAAGTCAGGCGCCCC
>JACCDP011085971.1_pt1 | contig 10750 bp, 7 predicted proteins | sample 7445841 | NCBI WGS metagenome assembly JACCDP01 (sample SAMN15323441, study PRJNA562643) | freshwater metagenome | isolation source: river surface water | place: USA:Blue River Watershed | collected 2017-08-17
ATCATATTACCCATTTGTGGTGCACCCATCATATTACCCATTTGTGGTGCACCCATCATATTACCCATTTGTGGTACACCCATCATATTACCCATTTGTGGTGCACCCATCATATTACCCATTTGTGGTGTAGTATTAGACATTTCATAATTTGACATTTCTGTATCATTATTATTATTATTATTATATAAATTATGAAACATTTTAGAATTTGTATTTAATTGTTGTGGAGTATTTAATTCACCTAATAATTCACCTATTTTATTTTTCCCTATCATTTGTCCATTATTATCAACACTAACAAAATCATGAACTAATAAATTATCTTCTAATTGGATATTTTGCATTTGATTATTGTATTGCATTTGATTATTGTATTGCATTTGATTATTGTATTGCATTTGATTATTATTTTGCATTTGATTATTGTATTGCATTTGATTATTATTTTGCATTTGATTATTTCCTATTTGATTAGTATATTTAGTTTGATTATTTTTGTTATCACTTGAAAATAAACTGTCCATACTATCAGAAGATACATTTTCCATAGATATTTTTTTTAATTTTCTAACACCTTTATAATTTGATTTACTCATTATTATATAACTTTATAAAGAAAATTTTATTTAAAATAAATTTTTAATCTAAAAATTCACAATCATTTTTTTTTTTTATTGTATTTTTTAAATTATTATTTTTTATATTATTTTTTAAATCATACAAAAATAATATTTTATCATTAACTAAATTATTATTTATTTGAATACTTGTTTTAAAAGTAGTATATTTAGTTCTTTTTTTTATTATTTCTTTTAATTCATTTAATTTATCTATATTTTTTCTATAATATTCTACTTTTTCCCATGTATCATGTAATATTGGTAATAGTTTACTAAAAAATGCTTTATCACGTTTGATTGTTACATTATGACTACTATTAAGTTTCCAATATACTATTTTATCATAATAATGTGTTTTTTCTAATTCTGGATAAATTTCACGCCATGATGATAAAATATTTACAACCCATCTATCATATTCAATTTCATTCATATTTAATTTATTAGGATATATAAATTTACTTTTCCATTCTATTGAATCTCCTTCAAATTCTGGTGTAAATTCTTTTGGTAAAAATTTTAATATAATTCCTTTTTTAATAAGCATATCTATTTCCATTTTTTCTCCATTTGTTCCAAATGTATGTTCAGTATATAAACATTCATCAATTAAATATGATTCACGATCTTTATATTGTGAAATTTTACATTGCCAAAAATCACAATAATCTAAATCACAACATTCTAACTGTTGTTGAACTTGACAGAAATAATAAAATGGACATATATGACCCATTATTTCACCTGATGTATAAATTTTTCTCATAACTGTACATTTTATTTCTAACATTCTACCTAATAAAGGTGAAAATTTATTATCTAATGTCTTACATGAACATATACCATCAGGTGATGCTCCTAATAATTTATATTTTTCACTTGGTAATGCACCAAATTCAATTACTTTATTATTATAAATATGTTCATAAATTAGAGTTGCAACCTGTTCAAAACATTTACCATGATAAACATTTTGATTATCTAAAAATTTATGTTCTGGATCACATTTTTTTAATATAAATCCTTCAACTGGTTCATATGGATTTAAATCTATAGCTGAAGCAGTATCTGATGCAGTAATTCTATTATGACGATATTCAAACCATTCTTTTGATCTTTGTTCTGGTTGTGGTAAATCTTTTAGTTTATTAAAATGATCTTGTAATTCTTTATATTTTTTTGGTATTTTAACTTCTGGTAGTAACTCTTCATAATCTCTATAATATTTAAGATCATGTTCTATATTTTTAATTTTATATTTTGGTTTAATTATTTTATTCATTATTTGTAATATTAAATTGTAATTTATATTATTATGTTTTTCCTTTATTTTTTTATAAACAACATTCGCAAATACCATAATCTTTTTTTCATCATAAATTATATTATTATTACTTAATTCCTCTGTTACATCATTTATAATTTCAAGCATAACTATAATTATATAAGACAAATATATATTTATATCAATTTTTATTATACCACATATTTTATAATAAAAATTGATATAAATATTATAAAAATAAATTAATTATACATTATATAATGGTATATATTTATATTCTACAATTAGAACAAGGTAAATATTATGTTGGTAAAACATCAGATCCTATAATTAGATTAGATAATCATTTCAATTCAAATGGTTCAACATGGACTAAATTATATAAACCAATAAAATTAATAGAATTAATACCAAATTGTGATGATTATGATGAAGATAAATACACAAGGATTTATATGGATAAATATGGTGTTGATAATGTACGCGGTGGGTCATTTGTGTCTGTAGAATTAAAAAAAACAACAATAGATCATTTGACACAAATGAAAAATGGAACAGATAATTTATGTTTTAGATGTGGACAAGCAGGACATTTTATAAGAGATTGTAATATCAAAAAACAAATTGTTGAAAAAAATACTGAAGAAAATGATGAATCTTGTGATTGTGTAACATCATTTTTCTCAGGACATAGAAAAAGTAAATGTTTACTATTAAATATAATAAAAGTATTAGAACCACAAGTTGATAATAATTGTTGTTTTAGATGTGGTAGAGAAGGTCATTATGCAAATTCATGTTATGCTTCAAAACATATCAATGGTTATTATATAAAATAAATTATAATTTAACAATTTAATAAAAATATTTTTTTATAATAATATAGTTTTTATAAATATTATAGTAAAAAAAATTGATTTATAATTTTATAATTTTGCATTATTATATGTTATATATGAACTCTAATAATGGATATATTTATATAAGAACTAATGAATATTGGGATTTATATGATGCTTATAAATTAGGAAAAACATTAAGTATTCCTGATAGAGAACAAGTATATATAACCAGTGAAATTAAAAGAGGTTCATATGTTATTATTATTGAACTAGATTTAATAATATTAGATAATATTGAACAACAATTACAAAAATATTTTAATAAATTAAATTTACATATAAAATTTAATGCGGGTATTGAATTTTATAAAAAAGAAATAAAAAATTTAATTATACCATTTTTTGATACAATTAATATTAAATATAAAGTTTTATCAAAAAATGAAATTAATAATTTAATCAGAAAAATAAGAATTTATAATATAGATTTAGAAAATGATAATGAAAATATAATAACAAATAAAATATATAATCCTAGAGATTATCAAGAAATTATTATTAATAAATCATTTGACTATTTTCAAAATAATGAAAAAGGTTTATTAATAATCCCATGTGGAGTTGGTAAAACTTTAATTTCATTATGGATTACGCAAAAATTAAATTCAAATAGTATTTTAATTGGCGTTCCTAATAAATTATTATTAAAACAATGGGAACAAATTATTTGTATCTTATTTCAAAGTTTTTCATATTTAACTGTTTCAAGTGGTAGAGATATTGAAAATATAATGTCATTTTTACAAAATAATGATGAAAAAAAATGTATTATAATAACTACATATTCATCTGCACATAAAGTATATAAAGCAACACAAAATATATCATTTACATTTAATATGAAAATAAATGATGAATGTCATCATCTGACATCAAATAATATGAAATTAACAGATACTACAAAAAAATATATTCAAATGTTAAAAATTCTATCTAATAAACAATTATCATTAACTGCTACACTTAAAGAATTTGATGATAATAATGATAATAATGATAATGTTGTTTCAAATAGTGATATTGAATATTTTGGAGAAATAATTGATAGAAAATGTTTGTTATGGGCAATCAATGAAAATATTATTTGTGATTATGTTATTCAAACAATTATTACTGATGAAGAACAAATAGAACAACAATTATTAAGATTTAATATTATAGAAGAAAATGAAAAGAGATTATTTTTAAGTGCATATGCATCTTTAAAAAGTATATTTGATGGACACTCACATCATTTATTAGTATATCTAAATAATAAAGATAATTCGTTAAAGTTAATTCAATATATTGAAATACTTTTAGATGATAAATATTTTGAAATAGATGATTTATATTATTCAAATTATCATAGTGAAATGAAATCAAAAGATCAACAAGAAATAATAAATAATTTTGATAAAGCATCTTTTGGAATAATTACATGTGTTTATTGTTTAGGTGAAGGGTATGATAACCATAATATAGATGCAGTAGTATTTGCTGAAAATATGAGTTCTAATATTCGTATCGTTCAATCTGCATTAAGAGCAATTAGAAAAAATAAGAATGACATAAATAAAAAAACTAAAATAATATTACCTATTTTAAATAAAGATAACTGGTTAGATAATAATGAAAATCCTGATCTGAAAAAAGTAAAAGAAGTAATTTATCAATTGGGTTTAGAAGATGAAACTATTTCACAAAAAATTAAAGTATTTAGAATTAATATTGAAAAACAAAAATCAAGAAGAAATAAACAAGAAATGATATTTATTGATAATTTTGGTGAATATGATGATGAATTAACAGAAAAATTAAAATTAAAAACTGTTAAAAGAATTGCACTTTATATTACATATAATAAAGCAATTAAAATAATTGCAGATAAAAATATAAAAAGTAAAAAAAGTTATTATGAATTATGTGAAATAGATAATAGATTATCTAAAGAACCAGAAATAATATTTAAAGGTCACTTTACAAATTGGATAGACTATTTAAGTATTGAACGAATATATTATGATTTTGAAACATGTAAAAATAAAATAAAAAAATATTTATTATTGTATCCTGAACTAAAAAAATATTATTTAGATTTATCATTAGTATGTAATGAATTATGTAAAATTGATCCATTATTTCCACCAAATGATTTGTGGGTAGAATACTATAATGTGAAAGATTTACAAGATATAATTATTATTACAAATAAGAAAAAATATATGAATATTATTTATAAGTAAAAAAAACTTGATTTATAAATATTAAATAAAAAATTGAATTATTTTAATATAAAGGAATAATATCTTAAATATATATATGGCAATGTCAAAACAATATTCATGTGATTTATGTAAAAAAGTATTTAATCAAAAAATTGATTTTACAAGGCATCAAAATAAGAAAGCACCTTGTATATCATTAACTGAAATACAACAAATTAGTCAAATAAAAGAAATTAAAACGGATAATAAAACAACACTTATTAATATATTCAAAAATTGTTTAAATATATTAAGAGACAATGAAGGTTTAACTGGTGAGAAAGCATTAAGAAATATGTCTTATTTATTAATATTAAAATTACTAGAACCACATTTAGGAGGTGAAATTGATATTGATAATTATGAATATGATTTTAATTATTTTGATGATAATGAAATGATTGAAAATCATAAAAAAAAAATGTTAAAAATTGTTCGTTTTAGTAATATTTCTAATGAAAATGAGGACAATATTCCTATCAATATTAAATTTTTATGGGATGATATTTTATCAATTCATCCTAGTACTAAAAATATATTTTTAAAAGGTAAAGGTTTTGATATTCAACATAAATCAACCTATAAAAAATTAATTGATAAATTAAATTCACTTGATCTTTCAAATACTGATTATGATGTATTAGGTAATGCATATGAAGAAGTTATTCAAGATATTATGACAGGTAAAGTATTAGGTCAGTTTTTTACTCAACCATTAATTAAAAAAATGATGGTAGAACTAATTAATCCACAAATACATTCTGATGGGAAAATGGAAACATGTGGCGATCCTACAATGGGAACTGGTGGATTTTTAATAACTTATTTAAAATATATTTTAGAACAAGCAAATACTAAAAATATTACTCCTGATTGGAATTTTATTAAAACAGAAGGATTATATGGTAAAGAAATAGAACCTGATACATATCAATTAGCTGTTTCAAATATGTTAATTTCATCAGGTCATATGTTTGAAGAATTAGAAAGAGGTGATAGTATTCGTAATCCAATTACAAGAAAATTTGATAATATATTAGCAAATCCGCCATTTGGAATTAAAGGATTAAAATATGATGATATTCAAAGTTCATTAAAGTCTACATATACACCAATCAAATCAGATAACGCAGTTTCATTATTTATACAAGCAATTATTTACATGTTAAAAATTAATGGGAAATGTGCAGTTGTATTACCTGATGGACAAGATCTATTTTCAAAAAGTAATAATACATTAGTTGCAATTAGAGAATATCTTATGAAAACATGTGATTTAAAAGAAATTATTTATCTACCATCAGGTATATTTACATATACATCTATTAAAACTTGTGTATTTTATTTTGTTAAAAAAAGAGAAGGTTGTGATGTTTTAGAAACAAAAATTAACATATCAAAAAGTCAAAAAGAAACTAGTAGAGATTATAAATTTACAAAAACACATCAAACAACTAAAGTTAAATTTTATGATTATAATCCATATGAAAATATTAAAAATTTATTAGTTGAAGTTCTAATTGATAAAATTGCAAGTAATTCATATTCACTTAATTATGCTGAATATATAAAAGATGAAATTGAAGAACAAAAATATGAAGGTATTGTTGTACAAACACTTGGTGAACTTTGTAAGTTTCTACCTAAAAGCAAAAAAAATGCTAAATATGGTAATAAAGAAGGATTATATCCATTCTTCAAAAGTTCTATTAAAATAGATAGTTATGTAGATGAAGCTGAATATAATGAAGAAAGTTTAATAATTGGTGATGGTGGAGAACCAAATATAAATTATGCCATCAAGTTTTCAACAAGTGACCATTGTTATATTCTTCAAAATAAAAATACTTCGTTATTAAATCTCAAGTATTCTTATTATTATTTATATCATAATTTAGATATTATGAAAGAATTATATACAGGTGTTGCAATTAAAAATATTTCAAAAACAAATATTAATAATATAAAAATACCAATACCATCACTTGAACGTCAACAAGAAATTGTAAAATATTTAGATTTCATATATGAAAAATGTATTAAAACGAGTAATGAAAAAATTATGGAATTAAAACAATTGAATGAGTATTGTTTGAATAATCAAAAAATATTTGGTAATAATATAAATAAAAAATTAGGTGATTTATGTGAATTCATAAAAACTGGTAAAAATAAACCAACTGATAATAAAACAGGAACATTATATCCATATTATGGAACGGGTTCAATTACTGGTTACACAGATGAATATTTATATGATGGCTATTATATATTGACAGCGCGAAATGGAACTATAGGTAATTGCTTCTTAACAGACGGGAAATTTTTTCCATCAGATCATATATTTGTAATTAATATTAAAGATAAATGTTTAATGAAATATGTTTATTATATATTATCAAATAATGAAAAATTAGATAAATTAAAAACAGGTGTTGGAATTCCAAATATAACAAAAGGAACACTTGAAAATTTAAAAATACCTATACCTTCACTTGAAAAACAAAAAGAAATTGTTGAGTATTGTGAACATAATGATATAATCATAAAACAATTAGAAAAAGAAATTGAAAATAATAAAATACAAGCACAACAATTTATCAATAGTATTGTAAAATCACAAAATTTAATAAATGAAATTCAAGAAGAATAAAAATTAAAAAACATAATTCATATTATTTTTATAAAAAAATAATATAAATAAATTAAATTAAGTATTTCCCATTTTCAAATTTTAAACATGAAATTGAAATAATTTTACCTTTTTCACTATCATAAATTATTTTATTTTTTTTTGTTTTATCTTTTAATAATTCTAATATATTTTCAATTAATATTTCTTTTTCTTTTTCATTTATATTAATATTATTAATAAATTCTTTTATTTTTATTATTTTATGTATTTGATTTAATTTAACCCATGGTTTAATATATAAATAATCAGTACTTTCAGTTAACATATCTGTTTCTGATGAATTAGTATTTTTTATTACTTTATTGTTTATATCTTTTTTTTTTATTTTATTTTCTAAATGTGTATAATTTATAGATTGTTTTTGACATATTAAACATAAATTATTCAAGTATTTGGTTTCTAATGTTTCTTTAATATTTTCTATTGTATAATTCATTAATATCATTAGTTATGATCCTTTTAAATATAATTTTCATTTTTTTTTTATATTAATTATATTATTATTATAATAAAAATTGAATTAAATAAAAATTATCATTATATTTAATATATATTATGGATACAGATCACTTATATGCATTAAGAATGAATTATCAAGAATATTATACATATGATGAAAATGAAATAATTAAATTATTAAAAACAGATATTATAAATGAGGGTTTTACTGAAAATGAAGCTAATTTAAATTTGCAGGCATTTTATCAATTATTTAATATTAATTTAGAACTAGATTACTTGAATACAATTAATACAACTGATACCATTGATAATTTATCAGGTCAATTAGGAAATATAATATTAAATAATTTTATGCAAGATAATCCATTTAATATAAATAATATATTATTACAAAGAATTAATAATATAATAAATATTTCACAAAATAATTTTAATAATACTAATTCAAATACTATTTTATCTGATACTGATATTTCTGATACTGATTTCTCAGATACTGATAGTTCAGATACTAATAGTTCAGATACTGATAGTTCAGATACTGATATTTCAGATACTGATATTTCAAATACTGATATTTCAAATACTGATATTTCAAATACTGATATTTCAAATACTGATATTTCAAATACTAATATCTCTAATATTGATATTTCAAATACTAATATTAATAATAATAATAATAATAATAATGAATTTAATAATATTCAAAATATTTATGATACAACAAGTTATTTACATTATTTATTAATAAATTTAACAAATAATTTATCATCTGAATTAAGAAATGATTCATTAAATGAATATCAAAATAATTTGGATATTCATGAAGATATTTTATGTACTTTACATGAAAAAGATCAAGAAAATCTAAAAACATACAAATTAAATGAAACAATAAATTATACATGCAATATATGTTTAGATAATTTAAAAAAGAATAATAATATAATTGAATTAAAATGTGAACATAAATTTCATAAAAAATGTATTATGAAATGGTTAAAAAATTATAATTATAAATGTCCTATTTGCAAAGTACCCGTAGGTGCACCAAATTATAATATATAAATATTATTAAATATTATTTAATTAAAATTAATTTAATATTATTAATTACATAATAAATTATGTAATTAATAATATTATAACAATTAATATTTTATTGGAATATTCCATTTTAGCGATAAATATTTTTCAAATCCAATACGATCATTATCTGTATGATTTGGTGAAAAACATATAAAATCCCCAACATATCCAACTATTCCGCGAGATTTAAATGATGTTGAAATTTGTATATTAATGGATACTATATCTCTAAATTTTGTATATATTATTACAAATTTATCAGTATTATCATATGTTATTGAATTATCAGGTTGCTTATTAAAATCAAAAACTAATTTTCCATTGAGATAAATTAAACTGCTTGTATCATAAGTTGTATTTTGTTTTCTTCTTGATATTCTTGGATAACGGAAAGAATAATCAACATCATTACCTTTTGGACAAAATAACATATCCATACCTAAATCAGAACTAGAACTTAGATTATTATCACTTAATTTTATTACGCAAATAAATCCATTAATTAAAGCAGTATTTTTCCCTGCATTTAAATAGGAATGATTATTAATAAATTGTACAACATTCAAATTATTATAATTATATTTTGATACTTTTATATTACCTACAATATTAGATAAATCTAAATTTGAATTTAATGTATTTATATTATTCCATCTTGTTAAAGAATTTGATGAATTAAATATAATATTATTAGGATCATACCATGCTACCAAATTAAACATATTTACTGATAATGGTATAGCAGCGTAATTATTTAATTTAATTGGTACATTCTGACTTACATTTGATAAATTATTTGTTTTTACAGTTGGTGTTTGTACAGTTGGTGTTTGTACAGTTGATGTTTCCGTTGATGTAACTGTCTTTTGTGAAAAATATTTAATGGAATAATACAATATTATAATAATTACTGCGATTACTATGATTATTAATAAAAAATATATAATTAAATTAAATGTTGATGTTTCAGTATCAAAGAAAGACATTAGATATTTATATATAGTAGATTTTTTTAAATTTAATCTAATTAATTATATAATTTATTATTAAATTAGATTATAAAATTAGATTATAAAATTAGATTATAAAATTAGATTATAAAATTAGATTATAAAATTAGATTATAAAATTATAATTAGATTATTATATTACATACATATTTTATGTAATTTACATGGTCTAAAGAATCTATCTTAAAAAATTATATATGTAAATATAAATTATGTAGTGTATTGTATAATTTATTTTTATAATATAAATGGTATATTAATTTAACTGAATATTCCATTTTGTAGATAAATATTTTTCAAATTTAATACGATCATCATCAGTATGATTTGGTGAAAAACAAATAAAATCACCAACATATCCAACTATTCCACGAGAATTAAATGATGATGATATTTGTATATTTATTGCCACTTTATCATTGAATTTTGTATATA
>JACCDP011131229.1_pt1 | contig 10746 bp, 10 predicted proteins | sample 7445841 | NCBI WGS metagenome assembly JACCDP01 (sample SAMN15323441, study PRJNA562643) | freshwater metagenome | isolation source: river surface water | place: USA:Blue River Watershed | collected 2017-08-17
ACAGAATATTGGTAAGACATAAAATGAATTTTTCCAAATTTAGTCAGAAATAGTAAAGAGTATATTATTTTAGAATTGTGAACGAGCAAAATTAAAATTGCGAACAAATCGTTAGCAATTCGCAATTATTAGGAAAATAATCAGACCTAAGTGATAGAAATCATTTATCTTCAAGTCATTTGTCAGATATTACTGAGGACTTTAAAGCACCATTTACTTCCCAAATCCAAACGGCAAAAAATCTTTTGCTGAATTGACAATTAGAACCGTGTCATCTTGATTGATTAGAATAACACGAATTGGATTATTTTGCCGGTTTTCAGATTCCAACATCACTTGGCGGCAAGAACCACAAGGCGATAAAATGTGACTTTTGGGAACAAAATCTCCCTTGGCAACAATACAAAGCGTCTCAATTTCGATACCGGGGTGGTTCGCTCCAGCGTAAAATAAGGCAACCCGTTCTGCGCAAAGTCCGGATGGAAATGCCATGTTTTCTTGATTGTTTCCATGGATAATTTCCCCTGTTTTTAATTTTAAGGCCGCTCCAACATGAAACTTACTGTATGGAGCATATGCTTTATCCATTGCATCAATTGCTTTTTCGGCTAAAAGTTGATCAATATCATTCAGCTCAGATTTTGAACTTAATAATTCATACGAAAAATGAATTTCTTTTTTCATAATTTCTGTTCAACGAATAAATGAACTTGTTTGTTACGATTATTGAACTTTAAAGAATGATTATTTTAAACTGAGGTTTCCCAAAGCAAAAAAATGAGATTTTTTCGTTAATTTTGATATGATGAGCATACTTGATAAATATTTGATTGAATTTTACAAACTCTGTGAGTTGTATCAGGTTGAGCGAATTTACTTATTTGGCTCTGCATTGTCATCTGATTTCAATGAAAAAAGTGATATTGATTTTCTGGTAAAATTTAAACCCATTGACCTTCAGAAATACTTCGACAATTACTTGGGATTTAAAGAAAAGTTGGAAAATCTTTTTTCAAGAAAAGTTGATTTGGTTGAGGAACAAACGCTTAAAAACCCGATTTTGATTAAATCCATCGAAAATTCTAAGTCACTTATTTATGGATGAACGCATTTTAAAGTGGCTTTTCGATATTAAAATTACGATTGATGAAATTGATGGATTTTTTTTGGAAAAAGAGCGAGATTTCAACGAGTACAAGAAAAATTTAATGCTTAAAAGAGCAGTTGAAAGAAATTTGGAAATTATTGGAGAGGCTGTAAATAGAATTATTACTAGGGACAATTCATTTGAAGATAAAATATCCAATGCAAAAGCTATTATTGGTTTAAGAAATCAAGTAATTCACGCCTACGATAATATTTCTGACGAAAATATTTGGTCTATTCTAATTAACCACCTTCCTAAACTCAAATTAGAAGTGCATTCAATAATTAATTCTGTAGCTTCATAAAAAATATCACAAGGCTTTGACTAACTAATGATTTCATATTCGTAACTTCGTCCCTTAAACAATTTTTTTAATGCAAACAGAATTGGAAAAGGTAAGCTACGCGGTTGGAATGAGCATTGCGGAAAGCCTAAAAAATCAAAACCTTGAAGGAGTTGATACGCGCATTTTAGCGGATGCGATGAATGATATTTTTAACGGAAATAAACTCAAATTATCTCCAAACGAAGCGAATGATGCAATTCAATCATACTTGGACACCAAACGCAATGAAGCTTTTGCAGAGGTAAAATCAGAAGGCGAATTGTTTTTGTTAGCAAATCGAACTAAAGAAGGAATTCATACAACTTCATCAGGCTTGCAATTTGAAATTTTGATCGAAGGTAGCGGTCGCAAGCCCGGACCAACGGATCATGTAACAGTTCATTATCATGGTACTTTGATTGATGGCACCGTTTTCGATAGCTCCGTGCAACGAGGAACGCCAGCAAGTTTTGGGGTGAATCAAGTTATTCGTGGATGGACTGAAGCATTGCAATTAATGCCGATTGGTTCTAAATACAAATTATTTATTCCTCAAGAATTGGCTTACGGGGCAAATCCACATCCGGGAGGAGCAATAAAGCCTTTTGCCGCTCTTATTTTTGAAGTTGAACTTTTAGATATCAAATAACAATGAAGAACCTGTTTATAATTTTTTTCGCAACGTTGTTAGTTGCAAGTTGCTCCGATTCAAACGATTCCAGCACACCAATTTCATTCAAAACGCAAAAAGACAAATTATCCTATATTCTTGGTGCCATAAACGCTAAAACCATTACTAACAGTAATGAAAAGTCACTTGAGCAGTTAGATAAAGACGAAATGATTAAGGGTTTTAATGAGAATCTAAGTGGAAAAGAAGCAGACGGATGTTTGGCAACGATTCAAAAATTATTTGGCCCTAACTACATGGATTTCAATAAAAAATATATCAAAGAGGGGTCTCTTTGTATGGGTCGAATGACAGGATCAGCCTTTTACATGGATATCAAAAAGTTAGGTGCGTTAGATAAAGTTAATTTGGAAATGGTGAAACGCGGATATGCCGATGGACTTTTTAAACGAGATACAACGATCAAAGAACAAGCAATGCGTCAAATGATGAATGATTTTCTTGTAAAGTTAAATGAGGCAAATGGTTCGAAAATGATGGCGAAAGCAAAAAAACTTTCAGGATCAAAAGTATATCCAAATGGAATTATAATTAAAACTATCAAAGAAGGTAATGGCCCATTGGTTTCTTTGCAAAATGATGTAAAGGTTCATTACACGTTGACAACAGCTCTCGGAGACACCATGGAAAGTAGCCGCATGCCAAATCAACAAGGAAAAATTGAACCATTACCTGTAAGTGTTGGTGGAGGAATCATCGAAGGATGGTCTTTTGCACTTCAGAATATGAAAAAAGGTGGAATTTATAAGGTTTTCATTCCCTGGCAAATGGCCTATGGAGAGGAACAAGGTCGTCAGTCTCTTTGTTTTGATATGGAAATCATGGAAGTAGGTAAATCAGGAGCTTTTGTTAAGGCACAAATGCCACCGAATCCGAATATGAGATAATTGTATAACTTTATGTTTATGAAATATATTCCAATTTATTTGAGTGTTCTTGTCACACTTCTAACTAGTTGTAGTGAGGAAGTTAACTTAAGCGGGGATTTTAAGGAAACAGCAGTTGTTTATGGTTTATTGGATCACGCTGATTCCTTGCATTACGTAAAAATAACACGTGCATTCATCGGGCCAGGAAATTCTTTAGAAATAGCGCAAATTCCTGATTCAAGCTATTTTGATAATGTGGAATTGACAGTTTCAGAATATCTCGGTGGTGCATTACAACGAACATGGCTTTTACAAGATACAATTGTAACGAACAAAGATGTTGATGGAGTATTTTATGCACCTGAACAAAAAGTTTACTATTTTAAAACTCTTCCTACCGTGACATCATCCATGGGTGTTCCAGGGACAGTTCAAACTTCTCCAAATCCTTTATTGACCTCACTTAAACCAGGGTGCACCTACAAAATGAAGGCTGTAATTAACGATGGTGCATTTGAAGTAAATGGAGAAACAGAATTAGTCAATGGTTTAACCACTAGCGCATCATCTCAAAACTTCACGTTTAAATTTGCAGATGATCCGTCAGAATATATTTCGACAGGTGTAGGTGTTGGAAGCACTGGTAATGCTTACATTGTAAATGCTCAATTGGATGTGTTTTTTAATGAACATATTGGATCAAATATTACTACAAAATCTTTCAATTGGCAACTTGGAGAAAATGAGGTCTTGCCTAGCACAAGCACTACTTTTACGGCACTTGGTAAAACCTTTTATGAATTGATGGAACGAAATGTAACAAATGATCAAGCAATAGACAAACGAACGTTTAATGGGATATCAGTGACAATTACGGGAGGCGCTGAAGAACTTTACAATTACATGGTAGTCAACAAACCAACGTCTTCCTTAGCCCAAAGTAAACCAACTTACACGAATCTTTCAGTTACCAATGATAAACGAGTTGTGGGGATTTTCTCTTCGCGTCAAACATTGAAAGTATTCAAACCGTTTTTTGTTTCTCCAGCATTAGCATATATTCGAGCAATAGACAAAAAAAGTACGCGTGAATTGTGTATTGGTCCAATTACCGGTCCACTTCTTTTTTGCTCAGATCACCCGGGAGATAATATTGTAAATCAGCAAGAATCATTTGCTTGTAATTAAAAATTGAAGATTTTGACATCTCGATGAGTGAGCGATTAACTTTATTTGCTGATGTCATTCTACCTGTACCCATTCATCAAGCATTTACTTATCGAATTCCGTTCGAATTAAATGATTCTGTTCAATTTGGGCAACGGGTCATCGTTCCTTTCGGTAAGAATAAACTGATCACTGGAATTATCGTTCGAATTCATCAACAAATTCCTACGGTATATCAAGCGAAATACATCGAACATTTGTTAGATGATTCTGCTATTATCACGAATAAACAATTTGAATTTTGGAAATGGATTGCGAGCTATTACATGGCTCCAATTGGAGATGTAATGAATGCTGCTCTGCCAGCAAACTTCAAATTGGCGAGTGAAACTAAAATTGTAGTCCACCCCGAATTTGATACAAATTTTGATCAGCTCGATGAACGCGAGAGCAAAATCATTGAAGCGCTTGAAATAAATGAAGAAATTGATCTTAAGGAATTATCGGAAATTCTTGGAATTAAGACGATTCAACCCCTAATTAAAAAATTAATTGAAAGAAGAATTGTAGCAACGAAAGAAGAAATTGCCAATCGCTACACTCCAAAAACCATTCTGTGTGTTTCCCTAAATTCAACATATCAAGAGGAAAATGCTCTTCAAGAAGTAATGGAGGAGATGGAGCATTCATCAAGAAACGCAAAACAACTTGAGGCTCTTTTGGTTTTAATTAAAGAAAGCACAGAAGCAGGAGGAATGGATATTCCTATTCCTAAAAAGAAATTGATTGAAAAAGGTGTCAGCGCATCAGCTTTGAATACGTTGGAAAAGAATGAAGTTATTACACTTGAACGGTTTCAAATTGACCGGCTGATTCGCGATCACAAGACGAAACAACCTTTTAAAGAGTTAACGGAAGCACAGCAAAATGCTTATCAAGAAATAAATTCTTCCTTCGAAAAAAATGCTGTTACGTTACTTCACGGAGTAACGGGCTCGGGAAAAACGGAAGTATACGTGCAATTAATCCAAGATTATTTGGAACAGGGAAAACAGATTCTGTTTCTTTTACCCGAAATCGCTTTAACAACCCAGCTAATTCAGCGACTTTCATCGTATTTCGGGGATTTGATAGGAGTTTATCATTCTCGATTCAATCAAAATGAACGTGTTGAAATTTGGAATAAAGTACTAACAAATGACCTATCGAATTACCGAATTATTTTAGGTGCGCGTTCAGCAGTCTTTCTTCCATTTCAGGATTTAGGATTAATTATCGTAGATGAAGAACACGAAAGCTCATTTAAGCAATATGACCCTTCTCCTCGCTATAATGCACGTGATGCGTCCATAATCTTAGGTCAACACCATAATGCCAAAGTGCTCTTAGGAACCGCAACTCCTGCGATGGAGACCTATTACAACGCAAAAAGTGGAAAGTTCGGACTTGTCGAATTAAAAGAACGATACAAAGGTCTGCGATTGCCTGAAATTCTGTGTGCAGATCTTAAAAAAGAACGTCGAAATAAAGATAATCAATCCCATTTTTCGGGATTTTTAGTGGATGAGATGCGTCAAGCATTGAATAACGGCGAACAGGTCATTCTCTTTCAGAACAGACGAGGATATACGCCTCTTTGGTCCTGCGAAATTTGTTCTTGGACACCCAAATGTACTAACTGCGATGTTTCGTTGACTTATCACAAACATGGAAACGTTTTGAAATGTCACTATTGCAGTTATACGCATTCGCCGATTGGTTCTTGTCCGGCTTGTGGCAGTAATCGTCTGAAAATGATCGGTTTTGGAACTGAAAAAGTGGAAGATGAACTATCAATCGTTTTTCCTGATAAAGTAATTAAACGATTAGACTTAGATACAACCCGTTCGAAAAATGCGTATGAAGAAATTCTAGACGACTTTGAAAATCGACGAATTGATATTCTTATCGGGACACAAATGGTATCCAAAGGACTGGATTTCGACAACGTTAGTTTGGTTGGGATTTTAGATGCGGATATGCTTTTGAAAAGACCAGATTTTCGTGCTTACGAGCGATCTTATCAATTAATGTCACAGGTAGCAGGTCGAGCAGGAAGAAAGGAGAAAAGAGGAAAAGTAATTGTCCAAACTGCTGACCCTGATCATTGGGTGATTAAACTGGTCGAGCAACACGATTTCATTTCGTTTTATAAAAATGAAATCATTGAACGAGAGAATTATTTCTATCCGCCTTTCTACAAGATGATTACCTTAACATTAAAGCACAAGGAGGAACCAGTAGTTGAAAAAGCTGCCTTCGAATTAGCTAAGTCACTTCGTGAAACTTTTAAGGAACGTGTTTTAGGTCCAGAATTCCCGATTATAAAACGTATTCAGAATCAATTTTTAAAGGAAATAAAACTTAAAATTGAGCGAACAGCACCTGATAAAAAAGTGAAAGAGCGCATTGCTACGATCATCGATGAGTTCTATTCAAAGCCAACAAATAGAGTGATTAAGGTGGTTGTGGATGTTGATCCACTTTAAAAATTTATTTCTTCTCTTACTTAATTTGTTATAAAAAGTAAAAGAGCGCATTACTGCGCTCTTCATGAATTCTATTCAAAGCCAACCAACAGAGTGGTGGTGGTGGTTTGTTGATCCGCTCTGAATTTAACCCAAATAACTTTTTAACGATTTATTTTTTGAGGTTTGTTTCAATCTTCTAATTGCTTTCTCTTTGATTTGACGAACACGTTCGCGTGTTAAATCAAACTTAACACCAATTTCTTCCAATGACATCGGAGTTTTACCTTCTAATCCGTAAAACATACTTACGACCTCACTTTCACGACTCGTCAACGAAGTTAATGATCGACGAATATCACTACGTAATGATTCCAAAACTAAATTAGTCTCTGGACTTGGCAGTGAGTCACCAACCATCACATCATACATACTCGATGAAGATTCATCACCTTCAACCAAAGGAGCATCCATTGATACGTGCCGTCCATTCTGAGCCAAAGATTGTTTTACCTCTTCAGGGGAACAATTCAAAAATTCTGCAAGTTCGTCAGCTGAAGGAGGTCGCTCAAATTTTTGTTCCAATTCAGAATAAGCACGATTGATCTTATTGATATTTCCGATCTTGTTTAGCGGTAAGCGCACAATTCGAGCTTGCTCAGCCAATGCTTGTAGGATTGATTGTCGGATCCACCAAACCGCATAGGAAATAAATTTAAATCCACGCGTTTCATCAAATCGTTCAGCAGCTTTGATTAATCCAACATTACCTTCATTAATTAAATCTGGTAATGCAAGACCTTGGTTTTGATATTGCTTAGAAACAGACACCACGAAACGTAAATTTGCTTTTGTTAATCGCTCAAGCGCTACTCGATCACCTTGTCGAATTCGTCTTGCCAATTCCACTTCTTCGTCAGCGGTGATAAGATCTACACGACCTATCTCTTGTAGATATTTATCAAGAGATGCTGTTTCTCGATTTGTAACTTGTTTTGCTATTTTTAATTGCCTCATGACAAACTTTTTTTCTTTTAACGGATATTCCGATAGAAAGGTTGTATAAAAGACGTTTTTTTTCAGAAAAGTTTCAGCGACTTGAAAATTTGTCCGACGCAAATGTGCAAAACATACTTATGAATGAATATTGAAGCAATTATAAAACGCTAATTTTTTAAATTAATCTTTGTAAATGACTAAGATTTCTTCTTTTTTTCTGAAAAATCTTCAAAATCCAATGTTAATTCTTGATCAACCTTAGCTGTTACAGAAATTGGAATATAATCAACAATGACGTTCGTTTTATCTAATCCAAAATCTTCAGCAGGTTTCAAACCAGTAGACTTTACAAACCTGTAAGCCTTCACGCATATTTGTTGGAATGACGTTAGCGCGTTGTCCATAGCGACACGAGAATTGAGTACAACAAATTTAAAATCGATTTCCTCAAGCTTACCACGAAGTGACTTAAATACCGTTTCCCCAGTCAATTCGCCTTTCTCTACCATATGACCATGTATTTTCCGCATCATGTATTCTATTCTATGTTCTTCTTTGAAGCCAAGCTGAAGCGTTACATAATAGCATGATTTATCTATAACCTCATTAACTGAATAGTGAACACCCCAAGGTTCATTGAGAATATCTAAATGTAAAAACCAAATAATGTCTGCCTTCCTTGGCTTCTTCAGGAATAATGAGTGATAGACAGTAAGATCTAATTTTTTGCATGAATCGCTACGTGTTGGAAATACCAAATTTGAGGCTTCAAAATTAATTTCAGGATCATTTTTTACTCCGATAATCAATGGTTTTACTTCCTCCATTGAAATATATTCAGTTATGCTTGTCCTTAATTCGCGGGCTTTGTAGTATAAAAACAGTAGAGCGAAGAATGAACTTGCTAGAATTAATGTGAACCAACCACCTGAAACAACTTTTCCAAGGTTGGAGAGTAAAAATACGCCTTCAATTGTCAAAAATATTGCAAAAATAAACACGTAAAATGACTTTACTTTCGGGTATTTCAACATTAATAGAAAACCAAGTAAAATAGAAGTCATAACCATATCAATCGTTATGGCAAGACCGTATGTATGCTCCATTTCACTGGATCTACGAAAAATTAAAATAACCAATAAACAACCTGCCATTGTGAACCAATTTATAAACGGAATATAAATCTGACCTTTGTGATTACTTGGATATTTTACCTTCAAGTTAGTCCATAATTTCAATTTAATTGCTTCGTTCATTAATGTAAAAACACCTGTTATTAATGCTTGTGAGGCAATTATTGCTGCAGCAGTCGCAATTCCAACAGCAAATGGCAAAAGGTTTTTCGGAACCATTGAGTAAAAAACAGTTTGATTTTCAGCTAATTTAAAATCCTCAGAAAGACATAATGCAGATTGGCCGAAATAATTAATCACGAGAAGAGTAGACACAAAGCTCCAACTTATTCGAATATTTCCTTTTCCACAATGTCCAAGATCAGAATATAAGGCCTCAGCACCTGTTGTACATAGAAATACAGACCCCAAAACTGCAAAACCGCCATCAACATTTGCCACCAGGTTGTATATGTAATAGGGATTTAAAGCATAAAGAACCTCTGGATTCTTTCCAATATTGTAGATCCCCAAATACCCTAAAAATACAAACCAAATCAACATGATTGGTCCAAAAAATTTACCAATTGCTGCAGTTCCGAATTGTTGTATAGTGAACAGAACTACTATAATTGAAATAACAATCGGAATTATAGGTAAGTCAGGATTAATGTTACTCAGTCCTTCTACAGCAGATGATATGGAGATTGCTGGCGTAATAAAACCATCAGCTAATAGCGTCGCACAACCTATTAATGCTGGGATAATTACCCATTTTACTCTTCGTTTCTTTAGGAGTGCAAACAAAGCAAAAATTCCCCCTTCTCCATTGTTATCTGCGTTAAGTGCAAAATAAATATACTTCACGGTAGCTAACAATATCAATGTCCAGATCACGCAAGACAAGGCGCCAAGAATAAAGTCTGGTGAAATGTGCTTTCCCCCTCCAGTAATTGCCTGAAAAACGTATAAGGGTGAAGTTCCAATATCTCCAAATACAATTCCTGTTGTAATTAAGACACCGGCAAGAGAGATTTTATGCGAAGAATCCGACATTTAAAAAAATTTGGCTAAAATTAAGTTAAAATTATTTTTAGTGTGATTTTGACATCAATTATTTTTAAAGTTTGATTTCCGCGTCCGTTGAAAAAATTATCTTTGTCAGTAGTTAATGCCCACGTGGTGAAATTGGTAGACATGCCATCTTGAGGGGGTGGTGCCAACAGGCGTGCTGGTTCGAATCCAGTCGTGGGCACAGAAAAATCCGTTACGTTGTGACGGATTTTTTCATTTCAAACACAGATCAAAACTCGCTTTAGTGATCATGTAAATAATACTAAGGCCTTTTTTTGGGGGAATAATGAAAGTTTATAATTCAGTTCTATGAATCAAAAAAACGCCCCATTTAGAGGCGTTTTACTTAAACTAAACTAACTATGAAGGTTCTTATTGAACGATGAATTTAATTGTGTTTGTAGTTTCAGTGCTAACCAATTGAGCAACGTATACACCAGCTGTCAATCCGTTAAATGTTGCGCTAGTTGTGTTTTGAACGTTCATGCTGTTTACCACTTGTCCTGCAGCGTTCACGATGTTGATTTGCTCAACTGTAGCGTTGTTCCAAGTGATTGTTCCGTTTCCGTTAGATGGATTAGGATATAATTCGAAAGTTGCAGTTTCTTCAGCGATGCTAGCAGCTTCAGTAGCAACGTATGTTCCGATGTTCAATTGACATCCGTTAGCGTCAGTTACGTTTACTTCGTATACACCTTCTGTTGTGATGTCCATTAAATCTTCTGTAGTTGCTCCGTTGTTCCAGCTGTAAGTGTATGGTGCAGTTCCTCCTTGTACGAACAAATCTAAACTTGTCGCATTAAGAAAGTTGTCTTGAGAGATCATTCCTTCTAATACTTCTGGTGCTTCAACATC
>JACCDP010566687.1_pt1 | contig 10744 bp, 9 predicted proteins | sample 7445841 | NCBI WGS metagenome assembly JACCDP01 (sample SAMN15323441, study PRJNA562643) | freshwater metagenome | isolation source: river surface water | place: USA:Blue River Watershed | collected 2017-08-17
ACATCGCACGCGGACTGCGGTTTGACCGATCATTTATGGCCGTGAGTGCGGCTGTTGATGGACTCGGGGTCTGCCTAGAAAGTTTGCTGCTTGTGGAGCGCGAGCTACAAAGCGGCCGGCTAATCGCACCCTTAGGTTTGCAGGGTATTAAAGTCAGCGGTTATACGTTCAATGCACTGAAATCACGAGCAATGCTGCCAAAAATTCGTTGGTTTCAGGAGTGGCTCTTCGCGGAGCTTGAAACATCGAGCGCCGGCAAGTACCTAACGACCGGACACCACGCCAGCGCTTAAAACAGGTCGTTGAAGTCATAAAACCCAAGCCATTTTTCGCGAAATTCATTGCGGTAGCTCATCGGTAGGAGCTTACATATCAGAGCGAGTTTCAGAGCACCGTGGGCACGGGGATCCGCTTCTTTGGCAAAAAGTCTTCCTGATACGAAAACCTACTTAATGTAAAAACTTACCCTTAGCGTTACTTATGTAACGGTTCGAATTTCACCCAAAGCACCACACCCGCATTAAACGATTCATTACGCGGTGGGGTTTGACCCCCGCAACCTATTGATTTAGTTGATGAAAACTGGAGCGATTTTCATCATAATCCGCAGGTCCGGGGTTCGAATCCCTGAATCGCCACCACTGAATTCCAAAAATTCATGCCACGAACGTACTTAGCGCTGGAATTCCTGGGATTCCTTAAAGATTGGCAGCGCTAGATCCCCGTCACACGCTTTATTAACCTGTAGGGTTACACGACACCGCCAGACTAGGCCCTGATGCGGCAGTGTCGGGATTTTTCTGACAATTTCTACACCTCAATCTTACAACACCCTGAAGTCTGACTTCGGGGTCAGTCGCACTCCAGCCATGCAGTTGGACCGTTTACGGTGTAAAGAGTTGTCATGATCCGTCAACCGGTCCAAAAAGTCTGCGGTGGCCGAGTCTACGAGAGACTGTGTGGAAATAACCGCTGAGATGGCTAGTTCAATTCAAGCTACTATGTGTTACAGATAATCTCAATGTCTTGCGCACCTTCCCACAATACCTTTTTCCCCAACGCGGCAAGCTGCTCTCGGCCTTGGACAATCGTAAGGAAATGATTGCCAGCAAGCTGGCCCATTTTGCTGGCAAACCGGCAGGCGCCATAGGCCATGATAATTTCGGTTTCGCTGTATCCGCCCGGGTAAAAAAGAATATCCCCCACCGAGGGATGACTGGTATGATTTTCAAATCCAACACCAAGATTAAAATCCCCAAGCGGTACCCAAACGGCCTCCCCGCTCCAGCGCACATGAATTAACTTCTGGCGATAAGGCAGCAGACTGCGAAAAGCCTCTGCCGTTTTCGGTGCCTGCGGATGAAACACGGCGACAAATTCGTATCCGCCAGACCGAATCAAAAGCTGATTCGCGCTCATTGATTTTTCTCCCGTTTTCTCGGCCAAGCTGAGACGATCACTCGGCTGCATCAACCGTGTTGTGCACCTGCTCACCAAGCCCCTGAATACCGAGGCGAACCTTTTGGCCTGCACAGAGATATTGGGGTTCGGGTTTCATGCCAAGCCCAACGCCTGGGGGCGTGCCAGTAGCGATGATGTCGCCAGGATAAAGCGTGATGCAACGACTGACATAGGCAACCAGCTGGGCTACCGAAAACACCATGGTCTGTGTCGTGCCGTCTTGGCGCCGAACACCATCTACCTCGGTAAAAAGCCTAAGGCTCTGAGGATCGGAAATTTCATCTTTCGTGACCAGGAACGGGCCAATCGCTCCGAAAGTGTCAAAACTCTTGCCTTTATCCCAGGTGCCCCCACGCTCAAGCTGCCACTGCCGCTCTGATGCATCGTTGACCACGCAATAGCCTGCAATATGGTCAAACGCGTCTTGCTCATGAACACCACGTGCAAGTAAGCCAATTACTACGCCAAGCTCACACTCCCAGTCCGTCTTGGTTGAGCCTCTTGGAATGATCCAGTCATCAAATGGGCCACAGACAGAGCTCAGCGACTTCAAAAAAACAATCGGCTCGGCAGGCAAGGGGGCACCAATCTCGGCAGCATGATCACTATAGTTAAGGCCAATGCCAACAAAATTTTTGCATGGCACAACTGCCGGGCCCCAACGGCTCGCTTCGGGCACGCGGGGCAATACGCTGAGATCAAGCCTGGGAATGGATTCGAGCCGGCTCGGGGAAAGCGCCGTCCCCGCCCAATCCTCAACAGCGCCGCTCAGGTCTCGTGCAATGCCATCGGCATCAAGGGCCCCGGGCTTTTCGCTACCTGACGGCCCAAACCGAAAAAGCCTCACTGTTCGGCATCATCCAAAAACGCGGGCTGGCGTCTCACGCCAAAATCAACCGGCAAGTCGCATCGTTGAAACTGGCCATGGCCTTTCTTTGCCTTGATCTCACCATTCTCTTGCACAATCACGCCGCGCACAAGCGTGCACTCCGGCCAGCCCGTAACTTCCATCCCTTCATAGGGTGTGTAATCCACGTTGTGGTGGAGGTTTTTATTGCGAATAGTGACCTGACGACGAAAGTTCCAGACAGCTAGATCCGCATCAGCACCCACAGCAATCGTACCCTTTCGGGGGTACAGTCCATACATCTTCGCAGGGTTGGTCGCAGTCAATGCAACGAACTGCTGTAATGAGATGTTACCGGTAAGTACCCCCTCGGAAAAAAGCAATGGCATACGGGTTTCAAGTCCAGGAATACCATTTGGCGTCTCGGAAAAAGACGGCGTTTCACCATGCAGTTTCTTACCTTTCGAATCGTCAAAGCGAAATGGGGCATGGTCAGAGGAAAAGACCTGAAATACGCCGTTAACTAGTCCAGACCAAATAACTTTCTGGTTTTCCTTGCCACGCGGCGGGGGCGAACAGATGCACTTCATGCCATGGTGGTCAGGCTGATCCAAATCTTCATCAGAGAGAAACAGGTATTGCGGGCATGTCTCTGCATAAATCTTCAGGCCTCTACCCTGCCCCCAGCGAATCTGTTCAACGGCCTCTGCACCAGAGACATGCACGATCAGAATCGGCACATCGACCAGCTCGGAAAATGCAATTGCACGATGCGTCGCCTCACGCTCAACGACCGGAGGGCGGGCAAACGCGTGATATTTAGGGCTTGTCTTGCCTGCGCTTTCTAGCTGCTCGGTAAGCCATGCGATGCAATCCGTGTTTTCTGCATGAATCATGACCATCGCACCCTCGCGCCTGGCTACGGCGAGCACATCAAGGATCTGACGGTCATCGAGTTTCATATCGTCATAAGTCATGTAGATCTTAAACGAGGTGTACCCTTTCGCAATCAGATCTGGTAGTTCCTTGTGCAGCACTGTCGGGCTTGGGTCACTGACAATCAAATGAAATGCATAGTCCACCACTGACTTGTCCGAAGCTCGCCGATGGTAATCTTCTACAGCATCGTAAAGACTCTGGCCCTTAAACTGACAGGCAAACGGAATGACGGTCGTCGTTCCCCCACAGGCCGCTGAGATGCTGCCGGTGGCAAAGTCATCGGCCATCTCAGCGCCATCGGACATCGGCTGATCAAGGTGGCAGTGGGCATCGACACCGCCGGGCAGCACCAGTCGGCCTTGCGCATTGATCTCCTGTTTTCCTGGGCCAAGACTGGCGCCAAGCGCCACGATCTTACCCGCCCTAATGCCGACATCACAACGTTGAATATCAGAAGCGGTAGCCACCGTGCCACCGCGAACAACCAGATCGAAGTCAGCCACGATTGCGCCCGAATTGTTGACGAAGCAGGTTTTCAATATCCACGGGAAGGCCTCGATTCCCTTTTTCTGGAAGGGCTGCATAAGACCCACGTGTGCGCGCAATGCGGCCCCGAGAGGCCATGCTCTGCGCCGCGCGCATTGCAGCGCCAACCCCATCGATTAGTGGCACGGGGACCTGATCCGCGATTTCCCGAGCCAGCCCCGCGAGAGGCGCACCACAAAGGATAATCGAATCGGCGCCATCTTGGTCAACACAGGCAAAGCAGAGCTCAAGAAGCATCTGACGTTTTTCCTGCTGTACGCAAGACACGTTTGAAAAGCCCTTAGACAATCCGCGATAAGACGCCATCCGCGACTCAAAACCGTAGTAGCGAACGCTCTCTCGATACCAAACGCCAATGCGCTCAGAAATGCCCACAAGGGAGAAGTAGCCACCCATCAAGTGTGCCTCGGCCAGCGTCGCCTCGGTCAGGCCGATGACCGGGATATCCACAAGCTCTTTCGCTGCACAGGCGCCTGGATCACCGTAAGCCGCAACAATTACTGCATCTACCGAATCATGATGCTTCGCTACTTTTTGCAGGACCGCATGAGCCCCAAACACTGCTTCTGCCCGCGTCTCAATGTAGGCAACACCAACGTCTGCAGTCTCGGTGATGATTTTGGTCCCAGCGAGACAAGACCTCCGAGCCTCCTGCGCAATGAGCTCGGTCACTGATTCAGAGATGTTTGGGTTAATGATCAGGATTTTCATGTTGTAGCGCCATTGAGAACAAGACCATGTTTGCGCGGACCAGCCTAGGCTGCAGCTACCTCGGCTCGAGCACGCGCCCACAGGCTCTCAGCAGCTCGCTGCGCATCGGACTTGATTTTTTCCTCATCAACCAAGCTCGCCCGTCCGGCCTCTACCACCCAACGGCCATCCACCATGACGTGCGTCACATCTCGGCCTTGTCCCACATGCATCAAGTTTCCAAGCAAATTAATCCTGGGAACCCAGTGGGCTTGATCAATATTCAACACGATAAGATCAGCTTTTTTACCCGGCTCTAAGCTGCCAATCTCTGCATCAAGCCCCATTGCGCGAGCGCCACCCATGGTTGCCATCTCCAAGATGTCATGAGGCTGCCATTCATCATCAATGCGATCTTCTTGAATGCGGCCCATGCAAAGCGCCCAACGCATGACCTCGATCAGATCAGCGTGCATGTTATCGGTTGCCAATGTCAGCGCTATTCCTGCCCGATGCATTTTTCGAGTCGGGGCTACCTGCCCTCCTGTGGCATTGCCCTTGGGGATATGCGCGAGGTTCATGCCCGCCCTGCCCGCGCGTTGAATATCAGAGTCATTCATGAATATTCCGTGGGCCGCGATCAGCCGCGAATTCAGCAGGCCCACATCATCTAAAAGCTCAGTGGGGGTGCAGCCATCACGCTCAAGAATGCGCCGGTTCTCAAGACGACTCTGAGACAGGTGAGTGGAGACGTGAATGCCTCGTGGCTGGCAATGATTTGCGACCTCTCGGAGCAGATCTTTAGAGCAGGTATCAGGCGCATGAGGAGTTAACTGCACACCGGTTCGGCCATCGAACTGACCGCTCCAGCGCTCATACAGATCGACCGCCTCTGCCATCGTTTTTGATCCGATCATGGGGTCGTGCTGCCACTCCCCCCAGTGTACTCGGGAGAAGTCAACATCATGAATTCTTCCGCAGGTATACACGCGAAGCCCGAGCTCTGCCATGGCGGGAAGCGCGAGATCCGCATGAACATAGCTGTCATTGATCAAGGTCGACCCGAAACGCATGGCTTCCAGAGCGCCAAGCTTTGCGAGGGCCACGGCCTCATGCGGCAACACATCATGGCCATGAGGCACCCCAGGGGTATAGGCAGGCGCAAACCCCATGTCTTCGGCAACGCCACGCACCATCGTCAAAATGGTGTGGGTGTGGACATTCACGAGCCCCGGGATCACCAGGCTTCCCTTCGCATCGAATACTGCTTTCCCGCTAGCCTGATCCGCGGGTAATGCAGGGCCTACATAACTTATCCGATCACCCTCAATGCCGATCATGGCCCGCGTGAACTGACTGAGAGGTTTGGCAGAGGCAATCACCTCAGCATTCGTGATCAGGAAGTCAAATTTATTGTGCTGATAGGACATAGCTCAGAAACCGAGAGCCCTTGGTAAGGCAGTTACCAGAGGAGGGAAAACAATGCAGAGACCGAGCACGAAAAACTGAAACACAACATAAGGCGCGGACTCCCGGACAATAACCCCCATTTTGACCCGCGTAATGCTGCTCATCACAAAGAAAAGCACCCCCACGGGCGGTGTCATCATGCCTACAACTAGGTTATACATAAACAAAAACCCAAACCAGAGTGGATCGATGCCGTAAGCTACCGCTATTGGCGCAAAAAGCGGCACTAACATGATGTATGCGGCATTTGACTCGAGCAACATACCGACGACGATCAACAAAAACATCACGATAATTACAAAAACCATCGGATCTGTTGTAAACGAGCGGATCCACTCCGCTAACCGATTAGGAATCATATCAATGGTAAATACAAAGGTCATTGCAGAAGCGAATGCAATGAGAGCCCCGACCATTGCTGCGGTCACCGCGCTACGGAATAAAAGATGCGGAAGATCCGAGATCTTCAGCTTGCGAGTAACGAAAAATCCGATGAGAGTTGAATAAGCGACTGCAATTGCAGCGCCTTCGGTTGCCGTAAAAACCCCACCGACGATACCGCCTACCACCAAAATTGGCATAAAAATTATAATTCCTGCCCGACGAAAATGATTCAATGCATTTGGCATTGAGAACGCTTCACCTGTAAGGGGATACCTTCGCTTCCAGGAGATGAAACTTGCAATTCCCATAAACCCAATTGTCAGTATGATTCCAGGAATAATTCCTGAAATAAATAGCGCTCCGACGGAGACGGTGCTTCCGGCCATGAGCGCATATACAATCATCGCATTAGAGGGGGGTATTACTGGGCCCAAGTTTGCAGCCGATGCAATCACTGCACTTGAATAACCATCGGGATAGTACTTTCGAAGAGCCGGGACAAGCGCACTTCCAAGGGCGCTGGCACAGGCTACCGCTGCCCCACTAACTGCAGCCAAGATCATGCCGGATACGATCGTTACGTGGGCGAGCCCTCCGTGGACTTTCCCAATCAGGCTATTCGAAAAGCTTACCAGCCGTTCCATCATTTCCGACTTCACCATAATCTCTCCCGCCAGAATAAAGAGCGGGATCGCCATCAAAGGGAAATTATCAACGGCGTACAGCATCCTTTGAGCCATTACGACAAGCTCAAAATTCTCGAGGATTAATACTGTCACAGATGCGAAACCGAGCGCAAAAGACAGCGGCATACCTAAAGCGGAGAACAGTGCGAATACAACAATTACTAGAGCCGTCAAAACTCGTCCCTCACGATCGAGGATTGGCCGGATACAGCCTGAATAACTAGATGAATAAGCGAATGCCCGGCACAAATCAATATCGGAATATAGTAGACCGCAGCGGTAAAGTTGAGAGTCGGCATCAACTCAGGCCATTTATCGATCGTTGCAATGATCGCTGCATACAAGACAACCATCATCAGTAAAACGCTCGCGACTGAAACCCATCGAAATACAGCGTCTTTTTTAGAAGCACCAAGCTGACTTACAAGCAAGTCAATACCAACATGGGTTCCATACTTTACACCATGAGGAATAGCCAAAAAGATAGACCATACAAAAAACAGCCTAGAAAGCTCATCTGCAGAATCGATGGAAGAATTAAACCCGTACCGCATGACAACTTGGGCAGTGACGAGCGTGGTCATGATTCCCAGGGCAATTACCACGCCCCAGTAGGAGGCGCGGTCAATCAAAGCTGCAAATTTACCTAGGGGAGTGATCAAAACTAGAGCCCCTACTATTTTGTGGCTTCAACAAGAACCATCTCCAACGTCTTTGCGTCAACTCTAGCCTTTATCGAATCAACTACCTTCGCTGTAGCCTTACGCATTTCAACTCGGGCGGCGTCGGAGATTGGTGCAAAGGTCATCCCTGACTTCACTAGCGTGTCGCGGTAACCATTGTCCAGCTTCGCGGCCTCTGCACGCTGCCAAGCAAGTGCTTTAGTCATGGCTGCTCTCACGGCCTGCTGATGCTTCGGATTGAGATTATCAAACGCACGCTTATTTGCCGCTGCATTCACAAAATCGAAAAAGTGGCCCGTATCTGTGAGGTGTTTCTGGACTTCATTGAATTTTCTAGTCACGATGATGTTGTAGGGGTTTTCTTGAGCATCAAGCACTCCCTGTTGGAGTGCTGAATAAAGCTCCTTGACGTCCATGGCTACAGGGTTAGCACCGAGGGCGCGAAAAGTCTCGAGATGGACCTCGTTAGGCTGCAATCGAATCTTCAAATTTTTAAAATCCGTAACCGTATTGATCGGCCGACTACTTGTGACATGACGAAAACCTAATTCACCATACCCCAAGCTTACGAGACCGCGTTGGGCCATCTTCCCGTTGAGAGCTGTCCCCACAGGACCATCAATTACACGGAATGCTGCCTCACGCGATTTGAACAAAAAAGGAAGGCTAACCGCCTCGTAATCCGGAACGATACGTGTGAAATAAGCGATTGAAGTAATGGCAGCAAATATCGTCCCCGAGCGAATCTGGTCTGTATTCTCTCCAGCACCGCCAAGCTGCATAGCGGGGAAGACATCGACCTGAAGCTCATTCTTAGTCGCCTGCTCAAGCTCCTTTTTAAAAATCTCCAAGGCACGGCTGGCCGTGTGATCAACAGGAAAATTGCTGGCAACGCGAAGCCGCTGCTGCGCTTGAGCGTCAGCAGCGGGAAGGGCCGTTAGGATCCCAAGAAAGGCAGCTGCAATGGGTGCGGCGAGGAGTCGGCGTCGAAGTTGCATATTGTGTCCTTTAAAAAAGTGGGTGCGGTCAAGAGAAATGCGGATACCAAAACTTTGAAACTTCGGAAATAATTATATTTTTATAGAAATTCCTAGTTAACCCCCTGAAAACCCTGATTGAATCTAACAATTTGCACCAAAATAGATTAGAGAAAATTATTTTGGTGCAGGCATGCCATAAAAACGGACAAAAAATGAACGAGGCGATCCTGGCCACTGAACATAAGCACCGCGAAGACAGGGGAGTAGTCTCACAGCGGCGCAACGGGATACACTTCCCCATCCGAGACACCATTCGGGAGATGGTAATTTCGGGAAGACTCGAGGCTGGCGCGCGCATCGACGAAAAAGCCTTGTCTGAAGAACTTGGCGTCTCGAAGACTCCAATCCGAGAGGCGTTAAAGGTTTTAGCCTCCGAGGGCTTAGTCGAGCTCCTGCCAAACCGGGGATCGCGGGTCATCAAGCCATCTCGAGAGGCAATCCAGCATCTCTTTTCAGTGATCGCCGGCCTGGAGCGGCTTGCCGCCGAGATCACCGCCCGAGATGCGCCGCAACGAGACATCAACGCGCTTTCAGCGCTGCATGAGAACATGAGCCTTTTCTTTGCGAAGCGGCAACGCGAGCGATATTTCGAGCTTAACCACCAGATTCACGAAACCATTATCACAATGACGCGAAACCCAGTGCTTGTGCAGACGCATACCAAGCTAATGACACGCGCACGCCGGCCACGCTTCATTGCAATTACCTCTGAAAGCCGTTGGCAAGAGTCGATCAAAGAGCATTCGCTTTTAATGAATGCTATTGAACTACGCGACTCAAGAATTGCAGGCGAAATTCTCTACAAGCATGTTCTTAAAACCGGCGAGACCTATCTTGAATTTCTCGACTCGACTCAATGAAAAGCGACCCGCTAAAAGGGGAATAACCATGTACAAACGACCTGCACCACACTTTGAAAGCCTTGCTGAAAGCCTTGCCGCCCTTCGTCAAGCGGCTCGCAAGAGAGAGTGACAAGTTCTCACTCTAGGAGCCTCCCAAGGTCGTGTGCACGGTAAAGTGATTTTTCTTCCTAAGGCTTTGGCCGCTTACTTTCTGACCGATGCAATACGCAATCTCAAACCTTGCCCACTAATCCATGTCGGAAGTCCCGGCCAGTTTGACGCCCCGATGCTCGGCAAAGGAATTGATATTTAATTAGATCTTCCCAGCTATCGGGTCTGGCGGCAGGGCGAGCTAGTCACTGAAACAACAGATCTCAAAGAGTTCTGGCCACAAGACCTAGTTACGTTTATTGTTAGCTGTGCATTCTCCTTCCAAGAAGCTCTGCTCAAGGCGGGTATCTCCTACGCCATGTGTCAGAGAAGAAAAATGTCTCTATGGATAGCACGATGATTCCAACCCTCGAGGCCGGTCCATTTAAAGGGAATCTGGTCGTGAGCGTAAGGCCGCTCAACATCCAAAGCCTGCGCTCGAGTTCGTCTTCGGACAAAAGCTCAACACACTCCGCTTGGCGGTCGCATGTGATCCGCCGCTCTTGGTGGTGACAATTGGCTGTCAATACGCTCCCATGATTGATCCGAAACTTATTCTCAGACGGCAGTTCCTCGCCCGCCCACAGAGCAACAAACCCGCATTACACGTTTTATTACATGGTGGGGTTTAGCTCGCATAACCCATTGATTTTATTGATGAAAATTGGAACGATTTTCATCATAATCCGCAGGTCCTGGGCTCGAATCCCTGAATCACCACCACCGAATTAAAAAAGTTTTTTCATACAACGCGTACAGAGCGTTCGGATCCTCTTCGATACCCCTCAGGCTCCCCAGAAATCAATAGCGACAAACGACCCTGGCTCTGGGCTAATCAAGCGCATCAAAAAATACAGATAAGAGGCGTACAAACCGGGTAAAAACCACGACAAAAGCGTGTTGTATGTGGTTTTTCGTGGCTCTTTTGCCACGATTTTCCATGGTTATCCACAGGGTGCCAAAAGTCCATAGGCAAAGCCTATGGTGTGCCAGTGGCTTACTTAGG
>JACCDP010859623.1_pt1 | contig 10744 bp, 9 predicted proteins | sample 7445841 | NCBI WGS metagenome assembly JACCDP01 (sample SAMN15323441, study PRJNA562643) | freshwater metagenome | isolation source: river surface water | place: USA:Blue River Watershed | collected 2017-08-17
ATTATTCAAATTCATTCCAGAGAAAACTCCGGTTGCATCTGGTCGGTTTGGGGTGCGTTCGCCGTCAAAATATGGAAGAAGTGTTAGACCACCAGCGCCAGGTTCTGCTTTAAGTGCAAGTTCGCCAAGTTCATCATGGCTTACGCCAAGAATTCTCGTTGCAGCATCCAGGATTCGAGCCGCATTTAAAGTGCAGACCAACGGCAGAAAATATCCAGTCCCATCTGCAAAGCCTGCAACCTCACCACTTGCATCATGTGTTGGCGTCTTTGAAACTGCAAATGCGGTTCCGCTTGTTCCAAGTGAAACAACTACGTCTCCGGGTTGGGCATCTACGCCGATTGCAGATGCTGCGTTATCGCCAGTTCCGGCCGCAATTGGAATTCCGCTCTTTGTTTTCATAGCGAAAGATTTAGGTTCAACAATCCTAGGAAATGTGATCTCTTGCTTGCTTCCAAGAGCTAACCGAAAAACATCTTCGCGATATTTATTACTTACGCAGTCAAAATATCCAGTGCCGCTTGCATCACCGCGATCAGTGAACAGATCTGCGATTGATTCACTTCCAGAAATCTTCCACGAAATCCAATCGTGGGGAAGTGCAATCGCTGCAACTTTCGCAGCATTGTCTGGTTCATGCTTTGCCAGCCAGCGGACTTTGCTTGCTGTAAAGGCTGCAACCAATGAAGATCCAACTGCTTCAGCTATTTCGTAACCGCCACCCATCTCTGAATTTAAATCAGCGGCTTCTTTCGCAGACCGTGTGTCATTCCATAAAAGCGCCGGCCTAATTACGTTCCCGGATTTATCTAGAGCAACCATTCCGTGTTGCTGTCCAGCAACCGCAATTGCGGCGACATCATCTAAACCACCAGCAATCTTTATTGCGTTTTGGGTTGCGCTCCACCAATGAGCCGGATCAACTTCGCTGCCATCAGGGTGCGCAGCACGGCCTTCGCGAATAACTTGGCCACTATGAGCATCGCGAATTACAACCTTGACCGACTGTGTTGAGGTGTCGATACCAGCCACTAATTGCATTTTCGCGTTCATTTGCGCTCCAGACCTTAGGGGATGATTTAACCACCACTTTGCGGAGGGTAGACTTACCTAGTCAAAGTTGACCACCCTAAATATTTTTCATGCGAAATTAAACTAAAAATCGGGAGTAAAGATGCGTATTGGTGTCCTAACAGGTGGCGGAGATTGCCCAGGATTAAATGCAGTTATTCGTGCGGTGGTTCGCAAGGGCGTTAAAGAGTATGGCTACGAGTTTGTTGGTTTCCGTGATGGTTGGAAGGGTCCACTAGAAGGTTTAACAATGCCTTTGGATCTATCTACAACTCGTGGCATCTTGCCTAGAGGTGGAACGATTCTTGGTTCATCTAGAACAAATCCTTTTAAGATTGAGAACGGCGTAGAGCGCATCAAAGAAAACCTCGCGAAGATGAATATCGATGCGCTTGTTGCAATCGGCGGCGAAGATACTCTTGGAGTAGCAACCAAGCTAGATTCATTGGGCGTAAAAGTTGTTGGCGTTCCAAAGACAATTGATAATGATTTGAATAACACCGATTACACATTTGGTTTTGATACTTCAGTAAACATCGCAGTTGAAGCGATTGACCGACTTCATACAACAGCAGAATCACATCACCGCGCACTTATCGTCGAGGTTATGGGACGCCATGCTGGTTGGATTGCACTTCACGCAGGTATTGCTGGTGGGGCATCTTGTATTTTGATTCCAGAAGTTAAATTCTCAGTAGACAAGGTTTGCGAGTGGGTAAATTCTCGCTTCGAATCTTCATATGCACCAATCATCGTTATTGCTGAAGGCGCGATTCCTCAAGATGGCGACATGGTTGTTAAGGATCAGACACTTGATTCATTTGGACACGTTAAGTTATCCGGAATCGGTGAATGGCTTGCCGCACAAATTGAAGAGAAGACCGGTAAAGAGGCGCGCACATCTGTTCTCGGACATATTCAACGTGGTGGTTCACCAACAGCTTTCGACCGTGTTCTAGCAACAAGATTCGGTTTACATGCAATCACTGCAATCCATGAAGGTGATTTCGGCAAGATGGTCGCACTACACGGAACCAAGATCGAGCGAGTTCCACTGGCATCGGCAACCACTCAACTTAAGTTAGTTACTCCTGATTTATACGCTGAAGCTGAAGTCTTCTTCGGATAAACCGGAATAATTAAAGAGCGCCGAACGCCCCTACTTCCCTAAACTTAAGGACATGATGAATATCGATTCACTATTTACCCCAGGTCTTGTGGCTGCCCAACAACCGCAATGGCCTGGTGGGGTTAACGGCCCAGAAGTTAGCGCGGCAGTTGAAACACTTCGTAAGTTGCCACCGCTAGTTTTCGCTGGTGAATGCGACAGTCTTAAAGCGCGTATCGCAATTGCGCAAGAGGGTAAAGCTTTCTGGTTGCAAGGCGGAGATTGTGCCGAAACATTTGAAGCTGCAACTGCAGATTCAATTCGCAACCGAATTAAAACAATTTTGCAGATGGCAGCAGTCCTACAATATTTTGCAAGTCTTCCGGTAATCAAAGTTGGTCGTATGGCCGGGCAATTCGCTAAGCCACGCAGCAGCGATACCGAAACTCGCGGCGATGTAACTCTTCCTGCGTATCGCGGCGATGCAGTTAATGATTTAGCTTTCACACTTGAAGCGCGGACCCCAAATCCTCAGCGATTAGTTCAGGTTTACAACACATCTTCTTCAACACTCAATTTAGTTCGAGCATTTACTCAAGGCGGTTTTGCTGATATTCGCCGAGTTCATGAGTGGAACAAAGGTTTTGCAAAGGATCCACGTTTTGGTGCGCGTTACGAGCAGATGGCAAGTGAGATCGGACGTTCATTAGATTTCATGGCATCAGCCGGAGTAGACCCAGATGCATTCAAGACAGTTGATTTCTATTCATCACATGAAGCGCTAATTTTGGAATACGAAAAAGCACTAACCAGAATCGATTCCCGAACCGATCTACCTTACGATGTTTCTGCGCACTTCGTCTGGATTGGTGAACGCACCAGACAATTAGATGGCGCACATATGGATTTCGCCTCAAAAATTCAGAATCCAATCGGAATCAAGCTTGGACCAAAGAGCACAGTTGAAGATGCTCTTGCCATGATTCAAAAATTGAATCCAAACAATGAACCTGGACGCCTAACCTTTATTACTCGTATGGGCGCTTCTTTGATTCGCGAAAAGTTACCAACCCTGGTTAAGGCTGTAACGGATTCCGGAGCAAAAGTTCTCTGGGTCTGCGATCCGATGCACGGAAATACTTACGAAGCTCCAAGTGGCTACAAGACTCGTAAATTTGATGATGTTATGGATGAAGTTCGTGGATTCTTCGAAGTCCACAAAGCTCTTGGCACGCATCCCGGCGGTATTCACATTGAATTGACTGGAGATGATGTAACCGAATGTGTCGGTGGTGGCGAGCAGATTTTGGAATCTGATTTAGCGACCCGTTATGAAAGTGCTTGTGACCCACGTTTGAACCATACGCAGTCTCTCGAGCTAGCCTTCCTCGTGGCAGAAATGTTACGCGACCACTAGTTTTTATTTAGATTCGTATTAGCCTTATGGGATGCTATTTCAGGCTACTCACAAGACTCCAGTCGGAGAGTTGTTTCTTGTAAGCAACGAACACATCTTGTTAGCCGCAGGCTTTAAAAATTTCAAAGACTTACTCTCTAAAATAGATAGCGAAGATCTAAAGCTTGAAGCTAAGAGTGTAAAAAGTATTCCGATAATCAGTGATTTGATAAAGGATTATTTCGATGGTGACTTATCAGCTCTGGGTGGGATAAAAGTTAGACAGCCTGGCGCCGAATTTTCACAAGAAGTATGGAAAGCGATGCGAAAGATTCCGGTCGGAAAAACTTGGTCATACTCTGATTTAGCAAGTAGAGCTGGTTCACCAAATGCAGTTCGTGCGGTTGGAACAGCTTGCGCTCGAAATTTGATCGCCCCAATTGTTCCTTGCCACAGAGTTATTAAGACTGGCGGAGCACTTGGAAATTATGGCTATGGATTACAAATAAAGGATTGGCTATTACGCCACGAGGGCGCGCTTAAGTAATTTAGGTAGAACTTCAAGAATCTTCGCCATATCGGTTTCGGAAATATCCAGGTGCGTTACGATTCTAAGAAACTTTGGCCCGAGTGCGGCAGCTAGAATTCCCGCTTCCTTCAACTGATTATTCAATTCATTGGCTGTGATTGAAGTGCCTGATAAATCTAGAGCAACAATATTTGTTTCCACACTAGTTGAATCAATTAAACTAGGGGATATTTCGGCGCAAGCTCCAGCTATCGCCTTTGCATTTTCATGGTCCAGTTTCAATCTAGAAATATTGTTATCAAGAGCGTAATTCGCTGCTGCGGCAAGGAATCCGACCTGACGCATTCCGCCACCGTATCGTTTGCGCCAAATACGCGAATCAGCAATGCGCTCTGAAGTTGAGAGAATAGCTGAACCGATTGGTGCGCCCAAACCCTTTGAAAAACAGACACTGATTGTGTCGAACTGCGCACCAATGTCTTTAAGTGCGACTCCGCTTGCGACATGAGCATTCCAAATTCTTGCACCATCGAGATGCATGTTTATCCCGACAGCAGAACTTGCTTTACGAAGTTCTTTGATCTCATCGAATGATTGAACATACCCGCCACCAAAATTATGAGAATTCTCAATTGCGATTGCCTTGGTTGATACTAAATATGGGCCAGCATCTGGGGAAGCAATTCGCATTACTTCACTTGCCTTAAAGGAACCCCGATGTCCTTCCCAAGTTCGAGTTGTGATTCCACTAAATGTTGCTCCGGCGCCAAGTTCGGCTCGAACAATGTGAGAAGTTAATTCAGTTAATAATTCCTCACCAGGTTTAACCAGAGAGCGAATAGCCAGTTGGTTGGTCAGTGAACCGGTGGCTGCAAAGAGCGCAGCTTCTTTGCCAAACATTTGTGCAACTCTTTTTTCCAGAGCGTTAACCGTGGGATCATCTTCAAAAACATCATCGCCTACTTCAGCCAATGACATCGCTTGAATCATTTCTGCTGACGGCCTGGTTACGGTGTCAGATCTAAAATCAGATTGCTGGCTCAAGATTTTGCACTCTCTTTTCTCTGATCAAGCAGAATAATTAAATACATAGAAGCCAGAACAAGCAAGCCCCCAAGTGCAATTCGAAGTGTAACTGGCTCATTCAACAACCAAATTCCAAATCCAGCAGCAAATACAACTTCAGCTGCCAGGATAACTCCTACCGTAGATGGCGCGATAAAAGATTGTGCCCAAGTTTGGACAATGAATGCCAGGGCTGTTGCAAAGATTGCGGTGTAAATAATTGACCACCAAACACCAGAATCTGGCGGCGCCTTAAATCCGCTTTTGAAACTTGCAAGAAATGTAACTACCGCACAGGTTCCAAGTTGAAGAACTGTTAGCGCGTAAGTGTCGAGACCCTTCGACCATTCGCCTAGACCAACAATATGGAAGGCGAAGAGAAGCGCACTGATAAGAACTAAAAATTCACCAATTCCAAATTTGAATCCGTTGAAAGAGAGAAGTGCCAACCCAATTGTGGCTACTAATACTGCGAACCATTCGACCAAGGTTATATTCTTGCGAAGAATCACAGCAGCAACTATCGGAGTTAGCACGACATATAAGCCGGTGATGAATCCAGTATTCGAAACAGTTGTCAGCGTTAACCCAAAGGATTGAAAGATATAACCGCTGCTCAGAAATAAACCAAGTATCACTCCCTTTTTTAGGAAGGGTAGATCAATTTTCTTTAGCACCGATGGGCGAATCGCAATTAACAAGAGGGTAGCGATAGTAAATCGCCAAGCAAGAAATGAATTGACATCGAGGCGCTCTAACGTGCCTTTCATCGAAAGAAATGCACTGCCCCAAATCGCTGCAACAACCATGAGGGTGATTGAAGAAAAGATTTTGTTCTCTTTCACTTTATCTTGGCCCTCATTTTCGATAGAAGCGCGATCTCTTCGCCATGTTTTTCTTCCATTCCTGGTGTTTCAAGAATTAGTGGGGCGCTCTGTGCAACCGGGTGAGCTAACAATTCCTCGAAGGCCTTTAGGCCTATTTCGCCATCTCCAAGATTTTGGTGGCGATCTTTAAGGGCGCCACACACATCCATCGAATCATTTGTGTGAATCAGTTTGATGCGATCAATTCCAACTAATTTAACAAGCAAATCAAGAGTCTCAGTCATTCCACCTTTTTTAGCGATGTCATGTCCAGCGGCAAATACATGGCAGGTATCTAAACAGACCCCAACTTTGGGATGCCATTCCAGGGCTTCAAAATAATAAAGTAAATCATCTAGCTTCTTGACTAAAGATTGTCCTTGACCTGCAGTTGGTTCAAGCAGTAACCAAGGGTCATCTTCCTTCAGTTTGTTTAGCACTGGCATGACACCTTTTTTGATCTGCTTCCAAGCTTTATCAACATAATCAGCATCAACGGCAGAACCAGTATGGACAACTACGCCCTTTGAACCGATCTCTCGTGCTCTTCGAAGCGAGTAAGCCGTAGATGCAACTGAGTTTTCATACGTTGCAACTGTTGGTGAACCCAAGTTAATTAAAAATGGTGCATGAACATAAGTTTCAATGTCGAGTTCTAAAGCTTTATCTCGAAATAAGGTATCGGCTTCAACATTTGCATCGGGCATGGCCCAGCCGCGGGGATTAGAAGCAAAAACTTGAATCGCTTCTGCGTTAACTTCTTGGGCATAAGCAATTGATCGCTTAGCCATTCCTCCTGATGTGGGGGTATGTGCGCCCAATCGGGGGAGTTTTCTTGGGCTGACCATTGGTAAACCCTAACTCATCGTGACGAGATATTTACCCTAAGGTAATCGTCACGGTCGAGCCAGGAGTTGCAGCTGTTCCAGACTTAGGCGAAATATTGGTCACGGATTTCTTCTTGGCTATGTATTTGAATTCAACCTTGAAACCTAGATCTTCAAGAATTTTAGTTGCAGCCAGTTTTGAAAGAGAATACACATTAGGAATAAAGATCTTGGATGGCCCTTTAGAAATAACTAGCTCAATCTTCTGACCCTTCCCAATGGTAGAGACATCACTAGGTGTTTGTGATATGACCGTGCCGACTGGAATTGAATCGCTATATTCATACTTGCTACTTACAATTAATCCAGCCGCAGTTAATTCACTTTGGGCCTGATCACTAGTTTTACCTTGGAAATTAGTAAGTTCAACTTGCTCTAAACCTTTACTTACAATCAGATCTACAGTGCTATCTTTTCTGACCGGTGAACCGCTAGTAGGAATACCGTCAATCAATAAACCGGTTTCGAAGGTGTCACTATATTTTTCACTCACACGTCCAACTTTAAGATCACTTTTTTTAAGTGCTGCGGCAGCTTCTTCGACTGTTAAGCCAACTAAATCCGGAACTTCAATTCGATCTTTTCCCTTAGAAATAATCAGATGCACAGTGCCGGCAATTTCAACCCGACCACCTCCGGCAGGATCTGAAGTAATTACTTTGCCCTTCGGAATATCTTCGCTGAACACCTCTTGAATTACATCAACTTTTAGACCGAGCTCGGCAACAGCGCTAGCCGCTTGTGTTTGTGACATTCCAGCTAGTGAAGGGACAACAATTTTATTTCCTGGCCCAGAGATTCGATACCAGCTTGTTCCGATAATAAGTAGAACGATAAGAAGGGCGATGGCACGATTGCGTTTTACCCGATTAGAAACTTTGCGCTTGCGCTTAGAAGTGCCGGAAGTTTCACGCATTTCATTGCCTCTCTTGAGATCTAACTGAGTCGTTATATTTTTTATGATATCGAACTTGCTGCTCTTATCACGCTTCTTTTTAGGCGACTTGCCTTTGGGGATTGGGATATCTAATTCAAGGCTCATCTGCCTTCGATTTGGGTCTAGCTTCGTTAGCAATGCAAGAACCTTCTCGTGCATGGCCCCAGCATCTTTAAATCTTTTATCGGGGTTGTTTGCAGTTGCTTTCAAAACTATCTCATCTAATTCAGAAGGAATGCTGGGATTAAGAGTTGATGGTGCTGCCACATTTTCATTCACATGCATGTAGGCAATTTGGATTGGACTCTCGCCATCAAATGGCTTCTTGCCGGTCAACATCTCGAAGAGAACTATTCCAAGTGAATAAACATCGCTACGCATATCCGATAGGCCACGTTGAACTTGTTCGGGGGACAGATACGAAACACTTCCAAGAATCACACTTGATTCAACAGTTAACGTTGACCCCAATTGCGCCCCTTTAGCGAGACCAAAATCAGCAACTTTTACTCGACCATCTTTAGAGATCAAGATATTTTCAGGTTTTATATCTCGATGCAAAATTCCAGCCTTATGTGCGGCCGACATAGCCGAGATGACGGGGGCGAAATATCTCAAACTTTCGGTGACACCAAGTGCGCCTTGTTCAGCGATTACATCTCGAAGCGTGAAGCCTTCGATGTATTCCATAACAATAAAGACTGCAGGAACGCCACCTTCATTCCAGCCTTGGTCTTGAATCGCAACAATATTTGGATGAGCCAATGCCGCAGCTGCTTTGGCTTCACGAATAAATCTGCCAACAAAATCTTCATCATTGGCTAAGTGCGGGTGCATGATCTTTACGGCGACTGGTCGATCCAAGCGAAGATCTAGTGCGTAATAAATTGTGGCCATGCCACCTGCCGCTACTACGCGTTTGAGCTGATAGCGATTATCAATTAATTCGCCGGTTAAGTCGGACACGCTTAAATCTTAGACAGTGCCGTGCCCACTTAAGCGGTAATCCGCGCTCTTCTTGGTGGCTTCTTTCGCAAAATGTAAGTCTTGCGCCGCCATGAATGCCGGCATGAATTGGGCAACTGCCGGACCGTCCCGTTTAATAACCCGTTCTAAACCAAGATCTGGCGAGACGTCTATCCATATCGCTAGTGAGGTGAAATCCCTGAGGGCACTTTGACCCGAACCAACACCTTCAATAATTAGATTTTTAGGGGCCGGAATATCGATCTCGGTTGCAAATTTACTTTCTACCCAGTCGAATGGGAGAAAGCGGATTCGATTCTCATTCTTTACGCAGGATAAAATTGTTTTCAACTTGTCGGTCAACTTTAGATTCAGCGTTGAATACCAACCTTCATACAAATCATCCATATGAATCGTGTAGCAAGAATTCAGAACTGATGAAAGTTCTTTAGCTAGAGTCGTTTTTCCCGAACCAGCTGGACCATCAATTGTTATCACGGTGCACTCACCACATCTTGCGGTGAGCTTTGGTAATAACTCTTTAAGCTCTTGAAGTTGCTGATTCACGGAGCCATCGCTTCCAGCCAGCCACTGCAATTAGAGTGAAGATAAAGTAGAGAATCGCAGTTAAGTACTGACCACCGCGCCAGTATTGGTAGGTATAAACCAGATCCACGATTACCCAAATTACCCAACTTTCATAGCGCTGTAGCACCATGAGCAATTGCGCAATGCAACTTCCAACAAATCCAAAAGCATCCGTTAATGAAGCGGCTGCACCGATCTTCTTAAGAATTGGATAGAGCGAAAACCAAGCAACTAAATATGCAGCACCCCAGATTGCGGCATCGCGTTTAGTAAGTCGCTTTGGTTGCGCGCCCTTTGGGCCCCAGCCAAACCAGCCTGCGATTGCGCCAGCAATGAAAATAAATTGTAGAAAACCACTGGCGTAGTAATTCCACTGAAAGAAGAGTGCGGCATAGAGCAGTGAACTTATGCTCCAAAATGGCCATGTAATTCGTGGGCCAAAAACTCCAAGTGAAACGCCGATTAGCGAAGTTATAAATGCAAGAAGTTCTAAGAGGGATAGTTCGTATCCCCAAGCTGTGAAAACCGTAACCATTAAATTCATCGATTAACCCCTTTCCAATTCGCATTACCGAACTGGTCCTACGGTCGATCTGAATTTCAGATCCTCTCAGCCAATTTCTCGGCTCCCGTTAACACAAACGTTAGCAAACTATCTGGCGGCCCGCGCTCTCAGAAACGCTGGAAGTGCAACTTTGATTCGGCGCCAGGTCGAAGTCTTCGCACGGCGGTCAAAGATTTGGTAGTCGATTTTTTCAACTTCATCAACGATGCCGCAATAAAGTTCAGATGCCGCCTCTATGCAGGCTTGAGATTCTGGCGACAGCATTTTGATTCCAGGCGCTGCCTCTTTCTGAAGTCTGCGAACCCGAGCAATTTGTTCTTGCAGCGCGGCTTTAATCTGCGGCGTCAAAACTCTGGCTTCCAACATTTCATGTGTCACGCCATGCGAAGTAAGTTCATCAATTGGTAGATAAATTCTGCCTCGGTCTAAATCTTCGCTGACGTCTCGGATGAAGTTAGCTAATTGAAATGCGGTTCCCAATTTTTCGGCAGCAACATAAGCATCCGGTGATGTAACGCCAAGAATCGGAACCATCTGAAGCCCGATTACCGAAGCGGATCCGTAGACATATTCCATTAGGTCATCAAAACTTTGATATTCGCTAACCGTTAGATCCATTGTCATAGATTTCATAAATGCCTGAAAGTGTTCAATTGGAATGTTAAATCGATTAACTGTCTCTACAAGTGCCCGCCCGATGTGATCGTGGCTTACTCCGTTTTCAATATCTGCCAATACCTGATTTCCCCAAGTTGAGAGCTCGATA
>JACCDP010237675.1_pt1 | contig 10743 bp, 9 predicted proteins | sample 7445841 | NCBI WGS metagenome assembly JACCDP01 (sample SAMN15323441, study PRJNA562643) | freshwater metagenome | isolation source: river surface water | place: USA:Blue River Watershed | collected 2017-08-17
CTAGATTCAGGCCATAAAGCAGAGGAATCAATTAGGTCAAGTGTGAGTTGTAGGAACTGACCAGGTTCTTGATGAATTCTTAATTCTGGTAATAGATAATACTCGTTAATCATCTCTGATAATGAGTTGACCTTTACCAGTTTTGCCTTAGAAACAATACTCATGAATTAAAATTTCTCAAAAAATTTATCAAAGATAGAAAGCATATATGTCATTTTTTCATTATCAATACCAGGATATACTCCAACAACAAAGGTATTGTTCATAATGAAATCCGTATTTTTTAATTCTCCTACAACCCTATAATTAACGCCTTCATAAGCTGGTTGTCTGGTAAGATTGCCAGCAAATAGCATTCGAGTAAGAATATTATTTGATTCCAAATGCTGAACAATATCATTTCTGACAAATGGTGAGCCTTCTCTGACAGATAGAGGAAAGGCAAACCAGGATGGATCAGAATTTTCAGTTGCTTTTGGAAGAATTAAAAACTTCTCATATTTTTTTAAATGGTTATATAGGCTATTGAAATTTTCTTTTCGTTTCTTAATAAAGTAGGGTAATTTTTTCAATTGAGCTACGCCAACAGCTGCTTGCATATCTGTAATTTTAAGATTATATCCAACATGAGAATATATATATTTATGATCATAACCATAAGGTAATGAGCCCATTTGATATCCAAATCGTTTACCACAAGTATTATTTGCACCAGGTTCACAATAGCAATCTCTACCCCAATCTCTAAAGGATTCAATTAATCTTTTATAAATGAATTTATTAGTTAAAATTGCTCCACCTTCACCCATAGTCATGTGATGAGCAGGATAAAAACTGACTGTTGAAGTGTCACCAAATGTGCCTACCATCTTACCTTCATAAGTGGATCCAACAGCATCACAGCAATCTTCGATTAAATATAAATTGTTCTCTTTTGCAAATTTAGTAACCTCTCTCAAGTTAAACGGGTTACCAAGTGTATGGGCAATCATAATAGCCCTTGTTTTTGAGGACAAAGCTTTTTTCATTTCATTAACATTAATGTTGTAAGTTTCAACATCAACATCAACAAAGACTGGAATCATTTGGTTTTGAACAATAGGATTTACAGTTGTTGGAAAGCCAGCAGCAACCGTAATCACTTCATCGCCTGGTTTTAATCTTCGATCCCCTAATTTAGGAGAGGTTAAAGGTGAAATAGCTAATAAATTAGCTGAACTCCCTGAGTTTGTAAGTAAACAATATTTTTGATTCATGAATTGAGAAAATTCTGATTCAAATTGTTGAGCAAATCTACCAGAGGTTAACCAAAAGTCTTCAACGGATTCTAAGAGCAATTTTATTTCTTCTTGATCAAAAACTTTTCCAGCAACAGGAATAAGAGAACTTTTTTTTGACAAAAGTTTATTATGAATTTCTTGTGATAGTTGTTCAGATAAATTTTTAACCATATTAATTTTTCCCAATTCTATTTTTGACCATTATTCAAATTATCTAACCAATTTAAAGTCTCATTAATTCCTTGAATAATGTTTATTTTCGGCGACCAATTAATAAGCTTTTCAATTTTTGAATTGTCAGCTATGAATACTTTTTGATCACTCAATCTCCACTTTAAATTATTAACATTAATTTGAATATTTAATTTCTTTTCAAGAATTTCAAATAATTCTAATATAGACAAGCTATTTTTGTAACCCCCACCAATATTAAAAACATTTCCTTTTACAACTTCAATATTATTTATTAATTCTTTATACAATCTTACAATATCTGATACATGAAGAACATCTCTTACTTGTTTTCCATTTCCCGAAATTGTTATTGAATTATTCTTTGGATTATTTTTAATTTCCAATGCTTTTTTTATAAACCAACTTATCCAACCTTGATTTTCAGTTGGATTTTGATTACTTCCATACATTGTAGAATGCCTTAAAACAACTGTTTTAATACCATAAACTCTATAGTAATCTTGTAAATATTGATCAGCGGCACCTTTCGAACATCCATAAGGAGATTGAAAGTTTAAAGAAGTTTTTTCATTTAAACCTTTAGGTAGATCTTTAAATTCATAGCGTAGTTTTTTTTCAATTAGTTCGAACTCAGATAAATCACCATAAACTTTATTTGTAGATGAATATATTATCGCAGTATTAGGTGAATATTTTCTAACAGATTCTAAAATATTTATAGTTCCTATTGTGTTTATTGAAAAATCCTTAAAAGGATCTTCAATTGATGTTGTCATGGCTACTTGACCCGCTAAATGGAATATAAAATTGGGTTTAGTTTCTTTTATAATAGAGGAAATAGTTTTTTTTGAAAGGATACTTTTCTTTATGAATACAAAACTTCCAATTGACTTAAGGTACTCTAAATTTCTCTTAGATCCAACTCTAGATAAATCATCAATAATAGTTACATTTTGACCATTTTTAATCAAGTCAATGGCTAAATTTGAACCAACAAAACCACAACCACCTGTTATCAAAATTTTCATATTTCCCTTTTCATATTACTACAAAATAATTAATTTTGGTAATTTTTTTGACAATCAATTATTATTGTTTGAATAAAATAATATTTATCAAAAAGAATTTAAAAACCAATAAGAAAATTTTTAACATTCTTTATATTAAATGGTGAAAAATTAAATTCAATTAAGTTTCATATTAAAAATTCGAATATAGATAGTTTTAATAATGAGTAAAGTAAATGAAATAGGATACCTAAAGAAATACCAAAAAAAAGGAGAAAGTGATTTCTTTTTTTTAATAAGTAGAAAAACATGAATTAAAAGACTCTTTTGTAAAAATATTAGTTTTTTTACCTGGTGTTTGTTATAACGAAAATTTCGCAAACTAATTAAAGCTTTAGATATTCCTATTGACCAAACATAGGATGATTGACTTGACCAGGAAACACCACTTATCTGGTCGAATATTAAAACTTCATTTATAACATGAACTTTTGAATATTGATTATTAATAAATTGAAACAAAATAGGAAGTGCTAAATTTGAATATTCATCATAATACTGGAGTGTTTTTTCAAATTCAAAAAGGATTTCAAGATTTTCTTTTTTAACTATATTTGCAGTAATAAACATCAAAGCACCATAAGTTTTTTTATATAATTCAAAAACTGATATTGTTTCAGTATTCGAGCTTAAAATTCTTTCAATAGTAATAATGTTTCTGTTAATCAAAGCATGATTGATAAATATTGAGTTGGGATTTAAGCTTATAACTTGTAGAACTTTTTTAAGTATTCCCGGAACTAAAATATCATCATCACCCACAAACCAAATATACCTACCCTTTGCAAGATTCGTGAGTATTTTTAGATTTCCGATTAAACCGAGATTAGATTTATTAATATTAATGTGAAAATTCTTAAAAATATCTAAATTTTGATATTGAAGAGATGAACTAGGATTATTATCAGATATTAAAAACTCAATTTTAACATTAACTTCCTTTAATTCATCATTAAGAAAAGAAACTTGTCTCATTAATTCGGTTTCTCTATTAAATGTAGGTATACAAATACTTAATACTATTTCATTCATAAAAATGATTTTAAATATTTCTTTAGACCGAAGAAAATGGAAAGAACTTTGAATCGATCTTTTTTATTAAGTATAAAAATATAATTTAAAGCGATTCCTAAAATTGAAATTGAAAGTGCATTGAACACTAATAAAATCCAAGTATAAGGCAAAAATAAATTTGTAACAATAAAACTAAACATGGACAAAATAGATATTACAAAAAGATTTTTAATTAAAAAGGGATAAAAAGTGAATGTTTTTAATTTTAAAATATACGAGCCATATAAGGGGAGAAATGTTAATGACCTAATAATTCCAATAAGGGAACTTACACCGGCAATTATATATAATCTTAAAATTAAATCATTATAAAGACTCAATAATAATATTGTTATAGCAAATGAGATCAAACTGAAAAAAAGCATGAATAATGATGTTACTTTTAATTTATTTTTCACTGTGAAAAGATTCCATAATGATTCTAATGGTAAAGCAAAAAGCAACTCAAGTAGAATTAAAATCGTGATATTAATCAAAATCTGACTTTCTTGTTCTGGCAACCATAGCTGATAAAAGCCTTTACCCAAAAAAATAAGTATAGTTAATGGTATAGATGAAAAAAAAACAATTAATTTAATTGATTGGAATAAATCCATTTTTAATTGTTCCTCATTTTTGCTAGCATAACTAATTGTAAATCTTGGTGAATAGGTGGCAGCGATTGTAAAGAAAAAAGAAAGGATTATACTAGGTAAAATCTTTGCAACTGATAAAACGCCCATATAGTAAGGAGAAATAAAAAAATTAACTAGAATTAAATCAAGTCCAGTGTAAAAAACCATACTTATTCTAGTTACGCTATTCCAAAAACCAGATGTGAGTAAAGACTTTAAAATCTTTAAATCAAAAAACCTTTTTTTTATGTGTAATTTGGGATAAATCTTTTTTGAAAAATAAAGATTTAAGACAAATGTAAAAAGTGATGATATCAATAAACCTATGCCAACATACCAAAGTTTTGTATCATAATAATGGAATAATAGAAATGTAATTGAGAATTTAATAAACGAAGCAAATATGTTAATAATTGATCCGATATATAGCTTATTGGAAGAAAAAAAAGAAATTCCGAAACAATAAGTGACTATGTTAAATAAATAATTAAAAAACAAGATGGTCCATAATAATGTTACATTCGATAATAAATATGGGGAAATTTGGAAAATATCAAGGTTTGAAATTAAAATAATTATTGGAATAATTAAAAATATTGCAAGAATAAGATTAGAGAAAAAAATGGTGGAAAAGTGTTTGGAACTGTTATTATCTTGATCATTATAAATTGAAATAGTAAACAACCTGTTCGCCATAGAATTAATTGAAATAGAAATGATTGTGGCTATGTTGATAAAGTTATTAGCTAAGTTTACATATCCAAATGCTTCATTTCCAACATTTTGAATTATAATCGGTGTAATTAAAAAGCTTATTAAAAAATTTACTCCGAAAGAAGTAATATTTGATAGAAGATTAAGAGTTAAATGGCTGTTTTTATTGATAAATTAAACCTCGTTCGAATAAATCAGAACTAATGTCAATTATAATAGAATTCTTTATTTTTTCAAGGATTTAAGGGTTGTTAGTTTTTTGAAAAACATCAATTTGGTTTTGACAAAAATTATAATAAAGAAAAGTCTAGGAATAAAATAAGCTATTAAGAACTTAATCTTATTCTTAATGAAAAAAAGATCCTTAAAAATAAAAAAATTTAATTTAATTCTTGATTTTGTATCAAATAAATTTATGAAACTATTCAAAAGTAAAACCGATATGTAATCATTAAATAGTATTTTGAAAGAAGAATTTTTATTAAAATGTTTGTTAAGATTTAAAAGAATTGACCTATTAAAATTATATACATCTACCATATGTAAGGAATTTCTTTCAACATTTTTCTCACTCATAATCGAATTTTGATTAATTATGTAAAAATATAAAAAATCATTAAATCGTAAAACAAAATTTGCCAAAAGAAAAACTCTAGGGGTCCATTCCTCATCCTCGTGAATTAGTTTATCTTTAAAATACAAGGAATTATTTATAAGAAAAGATCTCTTGTATACATTTCTCCATACTTCCATTGTCATAGTCCTTTTTTTAAGCTGAACAGTAAGAAAATCAATTCCTTTAACCTTTTTAACAATATTAAAGTACTTTTTTTGTTGAAAATTAGATTTCTTAAAATCCATTGGAATTATTTCTAAATCTAATTGCTTATTTTTTTGTATAAAAGAAGCAAGTTTTCCTATTATATTTGATTCAATAATGTCATCTCCATCAAGAAAAATTAGATATGTTCCTCTAGCATTTTTAATTCCTTTGTTCCTTGCATCAGATAGTCCGCCATTAATTTTATTTATGAAAGTAACTCTATAATCAATATGGGAATAAAATTTACATACATTTAATGTGTTGTCAATACTTCCATCATTAACCAAGATAACTTCAAAATCAGTAAATTCTTGAGTAAGAGCTGAATTTAAAGAGATATGGATTTTGTCCTCTAAGTTATATAAAGGTATGATAATTGAGAAAAAAGGGTTGAAGGAATCAATAATATTCGATTGACTATTTTTGTTCATAAGTAAATTTTCGAGATTTTTTTACTAAAAAGACAAACCTAATAAAAATATAATATAAAAATGGAGAAATGATTAATAAAAATGATGATAAGATTATTAGTAAATTAGGATATATAAGATTTCTTAAAAATTTCAATCTTCTAGTTCTAATAAAATCAAAGAAAACATTATAATTCTGAGAAGCTGCAGCAAATTGCCATGTGATTGACCATAAAATTCTAGAATGAGCAAAAGTATGAAAACTTTTATAAAAATTTTTATTATTTGATTTAAAGAATTTATCAAGTTCATTATAAACATCAATAACTTTTAATCTTCTAATATTAAATTTACTCATTGCGGAATTATTATGAACCCTATAATAATATAAAAACTGATCCAAAAAAATAGTTTTTGAAGAGTAATGCAAGAGGTAATATATGAATTCAATGTCTTCGCTATAATGGAGTCCCTCTCTAAATAACAAATTATGAGATGTAATTAGCTTTCTTTCTATTAAAAAAACCCAAATACCAGGTTTGATTTTTCGAAACAAGAATAATTTAAGCCAACTTAAATTACTTTTTTCATAAATTCCTATATAATTGGGCTTTTTTTTGATAGTTATTTTTATTTCTTCATTCGTTTTAAATTTAATTTCTCTGCAAAAAATCAAAGATGCCTTATGGGTGGTTAGATTTGAAATAAGTATTTCCAAAAAATTATTATCTAGGATATCATCAGCATCAACAAATGAAATATAGTTTCCTGATGACTCAGTTATTCCGATGTTTCTTGCAGAGCTAACTCCTTTGTTTGTTGTAGATATTAGCTTTATTGGAATCGAAGACACTCTAGTATTTATATAGCTTTCAATTATTAATTTAGAATTATCTGTTGATCCATCGTTGATAATTATTACTTCAAAATCTTTTCTTGTTTGCTCATCAATTGATTTTAAACAATCCAATATATACTTTGAAGCATTGAAGACCGGTACTATTATTGATATTTGAATTAAACTCATGCTTTTTTATTAAAATTATTTTAAAACAAAATCTTATACTTTAATATACTTTTTCGTATAAATGACTAAATAGTAATGAATTCTTTATAAAAAATATGAATAAGTTCATTATTTAGACAAATAATGATTTGTTTTGAGAGGAATGTAATTGATTAAAATATTTATCCTTAGTAAAATAAATTTATGTTAAAACTAAGTAAAACTGAATTATCGAGGATTGATAAATCAATTTTTTTGTTTTTCATTATATATTCTCTTCATACTTTAAGAAATTTGAATTTGTTCTTTTATTTTTTTTTGTTTTTCTTTGGTTTTCTCAACCTTATTATAAGTTTAATTATTGATTTCTCCAGTTTGAAATTCTACAGATTTGACATATTTATTTATTTGTTTGTGTTTACCTTACTACTGCTGCCAATTAATTCCTTTTTAAATCTTAGTTTTAATGAATTTTATACAGCTATTACTAGGTACATCCCTCCAACATTATTTTTTTTATTGTTAGGTACAATTAGACCTAAAAATCATAATTTACATTTAAAAATTATTGATTATTTTATTTTTTTTACCGTTTTAGCTGCATTTTCGATTTTTTTCCAATTATATTTTGAAATTGAAATACCATTTCTAGCCGATTCTACAATACGAGAAGGTTTAGTTAGATATAGTAGCTTATTGGGTTCTCTTACTAGTTTTGGAACATTGGGTCCATTGGCTTTGTTTTCTATAATAATTTTTATTGATAAATCAAAGCTTTTATCTAAATCAAATTTTAAATATTTTTTCTATGCTGTAATTATCTTATCTGCATCAATAATTACACTTCAAAAAGCAGCAATATTAAATATTTTAATTGTGTTTTTCTTTTCATTATTTTTCTTTAAAATTAAAACCATCATCCGCATCTCTTTATTCATAATGTTTCTCGTTTTTATGATTTATTATTTCTTCGGATCTACTTATGTTGTAACAACCCTTCAGACCATGATTAATTATACATTTTTAAATGGTTCATTAAGTTTTGTAAATGACTTTGTTTCCAGAGCAACATTTTATATTTCAATTTTTTTAGATTCAAACAATATGAATTTTTTTAGATTCATCTTTGGATTTGGATTTAAAGCATTAAGTGGGATTTTAGGACTAAATAACTATGTTATGCTTCATAATAATTATTATGATATCTTTTTTTCTGGTGGTTTATTACATATTTTAAGTTTTCTTTTATTAATTCTTGAATCTTTATTTCTTATTTTAAGAAACTACAAAAAAGGTGAGCCTTACTCAGATTACTCTAAATTCTTATTTTTTTCAGTAGTCTATGTATTAATAAACATGACTATTGGTGCGAGTACGTTTTATCATCCAATTGGTGGGACTTTTTTCTTTCTTTTGCTTATTTTTTCTCGGGTAACGTTTCAAAGGTTAAAAACTAACCCTCAACCAAATTTAAAATTTTGGAAACTTGATTCTTTACATGATAATCTTTAAAAATTGGATGATTGGTTTTTTTCGGTTTTTCTTTAATTTTTAACAATGTTGTTAGGCAGGAATTGAAATCGGAAGAATTCTCCCAATATCCAATGATGAGTTTATCATTTATAAGATATCTAAGATCATTGTAGAAATTTGTAAAGGCAATAATTGGTAGTTTAGCATTTAAATAAGTCAATATTTTTGATGGAAAATTTGGAACTAAAAAATTACTTGATAACGAAACTAAACCATAATCTGAGTTAATTAAGTATTTATAAATTTTATCTTGTGTAAGGTTTTTATTTATTAAAGTAAGTTTGTCGATTGGAAGATCTTTGAAAGTATTATAATGAGATCCACTTCCTATAACTAAAAAATGAAAATGGGATGGGGCTTGGGTAATTAAGTTCTTTATTAATATTGGGTCTTGAGGTAAACCAATATTACCTATAAATGTTATTATAGTTTTATTTTTAGGCAAACCATATTTTTTTCGATCAATTAGATAAGTAAATTTATATGGCATTATTGAATTTGGGGATATAAAAATCTTTTCCTTAAAAAATGGATATTTGTTTAAAATATAATCTTTATTAAATTCAGTCATCACTCCAATTTTATTGACACTATGATAAAGTTTATTCTCAATTTTTTTAAAATATGAAAAAGCTAATTTATGAAAAAAAGAATCATTTAAAATACCTAAATCAACAGCATTATCGGGAAATATATCCTTTAATAATAGAACAACTTTAGCATTTGGAAATTTTTTCCTAAAATTGGAAACAATTTTTAATTGAAAAATTGAAGGTGTGGATATTAATAAAAGATCATAATCTAATTTTGTTTTTTTAATTTTTTTGCAAATTTCTTTTTCTAAAACAATATATGAATAAAACTTTGTAAAGAAATTTAATGTTTTCTGAATTTTTAAATTGATTCTTAAAGCGTTAAGTGAGAAATTAATTCCTCGCATTATTGTTGTTTTCTCAGAAGGAAAAAAGTAATCAACTGTATTTCCTTTACGAAGAAATTCTTTGATCATGTCAACATATATCCCTTTATCTTTTAAGTTTTGAACTTTACTTAAAGTAAAAAAAAATATTCTCATAAATTTCCTTTAAATTTTTCCATCGTTATTTTATTATTTGCATTTACTGGTCTGAAAGAAACGATGTTAAAAATAGTTATTAAAATAATTTTTACATCAAAATAAAGTGAAATTTTCTTTAAATATACAAGGTCATAGTAAAATTTTTGGTCCCAAGATAATAGATTTCTTCCTTTAATTTGGGCTAAACCACTCAGTCCTGGTCTAATAAGATGCCTTTGTTTTTGTTCAGAATTATAAAGAGGTAAATATTCAACTAATAATGGTCTAGGTCCAATAATGGCCATATCACCTTTAATAATATTAATTAAACTGGGTAGTTCATCAATAGATGTTGCTCTTAAAAAGGACCCATACCAAGTTTTTCTTTGATAATCTGGCAGTAGGACACCAAATTTATCCTTTTTATTATTCATTGTCCTAAACTTAATGAGTTTAAGGATTTTTTCATCTTTACCAACTCTTAATTGTGTAAAGAATATCGGAAATCCATTAAAAATAATTTGTAGGATAATTACGAATAGAAGTAATGGGCTTAATACAATCAAAGCAAAAAAAGCTAAATTAAAATCAATGAACCTTTTCAAATATAAAGAATAAAAAGTTTTTTTCATGAACCAACAAATTCTTTCACCTTGGAAATAACAAATTTAATATCTTCATCAAATAATTTAGTATCGGATGGCAAACACAAACCATTATTAAATAATCTATCAGAGGTTCTATTTCCAATGAAATCATAATTCTTATAGAATGGCTGCAAATGCATGGGTTTCCATAATGGTCTAGTTTCAATATTAAACTTTTCTAAAAACTCTATAAGGGGAATAACTTTAGTAGAATCATTTAATGTAATCGATGATAACCAGCAATTACTAAAAGAATTATTAGTATGTGCTGGCATAACTTTAATAACTGTAGTTTTACTAAAACCCGATTTGTAAAGATCAAA
>JACCDP011074232.1_pt1 | contig 10743 bp, 14 predicted proteins | sample 7445841 | NCBI WGS metagenome assembly JACCDP01 (sample SAMN15323441, study PRJNA562643) | freshwater metagenome | isolation source: river surface water | place: USA:Blue River Watershed | collected 2017-08-17
TATTTATAGTTGACGATGTTATTAGTCATAATTGTGATACAGAATTCATTAGTTCTGGTGATAATGTAATTGAACCTGATGTATTAATGTTTTATAAAAATACCTATATTGAAGAACCACGTGAGCGACGTGGGGTTGATGGTAATTTATGGATATGGGAATACCCAAATACAAGTGGAACTTACATTGTATGTGCGGACGTTGCAAGGGGTGATTCATCTGATTTTTCTGCAGCACAAGTTATAGACATAGTAAATCTAACCCAAGTTGCAGAATACAAAGGTAAGATGGATACAAAAGACTTTGGTAACTTTTTAGTTTCACTTGCAACTGAATACAATGATGCACTTTTAGTAATAGAAAATTCAAACGTTGGTTGGGCAACTATTCAGCAATGTATTGATAGAAATTATGGCAATTTGTTTTATATGAGTAAGGATTTACGTTATGTAGATACACAACGTCAATTGACAAACAAAATAAATGCAGCAGAACGACAATTGGTAGCAGGTTTTTCAACAACTTCACGAACCCGACCACTTATTATATCTAAATTGGATGAGTATTTAACATCAAAAGCAATTACAATAAAATCATCACGATTGATAGATGAATTATTTGTATTTATTTGGAAGAACTCAAAAGCACAGGCAATGCAAGGATATAACGATGACTTGGTGATGGCATTTTCAATTTCATTATGGGTCCGAGATACTGCAATTAGATTAAAACAAGAAGGTATTAATATTACTACTAGGGCATTAGAAGGTATAACGAGTGTTACTGCAGGTATGTATGTTGATAAAGGTAATTATGATGATCCATATTCAATAGATGTTGGGGGTTATAAAGAAGATATTCGGTGGTTATTTAAATAATTTAATAAATTATATATTTATGTTTATGAAATTGTTAAATGAAAATATTACTAAATTGTTAAGTGAAGGTATGAGATATCATTTGGATAATAAAATACCAATTTCTGAAAATATATTTCGTTGGGGATCTATTGAATTTTTTAAATTATTTAATGAAGCTAGAAAATTATACAATAATGGATTATTAACTGAAATTAATGAAATGGACCAATGGTTTTTAAACACCGATTTGGGTAAGGTTGGAATCTATGAAGGTAAGAAAGTTTTATTAGATTTTCCAACAATTATTAAAGAAGCTGAATATCAAGGTAGGGAAGTTGAATTAAACAAACCAACGAGATCATCTGGACCTAAAAAGTATCAAGTATATGTTAAAAATGAAAAAGGAAACGTTATTAAAGTAAATTTTGGCGACGTTAAAGGTGGATTAAGTGCAAAAATAAATGACCCAAAAGCAAGAAAAGCATTTGCAGACAGACACGACTGTAAAAATAAGAAGGACAGAACTTCTGCTGGTTACTGGTCGTGCAATATTCCAAAGTATGCAAAATCACTTGGTTTATCAAAAGGTGGAAATTATTATTGGTAATTTATGAAACCATACAGACAAATAAAAAATAAAAATAAAATAATACGAATATTTGACGAAAATGTTGACGGTCACGAATTAGTATGGCATAAAGATAGGAAAGATAGAATTGTTGAAATTGTAAAAGGTGAAGGTTGGAAACTACAAATGGATAATAAAGTTCCAATTCAATTAAAAGAAGGTATGGTAGTAGAAATACCAAAGGAAATGTTTCACCGAGTTATAAAAGGTAAAACACCTTTAACTATAAAAATAAAAGAATTATAATAGTATGGCTAAAGATAAAAGTTGGTTAGAACGATTACGAACTATGTTTTCCAACGACATTATTATTAAGGATAATGACGGGAAGGTCAAAGTAGTTGATTTTAATGAAAGACAGCAAACAAATATTAATGTTTTACAAGATAGATTTTTAAGATTACATAAACACTACGAATATGCTGCTGCAGATATGGCAATGGCGTATCAATACAATAGACATAGATTGTTTAGGGATTATGATGCAATGGATTCTGATTCAATTATTGCATCTGCATTAGATGTTATGGCTGATGAAGCTACGACTAAAAATGAATTTGGTCAAGTTCTAACGATTGAATCTAATGATGAGGATATTAAAGAACGACTACATAATCTTTTTTATGATGTTCTTAATATTGAATTTAACATTTGGCCTTGGATGCGAAATTTAGTTAAGTATGGTGATTTTTATATGGCGTTGGAAATATCTAATAAATATGGTGTTATAAATGTTCACCCACAGTCGGTATATTATACAGAAAGAATAGAAAATTTTGATCCAGGTGATACCTCAAAAGTTAAATTTAAAGTGGAACAGGATCCATTAGGTCGTGGTGAGTATGAAAATTTTGAAATGGCACATTTTAGATTATTAGCCGATTCTAACTTCTTACCGTATGGTAAATCTATGTTAGAAAATGCAAGACGAATTTGGAAGCAATTAACCCTGATGGAAGATGCAATGCTCATTCACAGAATTATGAGAGCACCCGAAAAACGTATATTTAAAATTGATATTGGTAATATTAATCCAACTGAAATTGATAATTACATGCGAAAAATTATTGATAAGGTTAGAAAAACTCCATTTGTGGATAAAGAAACTGGTGATTATAATTTAAAGTTTAATATGCAAAACCTAACGGAAGATTTCTTTTTACCGGTTAGGGGTGGTGATAGTGGAACATCCATTGAAAATTTGGCAGGTCTTGAATATGCTGCAATTGAAGATATTGAGTATTTACAGAAACGATTATTTGCAGCACTTAAAGTACCAAAGGCATACTTATCTTACGAAGAAGATTTATCCGGTAAAGCAACACTTGCTGCACACGATGTTAGATTTGCAAGAACGATTGAAAGAATACAACGTATATTTGAAAGTGAATTAACTAAAATAGCACTAGTTCATTTATACACACAAGGAGTTTCAGATGATAGATTGACCGATTTTAATTTATCATTGACCAATTCTTCTACAATATACGAACAAGAAAAAATAAATTTGTGGGCAAGTAAAGTTTCTTTGGCCAGAGATTTAAAAGAAGTTAAGTTGTTATCTAATGATTGGATTTATAAAAATGTATTTAATTTAGCTGAATCTGAAGCAGATATTGAACGTGGTAAGATAGTTCAAGATATAATAGCTATTTATAGATACAATTCAATAGAAAACGATGGTAAAGATCCAGCAGCCGAAGCTGCCACAAAACCAACTGATGTTGAAGAACAAATTCAAAAGATAAAAAATGAAATAGAAGATGGTCGTCACAAACCAAATGACGGAAATGGTGGTGGAAGACCAAGAGATACAAGTTCCTATAGAAAAGACAGACACCCGTATGGAAGAGATCCATTGGGCGATAAAGAAAATCACAAAAACAGATCACGAGTATCTGAATCTTTACCAAAACATAAGATTTTAAATTTTTTAAAGTCAATTAATAATAAAAAAACGATTTTAAATGAGGATAATCTTATGAGTGATACGGATTTATAATAATGTTATATTTATATTGTAGATAATTGGGAAAAAATAATGAAAAAATTAAAACATTCAAAATTCAAAAACACAGGTATTTTATTTGAATTGTTAGTTAGACAAATAACATTGGAAGTTATAAACGATGATGCTAATAATAAAGCTAAAAGTATTTTATATGAATTTTTCAATAAAAAAACTGAATTATCAAAGGAATTGAAATTATATGAACTTTTATTGAAGGGTAAGTATAAAACAGAAAATAGTGCTGAAAAGTTTATAGATGTAGTATGTGAAGAGCGAAAGAAAATAAATGATAAAAAACTAATTAGAGAAAAGTATGAACTTATTAAGACCATTAAAGAATCATTTGATTTAGATAAATTTTTATCATATCCATTAACTAATTATCGTCAACTAGCATCTATTTATAAATTATTTGAATCTAAAACTACTACAACATTTAATATTAAAGATAAATTTGATGCAAAGGTTACTTTAATTGAACATATTATAGGATCTCCAACTAAAAATAAAGAAAAAATTGAAGAATCAACTTTATTAAAGTCATTTTCCCAACAAGATAAAGATTTAAGATTACTTACCTATAGAATTTTAGTTGAAAACTTTAATAAAAAATACACTACTATTTTGAGTGATAAACAAAAAAACTTATTAGAACAGTTTATTAATAACATATCAAATACTACGGGATTTGTAGATTATTATAAAGGTGAAATTGCAGAGTCAATATCTAAATTAAAATCTTTAAATAAAAGAATTTGTGACAAAACGACTAATATTAAATTAAATGAAACCATTAAAATAATGGAAGGTGTTAAAATAAACAAAGTAGTTTCTGATGATAATGTATCTATGTTAATGTTATCATATGAATTGATCAAAGAACTTGGAGATAAGTTAAATGAAAATAAGTAAGTTAAGAGAGTTTATTAGACGTACTATAAAAGAGATGGAAGATGAACTAGAAGAAATTTCCACTACGGGTGGCGTATCTGGTTATAATACACCTCGTGCATTTAAAAAAACAAGTGGAAATAATCCAGATGAAGAACCAAATACAAAATATATTAATACACTAAACACCGGAACGGGATATAGGAAAGTAAATGAAAATAGATACTACGAATTACGTAATTCCGATGGTACACCAGTTCAAAAAATAGGTGTAGGTATACGTGAAATTAAAAATAAACTTACTGAAATGGAAAGATTTGTAACGTGGTATGGAAGAATTAAAAATGAAAACGATGTAAATCCATCCGATTATTGGATAAGAACACAACGAAATTTATCTACAATAGCTGAAAGAATTAAAGAACTTTCAGAACGAGTTAGACAATTAAGTAAATAATATTAAGTGGAGTGTATTAATGATCATAAATGAAATTTCTTCAATTGAATCACAGGTTGCAAAGTTTATTAATAAACTAGGTGATAAAGGTGGTGATTTTGAGTATGTTAAACGTATATCAAAAGGTGATATTAACGCGTTTTTGGGAAATATGGATGAAGATCAATATGGTAAGTTTATATATCGTGCAGATTTAGAACCTATAATATTCCCAAAACCAAATTTTAAATATATTATAACTGTAAAAAATCCAAATGAAGTTATTTCACGACCCGTATCAACGGAGATAGAAAAGTTAGCAAAACGTGGTGTATTATCTAAAGATATTGGTCTACACGTCGCATTTTTTAAGGATAAGGATTTATCATTAGATAAATTTAAAACATTAAAAACTGATATTTATTCAACTCTATATGGATTGGATAGCCTTAAAGAAGGTGAAAATCCATGTTGGAAAGGTTATAAAATGGTCGGTATGAAGATTAAAAATGGAAAACGAGTTCCTAACTGTGTTACAATTTCTGAAATAAATACAATTAATAAGTTACGTGAAGGTGATACTGAATATGAAAAGTATTTTAAGAGTCAATTAAAAAAAACAGGGAAACATTCCCCAACTGAAATGTCGTCATCTGAAAAACGTGATTTTTTTAATAAATTAGATAAAGGTTGGAAGTCAAATACAGAATCTACAAAAATAAAAGAATTAAGGGAAACTAAAATGAAATTAAATTCACTAACATTAAATGAACAAAGATCAATTGCAAGAATGGTTGTTGAAAGTAATCGTGGGTTAACTATAAATGAAGCTAAATATAATCCAAGAGTTAAACGAGAAATAAAATTAAATCTTGAATTTTATTCAGGTCTAAAAAATATAGCGATAAATGAAAGTAAAAAAAGAAGAGCACCATTAAATGAAACAATGTTAACTGATCTTATTTCATTTTTTGGAAATATAAAAGATATTTTAACGGCGTCTGAATTGGGTAAGTGGATTTCTGAAAAAATTAGTAATTGGTTTAAAAATAAATTTGGAAATACTAAATGGGGAAAAGATTCAGGTGAAATTGCAGAAAAGATGGGTAAATTTCTAAAAAGTGTGACTGATATTATTGGACCACGTGGTATAGCTTGGTTAATTGCTTTTTACAAAAAAGTTGTTAAAAATAAACAAAAAGGGTTACCAACAAAAGAAGAAGTGGATGCGGAATTGAGTGCTGGTGAAAAAATATTTAAGATTATATTAATCATACTTATCTGTATAGCGTTATATAAGGCATTTATATTCTTCTACCCGTTGGTAGTTGGTCTTAGTGGTGCAGCAACACCGGCAGCTGCTATGTCTAGTGTATTAAATACTGTGGTTTCTAAAGCTGGATTGACTGCTGCATTTAACTTGACTGGTTTGGCTCAAAAAGTTAAACACTTAAATCATAAACATGGTGATCATCATCCAGAGGACGAAAATGATCCAGAATTCAATGATATGAAAAAGATATTTACTGATATGGTTGATACCGCCAAAGAAGAATTAGATACTGCGGTTGATCAAGCGGTGTAAATATATTTGTTACAATAGAAATAAAAATAAAAAAAAGAATTAAAAAATGAAATCACTTTTAATTGAAACACAACTTTTTGAAGGTAAAATAAATGAGGATGCAAATGGTAGGACACTCGTAAAGGGTGTCCTACAACGTGCAGGTGCAGAAAACCAAAATGGTAGAGTATATCCTGAAAGTGTTTTACGTCGTGAAGTTGATAAATACCAAAAATTAATCAAAGAACGTAGAGCACTTGGTGAATTAGACCACCCAGATTCTACCGTTATTAATTTAAAAAATGTATCCCATAATATAAAAGAATTATATTGGAATGGAAACGATATTGTTGGTGTAGTTGAAATCCTACCAACGCCATCTGGTAATATTCTAAAAGAATTATTGAGAGCTGAAATTCTATTAGGTATTTCATCTCGTGGTATGGGTTCTACACAACAAAATGGTGGAAAGACGGAAGTTGGTGAGGATTTTGAATTATTATGTTGGGATTTTGTATCTAACCCATCAACTCACGGGGCATTTATGACACCCATTTATGAATCAGTTGTAAATAAAATAACTGCGGACAAATGTGGTGATTGGTGTAGAGCACAGCACGTGATGAAAGAAATGATAATGTTACGTTAAAAAAACAAAAAATGATATTTATATACATAAAAAGGAAAATCAATGAAAATTACAAAATCACAACTGCGAGAACTAATTAGAGAAGTAATTAATGAATCTTTTTCTAATGCCGACAAACCCTTGCCTGCAGATAATAGGTATTATTTTAAACCTGCAAAAGAACGTGTGTATGCATACGTAAGAAACGGTCAAGAAGGTGATTTGGATTTTTCGGATTTGAAACAAGTTCCAGAAGGACTATCACTTTTAACTCACGTTAAGGGTAATTTAAGTATAGTTGGTACTAAAATTAAAGAATTACCAAATTTAAGAAAAGTTGATGGTAATTTTTTTGCTCATAGCAGTAAGTTGGAAAAGCTACCAAATGGGTTGGTGGTTGGTGGTGATTTTTCTATATTAAATACACCGCTATCTAAAAAGTTATCTGTAGATGATATTAAAAAGAAAGTAAAAGCAAGATCTTACACAATAGTAAAAGGAGATTAAAACAATGCCAGCAGTATCGCAACAGCAACAAAAAATAATGGGTCTTGCCCTTTCGGTTAAACGAGGTGACACCCCAAGATCGGAAGTTTCTGATGAAGTCCTTAATATTGTAGATAGTATGTCCGAAAAGGAATTACGTAAGTATGCAGGAACTTCACATACCAGACTACCAAAAAAAGTTGAAAATATCATTCGTGAAATGATTAAAGAAATTTATAAAGAAATGAAAGAATCCGTAAATAAATCTTCAAATAAAAAATGAATATGAGATTAAAAAAAATATTACAAAAAGAAGGATTTGAATTGGGTAAAGTCCATTCAAACCCGTTTCATACTGCATTCAAACCTACAATACAGGAACAAGACCACGAAGTATCAATGGCGCAAACTTCATTGGATTCCATTATAAAAAATGCGACAGAATTAAAAGAAAAGATAGGAATGATGGAAAAAGATATTCCTGCGTGGATTCAAGACCATATTGTAAATTCAGAAAACTATATAGAACAAGCCAATTCTGGCTATCACGAGTTTTAATTAAATAAAATAATAACATAAAGAGACATAAAAATGAAAAAGCAATTTGATATAAATGATTTTTTACACAAAAATAAGTTTAGATTTGTTTTAAATGAAAATCAATCCAATCAATTATCTAATGAATTAAAAAAACATTTTTTAGAAATTATTTCAGCATATCGTGCATACGAAGAGCAAATGGATAGACCATCTGATATAACAGAAATTGCTGATACATTGGGTGGTATAGTAGAAGCAGCAAAAGAATTAGCATTGAACGAAGCTGGTGACTGGTTTGACAAAGTTACGATTAAGCGTAATATGAAAGAATTGGAAGATTTAGGTAGAAAGTTTGATAAATTTTCAATGGAAGCAAGGGATCTTGATACACGACTTCATACACTTTATGAGGATATGGGGCATATTTTATCTCGTTATTATGAAATTCACGACATTGACCCTGGTGTAATGCGAAATCGTTTAGCAATGACACCTGCTAATGTAGATTCTAACTATAAAAAACAACAATTTACAGAATCTAAAAAATATTTTAAATATTCAAAATTAAAAAAAAATAAAAAGTAATGTACATATTGTTCAAATAAATAATTAAATTAAATATTTATGTATAGTTTTAAAACATATAACTTTAATTTAATTAGAAAGCAGATAATGGACAATCCAATTTTGAATATTTTTTTAGCTCTTATTATAGCACCATCACTTCTTTTATTTGACTATCTAACTGATTATGATATAATAACTGGTATTTTAACCGTTTTTATAGCTCCTTTACTTATTATAATAGTTAATTATTATATAGAACGTATTAAAAAAAATAAAAAAAGTAAAAAAGATAAATTAGATGATTTATTAACAAATTCAGATTTAATACACACAGAGTTAAATTCAATTTTGGACGAATTTAATGCAGATAGAGTGTGGATTGCACAATTTCATAATGGTGCTTATTATTATCCATCTAATAAATCAATTAAAAAATTTAGTATCTTTTATGAAGAATCTGCCCATTCAGTTTCTAAAATATCATCATTTATTCAAGGAATTCCGTGCTCACTATACTCAAGAGCATTAGCCAATATTTTAACTGACGATGGTTTATACATTGAAGATTATAAAGAAAATGATAATTATGGCTTAGGCTCAATAGGTGATACCGGTGGTGCAAAATCTTCTACATATTTTCCACTTTATTCGTTTGATCAAAAACCTATTGGATTTTTATGTGTAGATTGGGTTAAGAAAAAAGCAAAAGTTGATACTGATGATACTGAATTATTAAAAAATAAATCGTATAGAATAGCTGGTTATTTAACAAATTATTTAGACAATTTGTAAAATATTTTTTGTGATATATATAAATAATAACTGAAAGATACTAATATGAAATTAAATGAATCGCAACTTAGACAAATTATCAAAGAAGAAATCCAAAAAATAATAAAAGAAGGCAATGCCTTTGGTATGGCAGTTAAAAAAGCCAAAGAAGCTGGTAAAAGTGAATTTGTGGTAAATGGTAAAACTTATCAAGTTAAAAACAATAAACAAGAAAGTAAACTTGGTGGGTGGGGAACTCCCGTAACAAGTGGTCAAAAAGTTACTCAAGAAGGTGGTTGGGGTAAAAAAGTTGAAACTAAAAAATAAATAAATAATATGAAACAAACATTAGACTATCATAATTTAGTTCAAAAGTTACGACAATTTTTTTTATCAAAAAATTATATTGAGGTTCCAACTCAATCAAGATTATCAATATTAGCAGCGTGCGAAAACCCACATTCAGTTTCAACTTTTACATATAGTGGTGTGACTTGGCCATTACCTCAAACGGGTCAAATGTGGTTAGAGTACGAATTATTAAAAAATCCAAAATGGGATGGTGTATTTTGCATATCAACTTCATATCGTGACGAAAAAGAACCAATTGATGGAAGACACGAAAAGATATTCCCAATGTTTGAATTTGAGTCAAAGGGTGATATAACTGACTTACATAATTTAGAGTGTGAATTGTTAGATTATTTAGGATTTGGTGCACCTGTCATATTAGATTATAATGAATTGTGTGAAAAATATAATACGTCAATTCTAGAAGCAGAGCACGAAACTATAATGCGAGATGATTTTGGTGATAACATATCTTTACAGAATTTTCCATTACGAACATCTCCTTTTTGGAATATGAAAAATAAAACTAATGATTTATTCAATAAAATAGATGTTATACTATATGGTCAAGAGACAATAGGTTCGGCTGAACGAAGCTGTGATGTTGAGCATATGAAAAATATGTTTTATAATATTACAGAAGGTGGTTATGCTCATAAATTGTTTGAATTATTTGGTAGAGAACGAGTTGAGGCTGAATTAAACGAATTTTTATCTTATGACTTTTTTGAACGATTTGGTGGTGGAATAGGATTGACACGATTAAATAGAGCTTGGAATTTATTAAATGAAAAACTATAAATTAATAAAAGAAAATCCTGATGCGGTTGCTGGTGGGTTAAGTGATAAATTATCTATAGCGGATATTGCCAAAAAGCATAATGTCCCTGTTTCTAAAATAAAAGATCAAATTAAAATGGGCGTTAAAGTAGAAATGGAACATACTAACGACCCAACATTAGCTGCAGAAATTGCAAGAGATCACTTAACAGAAGATCCTGAATATTACA
>JACCDP010255479.1_pt1 | contig 10742 bp, 10 predicted proteins | sample 7445841 | NCBI WGS metagenome assembly JACCDP01 (sample SAMN15323441, study PRJNA562643) | freshwater metagenome | isolation source: river surface water | place: USA:Blue River Watershed | collected 2017-08-17
ATACTCTCATGATTACCCCTGGCTACTAAATATTTATTACTATTTAATAAACTGTTTAGGTTACTGTATTTTGTAATGGCATTTTTCCAGGCAGAAGGTGAAGTGGTTTCCCATAAATCACCGCTATGTATTAGTAATTGTGGATTTTCATCATTAATTTTAGCATTGATAGCACTAAAGGTATTTACATCATCCCTTGAATCTCCGCAAGCCACAAAACGAAAGCTGGTCTGCGAGAATGCATTCATTGCCATGAGCAATAAACCAATCAACTTAAACTGGAATTTTTTGTTTATCATGATAAATGGTATTAAAGGTTTGGCATCGAAATTATTTCAACAATTGAGAGAGTATAAAAAGGAATTATTGTTTAATTGTTAAAAAAAAGTTACTTATCTGAAATAAACTCGTTTACCAGCTGAAAATTTTACAGCATTTGTTTTACTCTGCCTGAAACAAACAGTATCCCTATCTTATTTGATCCATTTACCCTGTTTAATTACTGAAGTCCTAAAATTTGTCAATATACTACTCCATTTACGACTTCATCAAAAACCAAATAAGAAAATACTGCCTACCGGAATGAAAAACAATTACAATTCTATATTAGCTGCCATTATTGGTATTCTTTAGCTCCAAACAACCTGTTATACTATGTTTGTAAGTAGGTGTTTGAACAGACAGGTTAATTGGTAATTGGTGAGCTGCCTGCAATTGTAAGAATGAAAGGCAGTAAGTGCTTCCTTATACTATTGCAAAGACTTTATTAACAGGGTGGCTCTGCATTTTCCTTTATTGCCGATGGATAACAATTTTTGGAACCATCATTCACACTGGCTTTTGTAATTGGCCTTGGCTATGCGCAAGTAGTTAACAGGGTTCAGGCTGCTGAGTCATGACTTCAAACTTTGAAGTAAAATGCCGCAGGAACTGAGGTTCTTCTATTATCTTTAGTCCAAAAGCCTTTTGTTTATTGGTGATTATTATTATCCAAATTATCATCTTCATTTTTATAATCAATTTAATACTCATTTACTTTTTCTATTGACTAATATATGGTATCCTCAGATTCAATAAAACAAGATTTTAGTGATAATATTGAAATAAATAAAGTGTTTATTTTCATTTATATTCCTATTTTGAATAATTATCTCTGGCTGCTTCATCAACCAACTGCAAGCAAACACTTGCCAGGCTCAACACAGCCCCCCTCATCCTCCACAATAAACTTATTAAGGAAAACTGCTTTTGTTATGAATGAGGGAATAATTGTATTGTTGTATAAAGGCTTTTAGTCTTTTTTCTGCCAGGCGGCTTTCCTCACTTCCCAAAACAGGTATGGCATTTTTTAACAGACTGTCTGTTTTATAGCGAAAACAGCCGCTGCACTTCGCTCCATCAAAACGTATAAAATAGTTATCTGTTACAATCTGGTATTCGTTATTGTCTGCATTTACACAATAGCGTTCTTTATTACCCGCAAATAAATTATTGCCAAATGCAAAGTAAGGATGTGCATACCCTAAATAAGAAAGGCAGCTGGGCAATATATCTATTTGTTGGGCCACCGAAGTATCGGTTCCTTTCAAAGAGCCATCTGCCTTGTAAAAGAGCAAGGGCACCTGGTAGTTCCCCAGCGGATTGTAATAAAAAGGATCGTCGGAAGTACCGGTATGGTCTGCCGTAATCACAAAAAGGGTGTTTTTAAACCAGCTTTCCTTTTTTATTTTATCAAAAAATTCCTTCAGCATTAAATCGGTGTAGGCAATACATGGGTGTATGGGCTGTGTGCCTTTAGGAAATTTGTCTTTGTATTGTTCAGGAACCGCAAAAGGATGGTGTGAGCTTAGGCTGAAAAAGCTTGCGAGAAAGGGTTGTGGTTGCTTGTTTAATTCTTCAGAAAAAAACCGAAAGAAAGGCCCGTCCCAAATGCCCCAATGACCATCGTAATCAGCTTCATTATTGTACTCCTGCCTGCCCGCATATTTATCAAAACCCGCCAGGGAACAGAAAGAATTAAAGCTCATGGTTCCATTTGTTCCTCCGTGATAAAATGAAGAAGCATATCCTTCTCTTTTCAACAGGCTGGCCAGACTTTGTATTTGATTAGAGTTGTATATCGTATTGATGTAAGGTTCATGAAAGGAAGGAATACCTCCCAGTATAGCCGGTATACCTTCTATAGAACGTTTACCGTTGGCATAAGCATTGGTAAACACCAGCGATTGTTGCATGAGCGAGTCTAAAAAAGGAGTAAAGCTCTTTCTTTTTCCTAATGCCGTGTATTCCTTGGAAAAGCTTTCGAGGATGATGATAACCAGGTTCTCTTTCCGGAATGCCTGTGGTGAGGTGGTGTTTGGCTTTTTTATGGGATTCACATATTTACCGAGTTCTTCCTGCGGAAAATAGTTTTTTTCCTCCAATACCTTTAACTCAATGGATTTAATGATACTAAAAGGAGTATTTAATACCGCAGGTATGTAGTGCGACTCAACCTGGTCTCCGGCATTTACAAGTCCAATAGGTATGAGTTGAAGACCGCCCCGCATCCCCAGCACGGTGAAGGCACCCAGCAATACAAAGGCAACAATACGATAAGCTACATCCTGAATGCTCTTTTGCTGTTCAGTAAAATTCAGGTATTTCTTTGCCGTTTTTCTATACAAAATTCTTAAACAAAACAGTATCATTATAAACACCAGCAACACATACCAGTAATCTTTTATAAAACGGGGCAGCAGGGAAAAAAAGTCGCTTTGTCCGCTAAACATAAGCTGAAACACGTCCCAGGTGCTGCGTTTAGCGGTGAAGCGGAAGTACACAAAGTCGGCACAATTGGCCAGCAGGGCAATACCATTTACAACGATGTACAGCCCAGCCGCCAGGTGCCTGAATGTTTTCCATTGCAAGAGGTTATAGGGGAACAGCACCAGAATAATCAATACGGCATTGGTGAAACAAAGGGCAGCCAAATCAAAGCGTAAACCATGAAACAATACCCCGAAGGTTTCTGCTATTCCCAGGCCGGAAAAATGAGTAAGGTTAAATGTGATAAATAAGATGCGGGTAATGGTATACAACAGCATCACCCAAAACAAGAGCAGTAGCAAAAATTTTATCCGCTGTAGGAAATTAATCATGATAAAAAACAAAGCTGTTTAAAAGCGGAAGCAATATACAACGCTTACCTGCATTTAAACAGCCTCAAATATACAGGTGTTTATTCAAAATACTCCTTCATTCTGTCGAAGAAGCCTTTTTCTCTTTTTCCTGGATTGGGTTGGAAATTTTTAGATTCTTTAATTTTCTCAATTAGTTTCTTTTCTTCAGGAGTGAGGTTCTGAGGTGTCCACACATTGATGTTTACCAGCAGGTCTCCTTTATTATAACTGTTTACATCCGGGAGGCCTTTTCCCTTCAAGCGCAATACCTTACCGCTATGGGTTCCGGGTTCAACTTTTATTTTGGCTTTACCATCAATGGTAGGAATTTCAACACTGGTTCCCATAACCGCATCTGCAAAATTGATGAAGCAGTCATAGAACAGGTTCATTCCATCTCTTTTCAATTCCGGATGTTCCTCCTCTTCAATCTGCACTATCAGATCTCCATTAATTCCACCACGGGGAGCGGCATTTCCTTTTCCTCCAATGGAAAGCTGTATGCCATCTGTAACCCCGGCCGGTATATTAAAGCTGATAGTGTCTTCTCCTCTAACAATACCGTCACCGTGACAGGTGCTGCATTTATCTTTAATGATGCGCCCTTCTCCGCTGCAGGCACTGCAGGTGCTTTGGGTTTGCATGGCTCCCAGTATGGTTTGTGTAACCCTTGTTTGCACACCTGAGCCATTACAGGCCCTGCAATTATCATAGGCATTTCCTTTAGCTCCTGAGCCATTGCAGGTATGGCAGCTTACAAATTTCTGAATTTTGAGTTTTTTTTCAGCACCATTGGCAATCTCTTCCAGGTTCAACTTTACTTTCACCCTCAGGTTAGATCCTTTGGTTACCCTTCTTCCTCCGCCCCTGGAGCCTCCCCCGCTAAAACCGAAGGCACCTCCAAAAATATCACCAAATTGCGAAAAGATGTCATCCATATTCATACCACCGCCACTAAAGCCGCCGCCTGCCGCACCACCAACTCCGGCATGACCAAACTGATCGTAGCGCTGACGCTTTTCAGAATTGCTAAGTACTTCATAGGCTTCAGCAGCTTCCTTAAATTTTTCTTCTGCCTTTTTATCATCAGGGTTTTTATCGGGATGGTATTTAATGGCCATTTTGCGATAAGCCTTTTTTATTTCATCATCACTGGCATTTCTAGGTACTCCTAATACCTCGTAAAAATCTCTTTTCGACATGCGTTTGTTTTTATTAATATTTTCCCCCGCACAAAGTCTACCTAAATTTACATTTTTTGTTGCAACAATTTTTATAATATGCCCAGCCTGTATTTTTTATACACCGGAATTTATAAAACACCTGTAAGTAACAGGTACCTAACTGCCCACCACTACTTTGGCGTAACGAATAACTTTTCCATTGAGTAAATATCCCTTTTCCACCTCATCTACTACTTTTCCCTTTAACTCTTCTTCCGGCGCAGGAATATGGGTGATGGCTTCCATCAGGTCTGCATCAAATGGTTTTCCTTTACTTTCCATTGTTTCCAGACCCTTTTGAGCCAGAATACCCTTCATTTTATTATAAATCAAGTGAACACCTTCATTCACTGCCTTCACATCGCTTGTATGCTCGTTTGCCTTTATGGCTCTTTCAAAATCATCTATAACACTCAGAAAGGCTTTAAACACTTCTTCTCCCGCTGTTTTAATCAGCTCAGCCCTTTCACGGGTGGTGCGCTTTCTGAAATTATCAAATTCAGAATACAAGCGAATGTACTTATCATTCCATTCTGCCGCTTTTGCTTCCATTTCTTTTAGTTTAACCCCTTCTAAACCGGCTTCTTCTGCCTTTTTTTCAGGTTCAGTCTGCAATTGCTCTTCCTGTCCTTCCTGATTAAGGGGTTGATTTTCTTCAGGGTTCTCGTTTAATACTTCATTTTCAGGCTTATTCATATTATCTAAAAATTTATATACATATTCCAACACCTGTATACAGGCTCGCTATATAAGGCCGCAAAGATAGTCAAATATATTGCCAGGCTCCGCTATCAGGTAATTTTGACAGTCACTTTTTGAATATCGCTATTTGTTGTTAATAATTAATATTATCATTAAGACAATAATTATTTACATAATGTAAATTTAATTGTCTTTTTTTATACTTTTGTCTCCGTCAGAATTGAACAGGTGTATGAAAAGTTAGCCACTTTTTGGATCAATCGTTTCAACATCCTTACACCTTTCCTTTCGCGCAGGATCTTGCTCCCTGTACCTGTAAAAAAGAGGGAAGCGTAAAACTCGCCGCATTTGTCTGCCGGTATAACCCGCCCTGTAAGAACAGTTCTTTTATACGGGTGTTATACCAAAAGGCAGGTAATTGTATCGGAAACCTTTGGTTCCCCATATTTTCTTAACCCGGGAAAAGAAAAATGAAGGGCTTTGCGGTATCCATTAAAAGTTAATCACCATCAGGTAAAACTGCCATTAATTTCCATTTACCTATTTATAATGGAGTACTGCTGTTTATGCCGAATTAAAAAATTAATTATGAAAAAATTCCTTTTAAGCTTTTTAGCCCTTGCTTTTTTAGCAGCCTGTAACAAAAAAAACAATGATCTTAGCCTTTCTTCCCAACCTGTAGCTTCAGAAGAAGCAAGTAACAGTAATGCAAAAATAGATCCGCATGTAAATGCCATGTACACCGGAAACAACCAGGGTTATTGCCAGGGGCCGTACCCCTACAATTGTTGTGTGCTTCCGGAAGTTATTATTTACGGACGCTACCAAAGTACTTTACAAATAGCAGAAGCAGGCGATGCGCTGGAAGTACGCTCGGCATTTAACAATAAAAAAATGGAATCGCTGTTAAAGCAATTGCCGTTTAGCTACCAGCAAAAATTAAAATCGGGTAAGTATTACCTGGCGGTAAGTGCAGAAAATGAAAGCAGTATTTGCTTCATTGCTGGCCGTTCTGCAAAGGTGAGCAGCAGCAATATGGAGTTTGCTTTCCAATTGAAAAAATAATTCATCACCTTCTCCCGGAACAGAATTATGCCTCTGTTCCGGGATTTGTTCATTTTGTATTACAGTTTATGTATCCACACTTGTTTTTTTGTCTGCTTATTGTTATAGGTTGTAGTTGCTCTCAGCCTGAAAATTCTGCCGAAGAAATAATAGCAGAAAATAATATCATTGATTCATTCGCTCTTAACGGAATAGCAGCGCGTTGCGAACTACAATCCTTGCATTACCTCAATGACAGCAGTATACTGAGTTTTAATCAGGAAAGCAATGAGGTTAGTTTATACACCTTAAAAAATGAAAGTAAAACATTTGTGCTTAGTCAGCGCAAAAGTATTGCTCCGCAAGGATATATTCCTGCCTTTTTCAAACTCCAGGATAATTCATTTTGCAGCATAAGCACTGAAAACAAACTTTACAAATACGACAAAGACTGGAAGGTAAGCGACACCACAAATCTAAACCTGAACTTTCCTCACCTCAAACATTCTTACCTTATCGGGTGTTGGAAGTCTATGCCAGTTCTGCAAAGCGGAGATACACTTATTTCTACTTTTGCTTATGGTGGGCTGAATGATTACCTTACTTATTTCAAAGAACCTGCAATAACAGAGTATATACCGGAAGACACGAACGCAAGGCAAATCAGCAGCTACCTGCCGAAACCAGCATCACTAAAACACTTCATGCTTCCCTTTCCACGTTACTGCTATGCCGGAAACACCATTTACCTGATTTATCCCTGCTTCGATAGCCTTTATATTTATAACCGATACAGCAAGTCTGCGCATACAGTTGCATTAAAAAACAAGAACTATCAGTTACCACTACCCTTTGATTATGTGAAAGGACTGGACTTTTCCTACCTCACCCAATATGAGCTTCATAATTTTTGCTACAAAGCGATTTATCATAATCCACTGAGTGGAAACTTTCTACTTTTTTATGTAAGCCCTGCCACTACTACTATTGCCGGTGCTAATCCTACATTCGATGACCAGCCCTTAAAGGCTATTGTAATTAATAAAGATTATCAGGTGCTGCAGTACTGGAAATTTAAGTTTAACTACTCCGACATTACCAATCAGCTTTACATACCCGGAAAAGGACTGTCCTTAGCCAGGCATGGGCAAGATGATTTTAAAAAAACCCATTTTTACCTGTTTAATTTCTAATTTTCATTTTGTAAATTCTTTCGGATGATGGCTACTTGTATCCAGTTAATTCTAAACAGACAATATTTTTTGCTTTTATTTCCTCACCTTCTTTTGTTAACTGTATTTACTTCCTGCCAGTCAAGGAATAAGGAGGAATACCAGGCATTGAAAGATTATGCTTCCCGATTGAACTTTCCCCTCAAGGATAATCATTACTATCTGTTTTTTCCGGGAAACCAATGTAAAAATTGTTTTCAGTTTAACGGAAGCACCTTACCGGATAATATGAATGAGCGCCTGTATTTTATTTCGGGCTTCCCTGATAAACGCATTAAAGGCTTTAAGCATTTTATTTACGACAGCAACAACGTGATGTTATCCTTAAAATTCCTGGATTATGGTAGTAAAATTATTTCCATAGAAAATGAAAATATTAGTCATATCACTGAACTAAAAGATTTCGAGCTTCAAATGGATAGTATAGTGCGGCTTGAACAGCAGAAAAAATCTGCTCACTAAGCCTGTGTAAGAAAATCACTCTTGCGAAAGTAATCCAGAATGGACTGGGTAATTAAATTGTTTTGCTGGGCCGGACTCAGGGCCGGAATTTTTTCATTGAGCTTCCAATGTGGCCAACCTTCTGCATCCTTTCCCTCATACAGATAAAAGCCGTAGGGCTCTAACAAGGTACAAATAGCTACATGCATAACGTTTACCTTTTCTTCCTTCTTCAGCTTTTGAAAGCCTTTGCCTAATTCCTGAACCCCAATTAAAAAAAGAATAACCTGAATATCCGGCTCCTCACCATAAATATCCTTCAGCTTGCCTAATAATTTCTTCCATTCAGATTCTTCTTCTTTTCTCATACCGGCAAAATTAAGATTTTTTTATAACCAAAAACAAGATAAAAAAAGAGTATTTTCCCTGAATTACATCCGGGAAATCACTGAAAGATCAGTAAAATTAACTTTTCTGTAAGGATAATTAAGTCAATCTTCGTTTAAACGAAAATTTATCTAAATAATATATTAGTTAGGGTTACTGCCAGTATAGACAAGACTGCCTCTAAGGGGTCAGAAAGGAATTTAGCTTAAGTCTTTCTTGGATAATAGTAGCCACAGTTTAAGGTATGCGACCTGTTAAAATTACTTTCCACTCTTTTTAAGAAACCCCTCCTCCTAAAAAATACTCCCAACATGAGATTCTTATTGAGGAAGGGTTTAACAAACACACAAAAAAACCGGAATAAAAAAATGTTTTGTTTTTTAAGCTTTATTTTACAACACTTAACTTCATCATTTGTCTGAAACCTTTCACAGTGGTAAAAAGAATATGGTATACACCAACTGGCAGTTCATCCAGTGAAATGTTTGATGATCCAGACACAAAGTCTATTCTCGTTTTAAGAACCGACTGACCGATAGCATTGATCATCTCACAATCAACGGCATTGGACAGGTCAGGATCTGTACAATATATATTTAAGAGGTTATTGGCCGGATTGGGGCCTATTTGAATGCTCGCATCAGCGTTGTATTCATTGATACCAACGGTATTTGAAATATTAATATCGTCTAAAAAAATATTATTGGTTGAACCCGAACAAATACTTACAAATTTCAACAATACTTCATTGCTATTCTTTACTCCGCTTAAAGAAACGGTTTCTTTTCTCCAGTCGCTGCTTATTGCGGGTTTAAAACTAGCGTGAGCGGCATGTGTATAAAATGCTGCTCCAGATTTTGAGTAAACCGTTTGCCAGCTGGCTCCACAGTCTTTCGATGCCCAAACTTCAAATTTCTCATTGGGTATTCCTGAGTTTTCCATTGGTGCTGCAGCAACATAAAAGCTTAGTACCGGATCATTCCCTGTTTTTATTAAGGGTAGACATAATTCGTTTGTCACTCCGGCTTTCCATATCCAGGCGGCATCAATCCAGGCTGCTCCACCTCCCGTGGCTGAACCTCCCAGAGCAGGATAATAACTAAGGCTGTTTTTCCATTTTCTGCCAAACTTACTTACATCATTCACCAACCAGGAACTGTTGGCCGGAAAAGGGGAAGCATTTGTAAAGGACTCAGAAAATGGCAAAGATAGCGGATTTGAATAGGTGAATACCTCTTCATTACGGATATCTCTGAGCGTGTCTTTATCCGTTTGTCCGTTTGGTAACATAACCTTTACATAAAAATTATGTGGGCCAGGTGAAGGAACATTAAATGCGGGTAAATTGATGGTGGTTGCTGCACCGGAGGCAATGCTTCCTGTGTATTGATAGTTTTGTAAGGTTCCATTATCAAACGAGTAGTAGATTTTGGCTGAATTTATCACTGGGGTTCCTGTATTTTTCAACCGTACAAGGGGAGCATAATTAGTTATACAACCAACGATACCCTTATTCAATACTGATTCAATAGAAACATCCAGGTAAGGCACGGGGATTGGCTCTGAGTAAGATGTGTTCAATACTTTTTTATTTCCATCATCTTGTACAAAAGCAACAATAGCAATTTGGGTTTTGTCTTTAATATAAGCTGGAATTTTTGTTTTTAAGGTAAAGCTTTGACTTTGTCCGTTTGACCAATTTCCTGAAGTTAATGCTGTGCCACTGGCAGCAGGAATCATTTTCCTCATCACAAACTCAAAATCTTTCTCCCCATTGGATCCGGGAGGTGTTTTAAAATGAATATATTCTTCAGTTAAGGCGCATTGCAATTTAAGGCTACCTGCAGGAGTGTAATTTTGTTTGGCAGTAACCGTTACGTTTACTACCATTGAATCTCCAGCAGCGTTGTAAACATGCGTAAGTGTAATTAAAAAAGGGGCATTTACCTGATAAGCGCTATCTATTACCGCCTGGGTGAGTAAACTGGCATTCCCTGCTGAAACTTGTCCATTACTGGGGATTTCCACCCCGTCCAGCCGGCCATAAGGAGCAAAAGGAACGGAGTAATAACTTTGTCTGTTATTTACCTCAACAGTGTTATCCTGGTATAGCGAGCCTGGTCCGGGTGCTGAAGGTATAGCACACTGATACCTGAGAAGAACAATTTTTCTTTGTGGGCTTTGGTTGGATTCGATTAAGCGGGTAAGTTCAGGATTAATGGAAGCACAGGGGCCACAACGCTCTCCTGTAAACTCTTCGAACAATTCAATTCTTTGGGTTTGTGCAACAGCTAACCTGGATAAGAAAATAAAAATAATCAGTTTAACTAAAAATGGGATTGTTTGCTTCATGTATTGTTTTGTTATGATTAATATTTAGTTCGGCTTGTCAATTTATTACAAGAATTTATTCATTACTAGTTCAATATTAATTTCCGTGGCGTTTCAGAATATCACGGCTCAACTTATTTTATTCGGTTTTAAATATAAACGAGTGCTAATTAATTTTAGATAAGCGTTTTAGTGGTCAAAAAGTATTATTGGTGTTAATA
>JACCDP010760588.1_pt1 | contig 10742 bp, 11 predicted proteins | sample 7445841 | NCBI WGS metagenome assembly JACCDP01 (sample SAMN15323441, study PRJNA562643) | freshwater metagenome | isolation source: river surface water | place: USA:Blue River Watershed | collected 2017-08-17
CCAGAACCCGCAGTCACCAGAGGCATGCCTTTGAGCGCAGGGCCTAAACGCATGAGGTCGTCATTAGAGACAGCGTCAACGATGGCGATGCGAACACCTTGTTGTTTCAGATTGGTAATTTCTTGGCTAATGGCTGTAGCGCCTTGTGCAATAGTTTTGTGGCTTAGTAAACCCACCTTGCTTTTGCACTGCGCTTGCATCACACGCACCAAGTTGGCATCGGTCATGGGCGTGAGGGGATGGTGTTGCATGCCTGATTCGTTGAGCAACACATCGCCCACAAACAAATAGCCCTTAAAAACTGTACGTCCGTTATCTGGAAACGCAGGGGTTGCGATGGTGAAGTCGGTTTGAAGCGCTTGCATCAGGGCCTCGGTCACAGGGCCGATATTGCCTTGGGCTGTGCTGTCGAAGGTAGAGCAGTATTTGAAATAAATCTGTTGGGCGCCTTGGCCTTGCAACCACTGCAAAGCTTGCAGCGATTGGTCGATAGCGTCTTGCGGCGCAATGGTGCGCGATTTCAATGCAACAACTACGGCGTCTACTTCAGCCGATAGGGAGGCATTAGGAACACCAATCGTTTGGACCACGCGCATACCCGCGCGAACCAAGTTGTTGGCTAAATCGGTAGCGCCAGTGAAGTCGTCGGCAATACAGCCTAATAGAAGAGGTTTGGACATTTATTTTTTCGCTTGCGGCAATTCAATGCCAGGGAATATTTTGATCACTGCGCTGTCGTCTTCTTTGGCAAAACCAGCAGTCGAAGCTTGCATAAACATTTGGTGCGCGGTGCTCGAAAGTGGAAGCGGAAATTTACTAGCGCGTGCCATGTCCAACACAAGTCCCAAATCTTTCACAAAAATATCGACGGCAGATAGAGGCGTGTAGTCTGCAGCCAGCACATGGGCCATGCGGTTTTCAAACATCCAACTGTTGCCAGCGCTGTGGGTGATGACGTCGTACAAAGCGTCTGGATTGACGCCTTCGCGTAACCCTAAGGCCATGGCTTCAGCGGCAGCCGCAATGTGCACGCCCGCTAACAATTGGTTGATGATCTTGACTTTGCTCCCAGCCCCAGCATGGTCACCCAATTTGTAGACCTTGCCCGCCATCGCATTCAACATGGCTTCGCATTTGGCATAGGCGGCCGGTTTGGCGGCGGTCATCATGGTCATCTCGCCACTGGCGGCTTTGGCTGCGCCGCCAGAGATGGGGGCATCAACATATAAAAGCCCTAGTTTTTCTAACCGAGCCTCTAGCGCCACCGACCAATTAGGGTCGACGGTGGAGCACATCACAAACACACTACCCGCGCGCATAGCGGCGGCGCATCCTGTGCCGTCGCCATTCGGGCCAAACAACACGGCTTCGGTTTGCGCTGCGTTAACAACCACGCTCACCACCACGTCGCATGCTGCGCCGAGTTCAGCGACGCTTTTGCAGGCGTGGCCGCCATCTTTGGCAAATTTATCGGCGACTTCTTGGCGCACATCGAAGACATGCACGTCGAAGCTCGCTCGGCGCAAAGAGGCAGCCATGCCGGAGCCCATGGCGCCTAATCCGATGAGGCCGACTTTGGTGGAGTTTGGGGAGGTCATTCAATACGCCTTTAGGAATAGGAATCAGGAGTTCCTATTGAAGTTGTTCGCGGCTAGTTGGGTTGTCAAGGGCTTTGTGCCTTTTGGGGCTTGCGAAATAGTTGACAGTTTAAAGTACGCTTTATTTAACTTCAATGACGCTGTGCTTTGGCCTAAGTGATAAAACCGTGTTTGGGTCTGTACTGGCGTATTTTTCGATTAGTGGGCTGCAATGTTTTTAAAAAATACTTGGTACGTGGCGTGCATGCCAGACGACTTCCAAGACAAACCCTTGGGCCGCAAGATTTGTGGCGAGAGCATGGTGTTTTATCGAGGCGCACAGGGGCAGGCGGTGGCTTTGGAAGATTTCTGTCCGCACCGTGGCGCTCCGCTTTCGCTGGGGTTTGTTAAGGATGGCAACTTGGTTTGTGGGTACCACGGACTCGAGATGGGATGCGAAGGCAAAACCATCGCTATGCCCGGACAGCGCGTTCGTGGCTTTCCGGCGATTCGCAGTTTCCCTGTGGTCGAGCGCTATGGTTTTGTTTGGGTGTGGCCAGGCCAAGTCGACAAAGCTAGCGAAGACCTGATTCCTAAGTTTGAGTTCTTCGACAACCCTGCTTGGGCTTATGGTGGTGGTCTGTATCACATCGCCTGTGATTACCGCCTCATGGTTGACAACTTAATGGACCTGACGCACGAAACCTATGTGCACGCCAGCACGATCGGGCAAAAGGAAATCGACGAAGTGCCTTGCGTCACCACTACGGAAGGTGACCATGTCACCACCAGCCGTTTTATGGAAAACATCAGCGCGCCGCCTTTTTGGAAGATGGCTTTGCGAGGCAACAAGTTGGCCGATGACGTACCTGTCGACCGCTGGCAGATTTGCCATTTCACGCCTCCCAGCCACGTCATGATTGAGGTGGGCGTAGCGCATGCGGGCCACGGTGGTTATCACGCGCCCGACCACGTCAAGGCTTACAGCGTAGTGGTCGACTTCATTACCCCCGAGACCGAGACCTCGATTTGGTATTTTTGGGGCATGGCGCGCAAATTCCAGCCGCAAGATGCGGTCTTGACCGCTTCTATCAGAGAAGGGCAGGGCAAGATATTTTCTGAAGACTTGCAGATGCTGGAGTTGCAACAAAAGAACTTGCTGGCGCATCCCACGCGCGAACTGCTCAAACTCAACATCGATGCCGGCGGCGTGCAGTCGCGTCGGGTGATCGACCGATTGCTGGCCCAAGAACTGGCGCAAGAGAACGTCCAATAAGTGGCTAGAAATGGCACAAGCGCAGATATTCATCAACAAGGAGGCAGCCCATGGCTGACACAGCATTCACCGTCAAACTGGCGAGTACGGGTCAAGAAATACCGGTTGCTGCCGATCAAACGGTATTGGACGCTTTGCATGGTGCAGGGCTCAATGTTCCGATTTCATGCGGTCAAGGGATTTGTGGCACATGTTTGACGCGGGTCGTGGAAGGGACTCCTGACCATCGCGACATGTACCTCACCCCTGAAGAGCAAGACGCAAATGACCAATTTACGCCTTGCTGCTCGCGCGCGAAGTCGGCCACATTGGTTTTAGATTTGTAAATAAGTTGGGTGCTCGAGGGTTAGGAAGCACCTTCAGAAATTCACCTAAGTCTTTGCTTTGCATAGATTTTTTTTCACATTTAAACAACAAAAAAATCAACAATCAGGCATTTTTGGCACTTTGTTTGCTAAAATTTTGAGCAAGGAGTCCATATGTCTAACCAATCAGAATCACTCGAAAGCGTCGTCATTGGCGACGGCGTTGTCGTCAAAGGCACTTTCACCGTCCCATCCAAAGCCATCATCAATGGCGTGATCGAAGGTGACTTGACCGCCGAAGAGGTACTGATTGGTCCCACCGGCCGCATCACCGGTCGCGTCTCAGCCAAGGTGATTGACGTGCGTGGACAGTTGCACAACACCATCATCAGCGAAAAGAGTTTGATCGTGCGCGCCACTGGCAAGATCGCCGGCAAGGTGCAGTACGCTGAAATCGAAATCGAAAAGGGTGGCGAAATTGAAGGTACGCTCAGCCAGAACGCTGACGGTCCTGCGATTCAAGTCGGCACCTTACCTGCGGCCTAATTTACCAGCGGGTTATGCGGTTTAACCGAATCCTCAAAAGCATTCCATTGGTGCCAGGTTTGGTCGTCAAGGGATGGACGCGCCAGTATGAAGACGCGCGCATAATCTTGGAACAAAACGGCGATTTGCACTATCTCAATATCAGTGCACGCGTCCAAAGTTTCTTAGTCCGTGGCGGCATTCTGGCTACCGGTGTGATGTTGATATCTATCGGCATCTTGCTCGTCACCAGCGTTGGTTTGATGGTGAGCCGTTCCAAGTTGGAGCGCTCGCACGAAGAGGTGTACCGTGCTTTGCTCAGCAGTGTGTCAGACAACGACAACCCAGAGCGTTTGAGCATGTCAGAAGAGCAAATGGTGTCTTTGGCCCAAACCATCCGTGATCGCGATATGAGCATTCGCCGTTTCGTCGATACCTCTATGGTGGCTGTGGCGCAAGAGAACGTGACGATGAAGTCGCAACTCGAATCCTCTGGCCTGACCGAAAAAATCGTCAAGATCATTCAGCAAAATTCTGCCAATGGGGGCTACGCCCTAGAAGACGACGTCAAGGATAACCCTTTGCTGCGTGGCAAAGTAGCGGAAGAGCTGTCTAGCAACCGCGGCATGCGCGAGGTGATGTATTCCTTACCTAGTTCCATGCCTGTGCACAACTACAGCGTCTCCTCTGACTTTGGTATCCGCCGTCATCCTATTTCTGGGCAAACACACTTCCACACAGGTGTTGATTTGCTGAGCCAAACAGGCGAAGAAAAGGTGCATCCGGTCAAGCCCGGAGTCGTGGTCTTAGCGGAGTACCAGCCTCAGCTTGGAAATACCGTCGTTGTGCGTCACACCAACGGAGTTGAGTCCTTGTATGGGCATATGGCTAACTTACAAGTCAAGCTCGGCGACAAAGTGACGCTTGAGTCGGTGTTGGGCAATATTGGCAACACAGGCTCTTCCTCCACAGGAAAACATTTACATTTAGAGATTTTGATTGGCGGTTATCCTGTCAATCCCCAGAAAGTTATTCGGACGGCACAATATGTTCAACAAATCCAAAACCAACAACGTTAATCCTCCGAAGGATGAACCTGTCACAAATCCTGTTGAGGACGAAGAAATGGCGTCAGAAGCCCCTGAAAACACCGCACCCACACCAAGTCCTGCCCCTGCTGCTAGAGGCAGCATGATGGACATGATCACCACCACCGCAAACAAGCCTTCTATCCTGAGCGAAGGCTTCTCGTTCCGCGGTGAGATCGCTGCCAAAGGTGCGATCCATGTGGAAGGCGCACTCAATGGACAAATTCAAGTTGACGAACTCACCATTGGCGCACGCGGTCAAGTCGAAGGTGTCGTCACTTGCAGCAGTTTGCACATCAAAGGCAAGTTCTCCGGAACGGCTACTTGTAACGAGTTGATCGTCACATCCTCTGCGTCAGTTGATGGCCATGTGGTCTATCAAACTTTGTCAGTCCAAAAAGGCGCATCTATCAAAGGCGAACTCTTGTTGGTCAAGTAAATGCAGAACCACATCCCACAAATCAACGGCGCGCTTTTACGTATGCGCCGCGAAGAACTGGGGTGGGCCCTGGCAGATTTAGCCACTCGCGCTTGTTTGTCTAACAAACAGGTCAAACAAATCGAAGAGGGCGGTACCAGCTCTTTTTACAGTGAAACCGTCAAAGTCACTGCCGCTAAAAAAGTAGGTGGCATTTTGGGTTTGCCCGAACAATCCGTCTTCGTGGTCGAAGAGCCTGAAGTTCTGGTGGACGAGGCAGCAAGCCAAGAGGGCACTACAAGCCATACAAGCGACGATGCGCATGCAGACTCCTCTGCTAGTGACAAAGCGCATACTGAACCAACCGCTTCCACTGGCCAAGATATCCATGAGAGCAATGCAAGCCCAAAAGACATTGCTTCTCCTGCTGTCAAGCCCTATCTCAAATCGCCGTCTATTGAAACGTCTGTGATTCAAAAATCAACGAATTCAGCCTTGGGCAGCGAAGACAAGCCCAAGTCTAAAAATTCTTTGTGGTTCATCATTGCTTTATTTGCTGCAGCCTTGGGATTGGCAGCTGTCATGCAAAAACCTGCGCCAACTCCTCCGGTTGAACCGCCGCCGCCACTCCAAGTGTTGCCCCCTGAGCAACCTGACACTGCTGCTTCGGCGCCTGGTGCTGCCGCTTCAGGTACTTTGCCAGCTGCTCCTGTGGCTACTCCCGCACCTGCGACTTCACCCACCCCTTTGACTACATCGACGCCATCGAGTGTTCCAACTAACGCGCCTGTAAACGTGGTACCAGCTGCCCGTCCTGCTGTTGCAGCAACGCCTGCACCAGCTCCTTCAGCTTCGCAGGCACCTGCTAGTTCAGCGGCGTCCTCTGCGCCAACAGCAACCCAATCGGCTCCAGCAGCACCTTCTGCGAGCAAACCTCAGTAGGGTTGAATGCGCTCCTCTTACAGAAGGAGCGCCAAATCATTAATTATTAAATGCGTTTTTTAAACGCCGCCGCGAGATATTGCTTCGCTTCGGCTAATTGCTAGCGCACTCGCATCAGGCGCACCCAGAGACCAACCCGCAAGATGCATAGATGCAATCGCGTGCATCGCCTCAATCCAATCAGGGTTGTCGTTCAAGCAAGGGATGTAGTGGAACTGCTCACCACCCGCGTGCATAAACGCTTCTTGCGCTTCTTGTGCAATTTCTTCCAAAGTTTCCAAGCAGTCGCTGGTAAAGCCTGGGCAGATCAGGTCTACTTTTTTCACGCCTTGTTCCGCCAACGCAACCAAGGTGGGTTCGGTGTAGGGCTCTAGCCATTTCGCCTTGCCAAAGCGCGATTGGAAAGTCACGATGTATTGCGATGTGTTGAGCCCCAAGGCTTCGCCAAGTAAACGCGCTGTTTTGTAGCACTCGCAGTGGTAAGGATCCCCCAAATGCAGCGTACGTTCAGGCACACCATGGAAACTCATGACCAAACGCTCGCCCTGTCCGTGCTCAGCCCAGTGCGTACGCACCTGTTGCGCTAAAGATGCGATGTAAGCGGGGTGGTCATGGTAGTGGTTGATAAACCGAAACTCGGGCAACAAGCGGGTGCGCTGGCCCCATGTATAGACCGCATCAAACACGCTGGCCGTAGTAGTGCCTGAATATTGCGGATAAGCCGGCATCACCAAGACACGGGTAAATCCTTCGGCTTTCAGGGCGTCGAGTTGCGACGCCATCGATGGATTGCCGTAACGCATGGCATAGCGCACACGTACCTGTTCGTTGCGTTGGGCAAATGCGGCGTCTAAGGCTTGGGCTTGGCGCTCGGTCCAGACCTTGAGTGGCGAGCCTTCTGCCGTCCAAATACTGGCGTATTTCAAGGCCGACTTGGCGGGACGGATGCGCAAAATAATGCCGTGCAAGATCAACATCCACACCAAACGGGGGATTTCGACCACGCGGTGGTCGCTTAAAAACTCGCCCAAATAGCGGCGTAAAGCGCTCGCAGTGGGGGCGTCAGGCGTGCCGAGGTTGCAAAACAATACAGCGGTGCGCGGGGTTTGGCCGTGGCTAAAGGGCGGCTCTTGGGCGAAGGGAGGTTGGAGCATGCGGTATTCTCGCCTAGACATGCATGCACTTTCACACATCCAAGCGATTACCTTAGACCTAGACGACACACTGTGGCCCGTCGCGCCCACCATCGCAGGCGCCGAGCAAGATTTGCTCCGCTGGCTACTGGCTAACACGCCCAAAACGGCAGAGTTGACCCAGCAAACAGAAGTCAAACAAGCCATTCGACAAGCTGTGGTGGCAAAACACGCGACCAAAGCCCATGACTTGGGTTATTTGCGCTGCGAAGTGATTCGCGAAACCATGCGCCAAGCGGGAGACGATCCGCAATTGGCTGACAAGGCTTATGAAGTTTTCAATGCCGCAAGGCAACGCGTCACCCTTTACGACGGTGTGGCAGAAGCCTTGGCCCGCCTGTCTGCCAAATACCGACTCGTTGCTATTTCTAACGGTACGGCAGACGTGTTTGTTACGCCTGCGGCGCCTTACTTTCATGCTGCATTCAAAGCCCATGAAGCAGGCGTTGCAAAGCCAGACGCAAAAATTTACCAACTCGCCACTTCGCATTTGGCGTTAGAACCGAATCAAATCCTGCACGTGGGCGACGACGCCCATGCCGATGCGTGGGGCGCGCGCCAAGCGGGTTTGCACACGGTGTGGATCAATCCCCAAGGCCACCCTTGGACGCACGACTCGCCACAACCATGGACAGTGCGGCACTTAACCGAGGTGGCGGACCACTTGCAGGCCTGAGCGGACAGCGCCTTCTAAGGTTGAGGGGTAGGGGCCGCGCACGAAGTCGCCGCAGGCAAAGATATGAGGGGCGACAAACGCGTCGGGCTTGACGCCTTCATGGGAAGGGCCTTCAAAGGTATAGGGCAAACACGCAAACGTAGCGCGTTTTTCAACGACAGTTTGAACAACGCTGAGCTGTTTAAAGCCAAGTTGCTCGGCCACTTGTTGTTGCACTAGCGTTGAGATTTGTTCGCGCTCCCCCTCAGAAGCGCTGACCACTGCCGCAAGTAAACCGGGTTGTTGGCAGAGGACGCCTCGGTCGAACACAAATTGCGCTGGAGCGTTTGGGTGCATCTTCAGGGCGACCATTGGCCTATTCAAACCAATAAACCCAGTATCGTGGCATTGCAAATACACCGTGGCAATAGCAGTATGCGAAAGCGCTGAGGCTTTTGCAGACCAAGCGGGCACAACCGTTTGCGTTAAGCGGGCTGCTTCCCAAGCGGGACAAGCTATGACCAAAACCCTTTCAGTAGTTGCTCCTGTTGTAGTAATTTTCTTGTCAAGTTCATCTCTGTCTTGGCTAATGCTTGTTTGTAAAAATTTTGTCGTTGGACCGCCATGAGATTCGTCAAGCCATTGCGCCAAATCTTCTTGGGTAAAACGTGTTCCTAAATGCACCTGCACACCTCGCTGGCGCAACCATTTCAGACAAGCTTGCGGAAACAGTGCCCCCAAATCGGTCTTGGGTATGAGCAAATCAGAAGAGCCCACCCCGCTCAACATCGCGTCATGCAAGACCCGCAAAAAAACTGCCGCACTGGCGGTTTGCAAGGGCATGTTGAGAGCAGACAGACACAGCGGTTCTATCAGTCCTTGCACTACGTTTGGTGTGAGTTGTGAAGCTTCACACAGTTGGAGGACTGACCACGTGGCATCGCAGGTGAAACCGGCCACTCGCCAACGCCAGCCAGCCTGCATCAAGCGCCATTTGTCGTCGGCGCTCCAGCCTTTCGCAAAAGCAACACCCACCAATAGTTTCCAAGACGCATCCCAAGTCGCCAACAAAGAATTTGGCCAAGAAACAGTTACATCAGATGCAGATAAATAAGTGTGCAAAGAAGCAGGCAGAGAATCATTCGCATACCTGCCTGACAAGCCAGTGGGTAACTTAAATCCCAAACCATCCGCAGTTCGCAAATCCAAGGGCAATCGCAGGAGCACATCATCCGGATTCACGCCGACCGTGCGCATCAAAGCAAGCGTGTCTCGGTAAGCCCCCAACAATATATGCTGCCCGTTATCGAGTGGCACGCCTGCAAAAGTTTGATCCAAACTACGTGCGCGTCCACCGGCTTCGTGTGCGGCTTCAAACAACTCCACTTGCCAACCGGCCTGCGTGGCTGCTACCGCACAGGCTAAGCCCGACCATCCTGCGCCGATGATGGTTAACTTCTTCACAGAGGCTTAAAAACGCCCAAGCGCCTGCATCTTCCAAGCCAGCCATAGTTTGCGCAAAGGCGTGAGTGCCACGCGTTGCTGCAACACTGGGAAATGCTTGGCTTCAATCTCACGTAGCAATGTGCGGTAAATGCTAGACATCATCAGTCCGGGCTTTTGCGCTTTGAATTCATGGGCAGGCAGCAAATCCAAAGCCTTCTCATACAAGCTGTGCGCACGATCCGCTTGGAACTGCATCAAAGCGACAAAGCGCTCCGACGGTATACGGTTGAGCACTTCATGCGCTTTCACATCGAACTGTTGCAACTCGGACACCGGCAAGTAAATGCGTCCGCGCAAAGCATCTTCGCCCACATCACGAATGATGTTGGTTAGCTGAAACGCTTGGCCCAGCGTATGCGCATAGGCAGTAGTTGCAGAATCCGTTTGTCCAAAAATCTTGGCTGATACTTCGCCCACCACACCCGCCACCAAATGGCAATAGCGCGACAGGGCGGGGTAGTCGAGGTAGCGGGTTTGGCTCAAGTCCATTTCGCAACCTTCAATCACAGATTGCAGGCTGTGTTCTTCAATCGCAAACTCCGCACACAAGGGCTGCAAAGCTTGCATCACAGGATGCGTTGGCTTGCCCGCAAAAGACTGGTGCACTTCGTTGCGCCACCAAGCCAGTTTGGTTTGTGCGACGCCTGGGTCTGTCACTTCATCGACCACATCGTCGACTTCGCGGCAGAACGCATAAAACGCGGTGATCGCACTGCGGCGTTGTGGCGGCAAAAACAAGAAGGCGTAATAAAAGCTACTGCCCGACGAGGCGGCTTTGTGTTGAACGTATTCTTGGGGCGTCATGTTGTGGGAATTATCAATGCAAGCTATGCATGCCAATAGCGCAACCCACTAGGCCCAAGGCCTGACTTTAAGGGAGACGCACAGGAGGCAATCACATCCACAAACACTTCCAAGCCATACCAGCCATGTCCCACTTGGTGATAACGGGTCTTGGAAGTTGTAGGGAGGCATCATTGACATAGCCATGCAATGCTTCACGCTGCTGCGTTGCTTGGGCTTTTTTTGAAACTTTCGCGATTTCAGCAGCGTACAAAGCATCCACCTTGCCCAAAATACACATCCCGCCTTGCACCATAGCGCGCAATTCCCAACCAGCACGCCCAGGCACGCGGTGCACCAGCGGCGCGCCTTGTGACATCAAGGCCCGCGCAAACTGCAATTCGGCACCCAAACTGCTGTTTTGCGGCAGGTAATCCCGCCCCCATTCCAAATCGCGGGTGCGGTCTTGCCAAA
>JACCDP010476422.1_pt1 | contig 10739 bp, 8 predicted proteins | sample 7445841 | NCBI WGS metagenome assembly JACCDP01 (sample SAMN15323441, study PRJNA562643) | freshwater metagenome | isolation source: river surface water | place: USA:Blue River Watershed | collected 2017-08-17
AGAGCATGTGGGGGCGCGGTCCGACCACGGACATATCGCCTTTGAGGACATTCCAGAATTGGGGCAATTCATCCAGGGATGTGTTACGAAGAAAACGCCCCATGCGGGTAATGCGGTCATCGTCGGCGCGGGCCTGCAGTGTATCTGCTTCTTCGTTGAGGCGCATGCTGCGGAATTTGTAACAACGAAAGGGTCGGTTGTCTTTGCCCGAACGCCATTGCACAAAAAACACGGGCCCTGCGCTGTCCAATCGTATCAACAGGGCCATCAAGGGCACCAGCCAGGAAAGCACGAGAACCAGAACCCCCAAGGAGAGGACCAAGTCAACGGCCCGCTTAACACGCTGTGCACTTTCGGTTTCGAGCGCAAAGGGCCGCAGGCTCCAGATGGGCAGATGTCCCAGGTAGTCCATTTCGATGCGTGCCAGCGGGACCATTCGGGTATCGGGGACCAGGTGCAGGTTGACCAAATGCTCGGAGGCCAGGCGGCTGAGGACTTCGAGCTCGTTGCCTTTGGGCAGGGAGGCGCTGCAATAAATATCCGAAATGGTTTCGGAGCGCAGCAAATCGGGGAGAAGGAAGGGCCATTCATCGGCTCCGCCCAAGCGATTCAGGTGCCTGGAATGCTCGTCACTTTCGGGTCCAAAGTAGCCCAGGATTTGAGGGAATAGTTGGAGGGTTTTGCGGTTAATCCGCTCAAAATCTTCGGCAAGCCCGGGTCCAAGTAGCACCGCTTTGGCACCCCGGTAGGGATGAAAACCGCTGCGGCGCAGTAGGGCTGGAAAAAACCAGTGCCATAGAATTTGGAGGTTGGCGGTCGCCGCCAGCATGAGAGTGATGAGGATGCGGGAATAATAGACTTTGATCAAGCCGTTGAATGCATAAGTTGTTACGGCGAAGAGCACAAAGCATCGAAACCACAACGAAAGCCGTCGAAACGGATCGGAGGAAGGAGCGCGCTCGTACAATCCGGTGAGGAGGGCCGACGTAATCCAGAGCAAAAGAAGGATGCCCCAAAAGGCGACAAAATCCGGACTGAACAAATGTTGCCATTCCCCAAAGCGCAGGTAATAGGCCAGGGCATAGCCCAGGGTGACCAAGGCCAGGTCGGTGCTGGCCAGCGGTCGGCTATAGCGCTTGCGGTGGAGGAGGCTCAAGGGTTCCTGGTTTGGAGGGGCGTTGTCGGAAGCAAAAATACCCGTTGGCTAGCAATCCAACGATGTAAATACCTTTTTGGCGTTCCAGCAAGCTTTCGGTGAGCATGGAGGCCGCCACCAGCAGAACGGTCGCGATGCCCAGCCAGTATCGGTCCTCCCAATGCCAGCGCAGGGGGAGGAAGAGGCAGGCCAGCAGGAGGGCCAGGCCCAGGGGTCCCAGGGTGGCCAAGGTCTGCAGGTATTGGTTGTGGCTGTTGAAGCGGTGTTCGAGGCCTGGGCTAAAATCGTTTTGGCGGTAGGTATCGAGGAGTTCTTTTTGGAAATCGCCGGCTCCGGTTCCCAAGAGGGGAAATTCCAGGTAACAGTGCAGGGTGTATTTCCATTTTTGGAGGCGCAGGGCCCGTCCTCCCCAGCGGTCGCTTTGGTAGGTCCCCTGGAGGTTGACCATTTCTTGGTAGCGGGATTGGTTGACTTTGTTGCCGTTGATAAGGGCCCAAGGAAGGAGGAGGGCCAAGAGGAGGAGGGGAAGGTGGAAGAGGCGAAGCCGTCCGGTGCGGGCCAGAAAAAACACCGACGCAGTCAGCACAAGCAGGGCGGTCAACAGGGCCATGCGGGAGGAGAGCTGGGTGAGGAAGACCAAGGACCCCCCCAGGTAAAGGGTATGAAAGAGCCCTTGGCGCCAGGAGAGGCGGGGCGAAGGGGACGAGCGGGGCGATGAGGGCGAAGGGGACGAGCGGGGCGAGGGGGGCGCGCTGGCTTTTGGGCCGACCACCCGATCTTGGAGGTAGGCAAGCATGCCCATCAGGACCCATACCGAAAGGTAGATGGGATGCAGGCCGCTGATTCGGGCTAGGTTTTCGTAAACCAGGTCGGCGAACCAAAAGGCCGGGGCCTGGCTTCGTAGGAGGACATCCACAACACAGATCAATCCTACTAGCCCACTGCTGATCCAGGTCCAACGCAGCAAGGCGGATCGGAGTTTGGTGGAATTTGGGTCTGCCAAGGCAAAGGCGATGGGCCAGGTGAACAAAGGGATTTTGCTGATGAATTCGGTCCAGCCTTCGCTTTGGTTGGTGGTCCATAACAACGAAAGCAAGGTCCACAGGCCCAGCAAAATTTGGGCCCAGGCGGGGAGACTGAGGCGGCTCAAAAAGCTGACTTGTTGGCCACTAAGATGTTGGTCTCTACGATGTTGGTCACCACGCTGCATCTCGCGACGCCGGTTCCACCAAAGGGTTCCCAACCAAAGGGCTTGAACGAGGACCTGCAAGAAGGGCGGCATAAAGACCCCGGCCACCAGCAGGGCGGCAATCCGGCTTTCGGGGCTTGGCGCCCAACGGCCTGGGGAGGTTAGGATGGCTTGGCGCATTGTTGGAGGAGGTGGAGGTAGGCCCCCATGATGCGCTCGGGGTTGTATTGTTCGGTGATGGTCTGCCGATGTTTGGCGGGCCAGGATGCGGGCCAAGGCTTGTCCTCGGCCAGGTACCGACCCAGCGATGCGGCCTCGTCAAAATACACGGCTTCTTCGCCCAGAACCGAACGGTTAAATTCGTTGTTATGGGCAACGATGCGGCAACCCGAGGCCATGGCTTCGAGTAGGGAGGGGTTGGTGCCGCCAACGCTGTGCCCGTGGAAATAGAGGCGGCATCCTTGGCGCAGGATTTCGAGGGTGTCTTGTTCGTAGATGCCTCCCAGCCAGCGGACGTGGGGGCTGTTGGGATGCCGTGCCTGCAGACCGCGGGCAAAGGCGTTGGCAGGCCGGCCGACGAGGACCAGGGGTGGAAGGGAGGGGCGGAGGCCGGCCGCGTGGGCATGGGCCTGCAGCAAGGTGTGGATATGGTTGTCCGGTTCCATGCGGGCAATCAACAGGTCATAGCCCCCGGGCACCAACCCCATGGGCTCCAAAGCCTGGGCGAGCTTTTCGGTGGGTAGGGGATCAACGGGCAAGGCCGCGTACGGGATAAAAGTGGAATCCAAACCGTAGGTCTCTTGCAGGTATTGGGCGATTCCTTTGGAATCGGCCACCAAGGCCTGGCTTCGATGGGCGGCTCTGGCTTCGGACCAACGCAAAAATCGGCGGACCATGCCGCGGTATTTGCTGCGCCTCCATTCCAGCCCGTCCATGTTGGTGATCACCGGAACGCCGGAAGGGTGCAGGGGGTACCAAAGCGCTGAACTCGTGTACCCCAATTGAAGGAGGACATCGTAGGACTGTCGCCGGGCATGCAGGATCCCCACCAAGTCGTAGATGAATTGCCCGGCCGTTCCCAAGTAATTTTCAGGGTCGTAACACCGAACAATTTCAACCCCTTGGTAATTGGAATCCCGGTAGGGATGCAAGGAAGAATTGTAAACCGTGACACGATGCCCCTGCTGGACCAGGTAAACCGCCAGTTGTTGGGCAAATTGCTCAAATCCCCCGTATTGGTTGGGTATGCCCCTGGATCCCAGGATGGCAATATGCATCATGCCCAAAAATAGGCTCCTATCGGTTGACTTGGTTGCTTTGTTGTAGGTTTGCGCCGTGGGACTGGTCGTACGCCAAAGCTTCAAATCCACCCTGGTCACCTATGTCGGGGTGGCATTGGGTGCATTGAACCTGCTTTATTTCTTTCCACGCTACCTCAACCCCGAACTCATTGGGATTCGGGAATTGCTCTTGGGGGTCGCGCTGAGCCTTTCCATCTTCACCCAATTGGGCCTCCAAAGCGCCATGTCCCGGTTTTTTCCGTATTTCCAGGACGAGGAGCGGGAGCACAACGGGTTTCTGCTTTTTTCATTGGGGGTGGGCTCCGTGGGTTTCCTCCTTTTTGGAGGGCTGTTTTGGGCCATGCGAGATCTATGGCAAGGCCTCTTCGCCGCCAATTCCCCGGAAGCCAACCGCTATTGGTGGATGATTCTCCCGTTGACGGGCTTGATTATGCTCCAAAATATTTTGGAAATCTGGGCCCGACTGCACCTGCGCATTGTGGTCAACGCCCTCCTGCGTGAAATTTTGCTACGGGCCGGTTTGACGGTTTTGACCCTTGCCTTTGGTCACGGTTACCTGGGCTGGGATGCCTTTTTGTGGGGTATTTGCGGGACCTACGCCGCCTTGGTGGTCCTCTTGGCCCGTTACCTCCACTTGATGGGGGTTTTGTACTTGGATCCATCCCGCATCCGGGTTCGCAGGGCGCTGCGCCCCTTGATGATTCGTTATTCGCTTTGGATGATTATCGGAGGAGCCGGCGTTGTGATTGCCGAGCGCATTGACGGCTTGATGCTGGCCTGGCTCACCGGCCTCGCCGCCACCGGTATTTATTCGCTGTCCTTCTTTGTGGGGACCATTATCGAAATGCCTCGCCGCTCGGTTTCCCAAATCGCGGGGACCTTGATAACCCATGCTTGGAAATCCAAGGATTACGCGACCCTCGCCAAGCTACATGCGCAGGCGGCCCTCAACCAAATGCTGATCGGAGGGATGTTGCTGGTTTTGGTGTGGACCCATGTGGAGGCCCTCTTTGACCTGATGCCCAACGGCGATATCTACAAGGCAGGAAAGTGGGTGGTGTTATGGATCGGTCTGGCCCGTTGGTTTGACATGTCCAACGGACTGAATTCCGAGATCATTTTGAATTCACCTTATTACCGATTCAACTTGGCATCCATTCTCTTTTTGGGACTCGTTTCTTTTGGGGCCAATTACCTCATGATCCCGAGGTACGGCCTCACCGGAGCCGCCGCCGGTAGCACCCTGTCCATCCTCCTTTTTAATGGACTCAAGGGGGGATTTCTTTGGTTTAAACTGAGGATACAGCCCTTTGGGAGGAGTACCCTTGGAGCCTTGGCCCTCTTGGTGGGGGTCTACGGATTGGGATCCATGCTTCAATGGTTGACTCCTCCAGCCAACGAATCGCACTGGCTAATTCTTGGGCGCGTTGTTTGGCAATCGTCCCTCATGGTCGGTCTCTTTGTGGTTGTTTTGCACCGGACCCGATTATCACCCGAAATTCGACAGGGCCTGGAACAAGCCTTGGTCCAAATCCGGAGCATGACCGGAAGTCCCTCCCAAAAACAGAAATAAATTCCTCCTTAAGGGAGGATTTGGGCCGCGTGGTTTTTGGTATCCACTTTGGCGATGACTTCCTGGATGATACCGTCGGGGCCGATAACAAAAGTCACCCGGTCGGTTCCCATGTAGCTGCGGCCGTACATGCTTTTCTGGATCCAAGTCCCAAAGGCTTCGTGCACCGTTTTGTCTTGATCGCTGATCAGGTCAAAGGGAAGTTGAAATTTGGCGATGAATTTCTGATGCGAAGCAGGCGAGTCACTGCTAATGCCCAGGATTTGGTAACCGGCTTGGAGCAGGCTTTGGTAATGATCCCGAAGGCTGCAAGCTTCGGCCGTGCAACCGGGCGTATCGTCTTTGGGATAGAAATAAAGGACCAATCGTTGGCCTTTGAATTCATGGAGGCTGCGGATTTTTCCGTTTTGATCGGGGGCCTCAAAGGCAGGGGCTGGATCGCCAACTTGGGGTCTGGGCATATTTGAGGGTTTTGGGCTTAAGGTTCAGAAAGCAAAGAGGACGGGTCGGATCCTTCGATCACCAAGGGGAGGCGATGGATTCGGGTATTACCCGCTTTGTCCCTAACAAACAATTCCAGGGTTTGGTTTCCAAGCGGTATGCATTCGTCAACGGTCACGCTTAGCAGGCTGTTTTTGGCATCGTACTGCGCCAAAACCCAGGCATCCCCTACACACATTCGGTAATCCTGCACCCCGGTCATGGCATCGCTGATGCGATAGGTTAGGATTTGGCCTCTGCGAAGAATTCGGATTTTGGGGTTGAGCAAGCAACGGATGGCCGGGGGCACGGTGTCCACCACAAGGCTCAATCGGCCAAACATGCGGGCCTGGCTCAGAAACCAATTGCCATCCCAGGTGCCGGCATGGTAGGCGATTTGATTACCCAGGCCTTTGTTCTCCAAAAAAACCTTGGACCGCAGCGACGGGCTGATTCCATGAGGCCCGGCCTGCAGGCGTACATCGTAGGGTTGATGAACCGGCGTGCGTTGGTTGTGAATTTCCCAGGTTCTGGAGGCCAAGTTGCCGGCCGCCGGAGGAAGGGACCGATGGCGCAAGGGTTCCTCATCGTAAAGGGTCCCCGGCGCCAATCGCAGGACCAATCCCTGATCCCGAACAATGATTTCACGATCGGTCGCCGCGCGTTGGATAGCCGGGCCCGGAATCGCCGCGGCTGAATCAGCCTTGACCGTAAAGCCCCGACCCGCTTTGTTGCCGTTGAAATCGTAACACCATATTTGGACAGAATCAATCGACCCCGCCTTGGGGGGGTAGAGCAAACCATTCCGTTGGACACGCCCGTACATGGGCAAATGGTTTCCGGGACTCACCTGGCAACGATGTCGCTGGGACCGGTCCAAAATTCTGGATGGATAATCCATCACCGAATTCCCATACCGGGTTTGGTCAAAATGAAAAGCGTCCGATTTGAATTCGTAGATGGTATCCCGGTTTTGTAACACAACAATGCGATAGACACCGGTTGTTAACTCGTTGGAATCCTGACGATCCCTCGCCATCAATTCCAGGTAGCCGGGGTACTTGAGGGATACGGGAACCAAGGGAACGGAGTCCATGGGGAACCCGGCGTCGTTGAGGGAATAGGTGCGGGGACGCACCGCTACCGGGGCCTTTTTACGTCTGGATTTTCGGGATTTTTTGCCTCGACTTTTGGCAACGGCGGCCTTGGGCGGAAACAAATCGGTGCTCCGTAACACGCGTTGGCTGAGGCCGGGACCGGGGATTTCCATCAATCGAAGGGATTGAAAATAAGGAGGCTGGCGGTCCACCAGCTGCAGTCCCATCTGCTGTGGGTTGATAATCGCCTCGCTCAGGGTATGGCGGACTTCAAAATGCAGATGCGGTCCACCGGAACCCCCGGTATTGCCGCTGTAGCCGATGATTTGACCTTGGCGCACAGGTATTTCACCGTGCTGCAAGGCCAGGTCCAATTCAAATTGGAGGTATTGGTATTGCCGGGCTTTGATCCATTCGGCCAATGGACTGGCGTAGCGTTCCAAGTGGGCATAGACGGTGGTGTACCCGTTGGGATGATCCAAATACAAGGCGAGTCCGTAGCCGGTGGCCGATGTTTTGATGCGACTCACATGGCCCGAAGCGGCTGCCAGCACCGGGATACCGGTATTCCCCCCGGTTCGGTAATCCAAGCCCGAATGCAAATGGTTGGTGCGCAACTCCCCAAAAACCCCCGATGTGAGGGCCAGTCCCTCCACGGGATGAATAAAGCCCTGGGCAAGGGCCCAACAAGGACAGGCCAAGCCCCAAAGTAGGTAAATCGCAAATCGCAACAAAGTCCGGCTCATCAAAAGTTTGGACTCAAAACAAAGCGGCTGTAGAAATCCTCAATGACCTGCACCGCCTCCGCTGCGCCATCCACCAAGTGCAGGAGGTCCAAGTCTTCGGGGCTGATATTTGATTCGGTGACTTGGACCGTTTGGCGCAGCCAATCCATCAATCCCCCCCAATAACTTTTTCCTACCAATATGATGGGGAACTTACCGATTTTGTGGGTCTGTATCAGGGTGAGGGCCTCAAAAAGTTCATCCAAGGTTCCAAATCCGCCGGGCAAAACAATAAAACCCTGGGCGTATTTGATAAACATCAATTTGCGAACAAAAAAGTAATCAAAATTCAAAAGCTTGTCGGCATCGATGTAGGGATTGTGCGTTTGTTCAAAAGGCAAATCAATGTTAAGACCGACCGATTTGCCACCGGCTTCGCGGGCTCCTTTGTTACCGGCCTCCATGATGCCGGGGCCGCCTCCGGTGATGACACCGTAGCCTTTGGCCACGAGGAGTTTCCCGATTTCTTCAGCCACCTGGAAATAAGGGCTATCGGGTTGGGTACGGGCCGAACCAAAGATGGAAACACAGGGACCAATGCGGGATAGTTTTTCAAAACCCTCCACAAACTCAGCCATGATTTTGAAAATTTGCCAAGAGGAGGAGGCTTTGATTTCGGTCCAGCTCTTTTGTTCAAAAGAGTTCTGCAGCCGTTCTTTGGAATCGTTGCTATTCATGGGTAGGAATTAAGAGGATGTAAGAGGGGTGGGAGATACGGGACTCGCGGGTTTGGAAAGCAGCCAAAGGCCCCCAAAGGTGAGGGCTCCGTTCAAAATCAGCAATTCAAATCCAAATTGATAACCCCCAAGCCATCGGTCTGCGTTGGCTTTGAGAAAGTAGCAAAGCACCGGCGCTGCCACGGCCACCCAAGGAACCCAGCGATCCCGGACGGGTCTTTGAGTTGCTAGGCCAAAGGCAAACATCCCCAGCAAGGGACCGTAGGTATAACCGGCCACGGTAAACAATTGGGTGATCAGCGATTCGTTGTGCAAGGAGTGAAAAATCAAAATTTGAACCGCTAGAAGGAGGGACATGCCTAGGTGGACGATTTTGCGGGTGCGGGTGCTGCCTTTGGTTTGGTCGAAGCCCAAAAAATCCACACAAAACGAGGTGGTTAGGGCGGCAAGAGCGGAGTCGGCCGTGGAATAGGCAGCCGCAATTAATCCTATAACAAAAGTTAAACCGGCCGCTACCGAAAAATGTTCAAAGGCCAGGGTGGGAAAAAGCAAATCGGCCTTGGCGGGCAAGGGGATTTGGCGGTGTTCAACATAAGCGTACAAAAGGTAGCCCAGAACCAAGAAAAGCAAGTTCACCGCCACAAGGACCAGGCTAAACCAAAACATGTTCTTTTGGGCATCGCGCAGGTTGCGGCAGCTCAGGTTTTTCTGCATCATGTCCTGGTCCAGACCGGTCATCACCACCGTGATGAAAATGCCGCTCAAAAACATTTTCCAAAAATTACGACTCCCACTGTCCCCAAAAAATATTTGGTCCATCGGGGTGCCGGCCTGGGCTCCGTTATCCGGGCATCGAAGAGCGTCGCTGGTCATCGATTGGTAAAGATCAAGGGCGCTCCATCCCAATTCCCCCATCATGCTGTAAACGCTGAACATAACAGCCAATAACAAAAAGGCTGTCTGGAAGGTATCCGTGATGACGATGGTTTTCATTCCACCCCGGTAGGTGTAGAGCCAAATGAGGGCAATGGTCAAGACCACGGTCAGGGCAAAGGGAATCCCCAGCGGCCCCAGAATGAACTGATCCAAAATCATGGATACCAGGTAAAGGCGAAAGGAAGAACCGATGGTGCGTGACAATAAAAAAAACGATGCCCCGGTATAATGCGAAGAGGAGCCCAAGCGCAAACGCAGGTATTCGTAGATGCTGGTCAGATTCAGGCGGTAATAAAGAGGCAGCAAGACCCGAATAATAATTTGATAGCCAACAAAATAACCCAAGACCAATTGGAAATAAGAAAAGGCGTTGTTACCACTGTTCGCTCCCACCGCTCCCGGTACCGATACAAAGGTGACCCCCGACAGGGAGGCGCCGATCATGCCAAAGGCCACCAGGTACCAAGGCGCTTGGCGGTCGGCCACAAAAAACGATTGGTTGTCCCCGCCCCTGGAGGTGAACCAAGAGGTCAGCACCAGGATACCAAAATAACCGAGGATCAAAAAGAGCAGGAGATAGGGACTCAATGGCGGGTGTTTGAGGCGAAGTTAAGGAAGGCGCGGGTCCTCGTTGGCTGTTGCTATTTTTGGGCCGTGGAATTGGGATCTCAATTGGTGCAGGATGCCGTGAATGCCTTTGCGCGTTTTCCGGGCATTGGACGCAAGTCAGCGCTCAAGCTGGTTTTGCATTTGCTGCGCCGCGAACCCAGCGAGGCCTTGGGTCTGGGGGATGCCCTCAAACGCTTGGTTGAGGAAATCCGTTACTGCGAGCGTTGCTCTCATTTTAGCGACCACGCCTTGTGTTCGGTGTGCTCCAACCCGCGCCGGCAACACGAAACCGTTTGCGTGGTAGCCGACCCCCGGGATTTGATGGCCATCGAACAGACCGGGCGTTATACGGGGGTTTACCATGTGCTTGGTGGGCTTATCGCACCCCTGGAAGGGGTTCAACCCGAGCAATTGCGGATCGAAGAATTGATGGCCCGGGTGGAGTCTGGGGTCGTGAAGGAGGTGGTTTTGGCCCTGAATTCAACCCACGAGGGCGAAACGACGGCTTTTTATTTGTCCAGGCGATTGGCCAACACGCCGGTTGCCTTGAGCACCTTGGCCCGGGGGGTCGCGGTTGGGGCCGAATTGGAATACGCCGATGAATTGACCCTGGGCCGTTCCATCGCAGACAGGGTGCCCTTCAAGGGCTGAAGCGAGTTCATCCGGGGCCATCGGGGGTGAAGGCGTTGCCTGCAAGGGACAGGGGCAGGTTTTTTGGAACCTTTGCGGCTGAAAGGCGGGTCGAACCTCGTATATTTGCGGTCCTTTGCCCGGAATAGTCCGGTCAAAGGTCAAATTTCAATCAAAAACAAGTGGATACGTTAAGTTTCAAGACTGTCTCTGCCAACCGTCAGACGGTTGTGAAGAAGTGGTACGTCGTTGACGCCAACTCAGAGATTGTGGGACGCCTGGCCACCCGCATTGCTTCGGTTCTCC
>JACCDP010397065.1_pt1 | contig 10737 bp, 9 predicted proteins | sample 7445841 | NCBI WGS metagenome assembly JACCDP01 (sample SAMN15323441, study PRJNA562643) | freshwater metagenome | isolation source: river surface water | place: USA:Blue River Watershed | collected 2017-08-17
GCAGGCATTCAAGAAGAAAACTTCAATCGATATCAAACATCAGTAGAAAAAAAAGAAGTTGTAGACGAATCGAATTTTAGTGTAAGCCGTCTTTTCTCTCGTGTCATTGATTACGCGACAAAGGGCTTTGGAATAGGGTGGCCTTATTTCTTTGGATTGGTCTTTGCCATGATTGTGGCCAATGATGCAATAGGACGTCCTGTACCTTATCGTTTGTTTTATGCCTTTTTTATGTTTTTACTTTTCCAAGTGAGTTTGATACCTGGCTTTTCTATTCTTGTCTTGGCTTACTATATCTACCGTTCTTTTATCGCAGTGAATTGGGGAAATGTGTTTTCGTTGAATCCAGCGGGTCCTCGCTTAGATTTACTGAAAGCTCCTGTTTTGTTTGCATTCCTCCCTATTTTTGAAGGAAGAGCCGATGAAGTAGTTCCATGGTACATGTCTATTTTCAAATATGATGTCAATCGTTATGGAGGTTTAGCCAAGAAGAAACAAATGGCCTATGAAATGAATGCTGCGAAACTTGTTGGACAAACCCTTGATGCGTCCTCCTTTGGCCTTGATGAGAAATCATTCAATCAAGTGATGTGTGAATTAAAGTCAGTACTTTCTGGAACCTATAGTACCTTGGACGATGCATTCAAAAGTCTAAAGCAATTAGCTTAAACCAGAAACCCTAATTTTGTATAGTTAGCATGACTACACAAGAAGATAAAAATTTTCCTTTTGTGTCAATCATTACACCTACCTATAATCGTAGACGATTTATTCCTTATTTAATTCAAATGGTAGAGCATCAAGATTATAAAAAAACAAGAATGGAATGGATCATTTTAGACGATGGTCAAGACAAAGTAAAAGACCTCTTTGAAGAAGCCTCAAAACGAATGCCCTTTATTCGTTATATCGCGCTTGACGAGAAACTAACAATTGGTGCTAAACGCAATAGACTCAATGATGAAGCAAAGGGCCAAATTATTGTGGCTATGGACGATGATGATTACTATCCTCCTTGTCGTGTATCTGCGGTTGTCAATGCCTTTAAACAGAAGCCCAATCAACAGATTGAACTCGCTGGTGCTTCAGAAATTTACATGTATTATTCAGATATTAAAACCATTTACAAATTAGGCCCTTACAATCCTAATCATGCTACCAACGGAACTATGGCCTGGCGTTCTTCTTATGCAAAAACCCATCGATACGATGAAACAGTTACACATTCTGAAGAACGTAGTTTTCTTGACGATTATAAGCACCCCATGATTCAATTGGACCCGTTTAAAGTCATGTTAGTAATGTCTCATTCTGAAAACACCTTTGATAAGAAAAAACTGAGAGATCAAGAAAGTCCCTTTATCAAAAAAACGGAAATGAAACTCAAAGCTTTTTTGAAAGAAAAACATGAAAAGGACATGCGTGAGTTTTTCGCAAACGCCTAAACCTCTGTCAGATACCTTTTTTTAGAATGTCATACGAGCCGACTCTGAAATCGATTCGATGCTATAATGATGCTTACTTATACTCTTTAACATCAGGAGCCAGCACAGTTGAGCAACCTACTGATATTAAAGTTCCTTTGCGTAACCATCAAAAAGCTGTTTTGTATGAGATGGAACAAAGAGAACAACAATTATCCAAAGGTATGGATATCAGTGGAGCTACAGTCTTTAGTCGGTTTGCATTTTTAGGGGATAGTGTAGGTGTAGGAAAAAGTTTAATGATTCTTGGTCATATTGCTCGTCTGAAATATTTGTCTCGTTTACCTACTATGGCTGTACTCGATACCAATTCAACGTCCCTTATGTATTCTTTGCATGAGCATGAATTTGCTTCTAATTTACGAGAAATTGGGTGTTTGATTGTAGTTCCTCATACATTATATAGACAATGGCAGGCGTACATTAAAGAGCAGACAAATCTGAAATTTTTTGGAGTTCAAACAAACAAAATATTAAACGGCGACGGTGTTGCGAATAAGCTAGAAACAGCAGACGTTGTCTTAGTGAGCAATACGCTTTATGGAAACCTTCAGCAAATTGCTAGAGAAAATCATTTCTTATGGAAACGTGTCTTTTATGACGAAGCCGATACACTCCATATTCCTTCCACACGTATTGCTCCTGAAACAAGATTCACTTGGTTAGTTTCTGCAAGTTGGTCCAATTTATTGTTTCCTAATCAAAGTCTCTATATCACAGCCAATATGTTGACTGAAATCATTAATCGTCCATCTTATAATATTCAACCTGAGCTCAAAGAGCTTTTGCGAAGTACACTCCAAAATTCAACACACGGTCTTTATACGTATATGCGCCATTATATGGTAAGTGCATCATTTTTTAGAGATTTTGTTCATACTGCTAATCCGTATCGCGGACGTCTTGTTTTACGATGCTCAGAAGCATTTGTCAAAGAATCTATTACCTTACCACCTATTAGCATTCGAAATATTACCTGCAAACCCTCTATCGTTCATCAAGTCATTCAGCATGCGATTCCTGGCAATGTGCGTACATTGCTTCATGCAGGAGACGTACAGGGAGCCCTCCAAGAACTCGGAGTGAAAGCGGAAGAACCGATGTCACTCGTCCAAGCCGTGAGTGAAAACAGACTCAAAGAACTGGACAGATTGAAGAAGACCTATGAATTCAAATCAAATCTTGAATACGCTACGCCCCAAGCCAAAGAAAATGCATTGAAAACACTGAAGGAGCGTATGAACAGTTTAGAAGAACAAATTAAACAATTGAAGGAGCGGGTTGAAAACTATAAGACAGAAATGTGTCCTATTTGTTTTGATGAACCCCAAAAGCCAACCTTTACTCCCTGCTGTTCCCGTATTTTCTGTGCAGCGTGTATTTTAACCTCGTTAACAAGACAAACAACATGTCCTCTTTGTCGAGCACAGATTACTGCATCGGGTCTGCGTAGCCTCGCTACAGAACCTATCGCCAAGAATGAAATCATTGACCCTAACCAGGGACCCCAACCGTTAAAAAAGACAGAACAATTGTTAGAACTTTTGAGACAAAAACCAGACGGTAAATTTTTAGTCTTTAGTCGTTATGACAATCCCTTCCTTCAACTCCAAACCGAAATTGAAGGCATGAATATTCAGGTAAAACAAGTCAAAGGCAACAAAGACGTGATTGCGGCTACGTTGAAATCCTTTGATTCAGGAAAAACAAAAGTTCTTTTGTTAAATTCTGTAGAAGCAGGTGCAGGTATGAATATCACAGCCGCCACTGATGTTATTTTGCTTCACGCGATGACTCATGAAGAAGAAAAACAAATTTTAGGAAGAGCCTATCGTATGGGTCGCAAGGAACCCCTCAGTGTTGTCCGTTTATTACACCCCGAAGAACTTCAACACACTCATGCTACTGCTTAACCCGTTCAAGTTGCATAAGATGGAATCTGTGTTTAATATCATAGTATTTGGATTCTAGTTTTCTGTAGCGATCCTCTTTATAGAAATGAGTGGCAAAGACACCTGTACAACAACCCCAGAAAAGTCCTTGGTCAAAGGATTTTTCTGTGATTTTTTCAACAAATCGTCGGAGCAAAGGATTGGGAAAGGGCATGCTTTACTTATTTGAACTAAGCTTTTATCATCAAATTTACTTTGGGTATAGTTTATTCTAAAAGAGTTTGAAGAGCAATATTTCGCAGGCGACGCTGTTTATCCGCCTTCATTTCAGGTTTTTGCGCTTCCAAGTGACAAAGGGAAGGTATGGTATGAACTGGAATCGTATCGCGGTCGGCCATTTCACACATAAATTTCCAAGAATTAAAAATAGCTGATTGTTTGGTTAGGACGGGTGTATAGCGCAAAGAATCGGGTTTGGGTGTAGGATACGATGGTTTTACCTTGCACATTTGTGCAAGTTGAAGACTAGGAATCTTGAGTTTTAAATCTTGGGATAAAGGTAACAAATTCCAACATTGATGAAAAAAAGCCCAAAAATCGGCTCTATCCGATTTACAATACGCAGTATACAACTCTAGATACTGTTTCCAAGCCTCTGATGTATCACCGAGAGACGCTTTGACTCTGTCATTTAGGTTTTCAATCATGACAAGTCCAGCCAAATTGGCCTCGTGACTTTCGATATCCAAGTCAACAAAAGGGTCCCATTCTGTCCACAGTGTCCACCACGCGATAGGTAAAATTCCTTCAGGGATTTCACTCATTTCTAAGGGTTGCTCTAAACCAGCGACTTGTCTCTGCAAAAGACGCAAATCTCCTTGGACTTTCACTAACATGTCGTCTGATGGAAGGGATTGGCCTAACCATTGCTCCACACGACCTTTATCAGCTTCTTTAATGGGAATGGTAAGGCATAGCTTAGAGATTTGAATAAGATTTCGTGAATCAAGAGTATTACTAATGAGAATTAAAGGTGTATTTTCTTGGGAAGGCTTCCAGGAACGTAAAAAATCAAGAAGTTCTTTTAATCCTCCCTTTTCACCTTGACTTAATCCATCAATCTCGTCCAAAATAATTCCAATTCCTCCGCGTTTTCCCGTTTCCAGCATATTGACAATACCACCTTCTTTCAAAAGAGGCAAAATGATTTTGCGAAAACTCGTACCTGACCGTGTATGACTTGCATTAAATTCAATAATTTTTAGATGTTTCTTTCGCAAACAACGATGAGCTAATGTTGTTTTTCCTACACCTGGTTCGCCATAAAGTAAAATAGCTGCATGAGACGGTTTTTGAAGCCACATTTCAATTTGTTGTTCAGCCGAGGGATGAAGACAAATTGTTTTCTCGATATGAGTGGGAGACCACATTCTCTTTAGCAGTTAGGAAAGGGAATGTTTAGATTCCTAAAAGTTTCATTATACCACGAGACAAGACAACAAGAATAATTGTACTATATTGATTTTCTGTAACTTTCATGAGTTCGAGCATAAATTTACACCAAGGACTAGCGGTTGTCACAAAACCAAACAAATATCCCATAAATCCATCAGGAACGCAAATAGTATTATAAAGTTTTGCTGTTCCATAATGGGTACTATAAACAAGCAAAACGGACAATCCTGTTTTTGCTAGCTCATGTAAAGCTTCATTTTTTTTTAAAAGAGTAAATATTGAAGAAGACTCTGTATCGGTCATTTCTGCTTAGAAACCGTAAATTCTATGGCTCAATTTTTCTACCTTATTCGCAGTTCTCACCTTCTGATGTATCATTTGAACCATCAGAATTAGGTACTGCACCAGTAGCTACACATTGATATCCATCATACACGCCTTCCCATGTCACTTTCTTTAATTTACATTCTGCGCACAAAGCTCTCATACGTGCTGCGCCCTTTTTATCTTCATGGAGTTTGAATACGTAATTGTCGTTGGTAATATTGGTAGGATCGACCAATTTGGAAATTCCACCTTCAGAAACACCAATTAAATCTACGCAAATCTTTTCTTTCTTGGAGGAACCAGCAATAGGTCTTTCATATAAGCTGAGAAAGTCGGGGCATGCATTTACAAAAGGTGGCCAGTTCTTTGATTCATAGCGTGTTTGCTTCAAGGAATCACCTGTAAACCAACGTAAGCCGTAGAAGGTGAGGATAATGGCACTCCCAACAAAAAAGAGAAAAGCTGCTAAGGTACGTTCACTTTGCACAAGGGAATAGGTTCCACCAAGACCAATAACCAGTGAAAAGAGAATATATAGAATGAAGACGAAATCCATCGTATGCTCTAGTCATAGACAGGAAATTTGTCCTTGCTTTTTTCAAAGAGAAGTTCTTTTTGAAAAAAGTGTTGTAAAAGAGAGTTTGTAAACTGTTTAAGGAGCACGAGCAACAGGGGCAGGGAAACCAGCACCTTCCCAACCGAGTTCAATGTAACCAGTTAAGTAGTCTTGGTTAGGGGTGGTAGGAGTGTTACCTTCAACACCAAAGGTGGAGGTAGTCTGGGTGTTAGGTACAAGGAGCTGTACTTTACGGAAAACACGACCAGCAGAGACATAAGTCTTACCCATATCACGGAGTTTACCAGCACCAGGACCGTTGATGGAAGAGGTGTAACGAGAACCAGGGACAGTGCTGTTGTTACCGGTAGCACCAGAGTCATAAGGGGCACGACCACCACCAGACCAGGTAGCAGTAGTGAGAGCACCAGTGGTGGTGTTCAAGGCGTTGATACCACCAGGATAGGCGAGAGAGGAGACAGGTACGAAGTTGCGAGCATCAGTAGGAATCTGCTTGAGGAAGGCAGGAATGGAGGTCATTTGATTCTATACCTTCACTTGAGAAAATATTTTTGGAGAGCCGGTGGTAAGGAAGGAAACGAAATGAATCTATTTTAATTCTTCACGGTAGAAGGTCGCTATGTCCAAACTCCCCCAAGCAGATTTTGAACTTCCTCTTAGCAATCCGGTAGCATACGCGGGTCAAAATGGGCGTGTGAATTTGGCTGCTCGCTCCTCTGCCGGTGGTCAAGCCCCTGAGGACTTTCCCGGATATAAGTATCAAACAACCGCAGAAAAAGGATTTGAAGCCGATATGTTGCGGGGAAATTGGGAAGTCACACCGGTAAGTCAAAGTTTTTTTAGCCCGGACAATATTAAACTTCTTCAAAACGCCATTCGTCGGTATGTGTATGAAAAAAGCCAACCCAAGGGCTACGTCATCGATGACCAATCTGTCGACGAGCTCAAAATCATCATGCGTGCTATTTATTATCAGTATGCACGCAACTTACCTTTTGATGTTACCAAACAAGTGACAGATTTGAATGAAAAAGTAGTGGATTGGTCAGGTCCCCATATCCTTAGTGCTGTAGATCACTACTACTACTACCTGAATGACATCAGTCATATGCCTGTACCTATGCAACAGCCTCAGTCACTGAGCTCTGCTGGAACGAAGTCTCTTCCATTTAATAATTTTGTGTAGTAGAAATGCTCCCTGACATTCGTGATTTTACAAATACAAACCTCTATTTGCCGATTCTTACTGCGTCTAGTATTGTAGACACAGCAGGACTCTTTGTCTGGCGCTATACATCGAAACCCGATGCGCCTATTAATAAATGGTATGACAGATTTGGTCTCTCCGCCTATACTGCAGATGTCTTAAGTATAGCGTTAGGTGTTGTCTTAACCCAGTTGGCCACATCGTGGATAGGTGGAGCATGGTCTCCTTTCTTCTTTTGTATTATGTCCGTTGTTGTCCAAATGGCCCACGACTTATTCTTTGGTAACGTGGTGGTTCCTTTGATACCCAAAGGTCACAACACCATCATGGACCTCATGAAAGAATACGTCAAAATAAAAAATCCTGGAGGTATTTTGATTGTTGATGCTATTTATATGATAGTAGCTAGTTTATTGACTATGGGATTTGCTTCTTTGCCTACCTTTTATAGTTGGTTTAGTTTGCTGTGGACCATTTACATTACGATGTATGTGTTGTATACAAGACCTAGTTAATTATTTCTTGGCACTACGTTTCTTTTTGGGAGCACCGATGGAACTCATAGTGGCAGAACGATGGGCTTCCATAGCTTTCCACCCTTCTTCAAAGTCACCCAAATCCTTGAGCCATAGAGCACTTGCGGTGGTATCACGGAGGGCTTCATACGCCATACGTGCAGCAAGAACCGCTCGTTCTGCTTCTTCGACTGCAGAAGCTTTTACACGATCCATACGAAGACGAAGTAAGTAGTCGTATGAATCCACAGAATCTGGTTCATCAGGATTGGAAAGAGGAGGAAGATCATTCATTTGCATACCTCCCACAATTTCTTCATCAGAAGCACCTCGGAGTTCCAGGGACCCATCAAGGATAGCTTTGAGGAAACGAGCTTTGGCGTCCGCTTCCAAGGCTTCGCGTTCTAGACGAGCCATTTCATGCTGTCTGCGCTTTTCGTAAGCAGTAAGACGAGGACCAAAGAAAGCTTCCACCATATCTCCAATGGAACTGTATTTCACAATCCGCATTTGTTCATCAAAGCAAGTCATATTGGAGAGTCGCCAACTGGTGGTAAGCTTGAAGCGCTTTTCAAAGTCTGCATGATCGGCTTTGATATCTTCATAATAGTCAGGTTCAAAGTACAAGACGAAGTTTACAGAGTCATCATCGTACAAGTCATCAAACGATTTGAGAATAGGTTTTCCATCATCACCAACTCCTGCTTTGTCTCCACTTGCCAATTCGTCCAAGAAGACTTTGTAATCTTTGGTCCATGTGCCCACAGGAAGCTCGGTAATGGTGACTGAGCGTTTGGAATCATCGAAAGTGTATAGACCTTTCGTAATCCAAGTATCTTCGTTTGTTGCCACAATAGGACCACGGAATCCAAACCACCAGGGTTGAAGAGTTAGACCCGTCAAGGATTTTACCGTCCCTTGAAGTCTGTCTTTGAGCATTTTGACAATACTCAAAGGGTGGTGAGGAGGAATATCGGTACTGAAACCTGTTCCAATCCCTACACAGCCATTGATAGCGAGAAGAGGTACAACGGGGAGATAGGTATCAGGTTCTACAATCAATCCATCATCTTCTGTGTGATTGAGAATAGCTTGGTCTTCTTTTTTGAAGATTTTTTCGACAATAGGTTCGAGATGTGTGTGAATGTAACGGGGAGAAGCCGAGTCTTTTCCACCGAGAAGACGAGACCCAAATTGTCCAATAGGAACTAAGAGATTGATGTTATTCGAACCCACAAAGGTTTGGGCCATACCCACAATCGTTGAATTCAGAGAAGCTTCACCGTGGTGGTAGGCAGCATGTTCTGAAACATACCCTGCAAGCTGAGCGACTCGAATTTCTTGTTTGAGTCCACGCTTCAAGCAACCAAAGAGAATCTTGCGTTGAGAAGGTTTGAGACCGTCCATAAGATGAGGAAGACTACGCAAGTTATCGGCATTACTGAAGTGAATGAGTTCATCGTGAATGAATCGACTGAATCCAAGACTGCCATCAGGAGCAGGAACAGCCATACGTTTCGCATCGTAGGTTCCTAGCCATTTTTTACGGTCATCAGAACGTTTCTTGCTGAAGGCTAGACTTACAGATTCATCAGTAGCATCGTCCCACTTGTACTTGATTTCATGGAGATGCTCAAACCATTCACGCGCTTCTGCAGGCGTACTGGTACCCAACCCTTTGTAGTATTTGAATTTCCAACCCTTGATACCTTCTTCTCCTTCTGCTTCTTTCCAGATTTCAAATTCAGGAGCGGAATAGAAGGAAAGCACTTCATTACGCTTGGTGGCTTTGAGGAGAGGAGTTGCAAGAGAGCAAATGAATCCAATCTTCATAAGTGATGGCCATTCCGTATGGAAGAGATTCATGAGAAGACCTTTGATGTGAGCACCGTCCAAATCTTGGTCAGCCATCACCATCACACGTCCATAGCGGAGGTCTTTCACAGAAGAATATTTTTTCCCTTGTTCCAACCCAAGAATTTTCTTGATAGCAGTGAGTTCTTCATTTTGATTGAATTTGATTTGACTGATATCCTTCACATTGAGCATCTTACCCTTGAGAGGGAATACACCCCACGCTTCACGACCTACAATCTTGAGACCTGAAATAGCGGACGTTGCAGCTGAATCACCTTCTGTAAGAATGAGAGTGCATTCAGGACTTTTGGCGGTACCTGCCCAAAGAGCGTCTTCGAGCTTAGGAATACCACGAATGGTTTTCTTTTTCGCACCGTCCGTCTTTTTGGCTTCTTTCGCCATACGAGCATCAAGGATTGCCTGCGCTTCGTCCAAGAGACCCATTTTCACAAGAGTTTCGGAAAACTTGGGTGAGCATTTGAAGACAGAGCCAAATTTATTGGCTGGAGTCGTCAAACATTCTTTGGTTTGGGATTCGAAGGAAGGATTGACGATGGTGGCATTCACAAAGAAGAGAACAGAATCTTTGAGTTGTGAAGGTTTGACATCAATTTTCTTCTTTTTTGCAATTTCGCAAAAGTCAGAGAGAACATGTTTCGTCACAGTATCTACATGTTTACCTCCTTTCTTAGTATTCACACCATTCACAAAGGAAACATGGCGTTCATCGTTACTGTCTTCGTCCTCGAAGAGAGTTCGAGTAAGGACAGCCGCAATTTCCCAACGGTCTGAGCATTTTTCGTAGGCGATGGACGCTTCTTCTTTGACAAATAGATGAGTGAATTTCTCAAAGGTGTTGGTGGGAATGAGTTCACCATTCCAAGAGACTTTTACTTCTTTGCCTGCAAGCGCAGCAAGTTCAATGGCTCGTGTTTGAAGAACTTTCACCATGTCAGTCAGATCCAAATTGGTAAAACGACTCAAGTCAGGAGTAAAGGTAATACGACACATACCTTTACTGGCTTTGTGTTTCGTAACAGAGGGCTTCGAGCAGGTAGACATGTGGTTAGCCCATGTCTGTACATATTTTAGACCCGCTTTTACATCATGGCTTTCGACAGTAAAGCTCTTACTAAAGATATTGGCTAACTTTGCACCATATCCATTTTTACCTCCTACAATTTTTTCTTCTTCTTTGTTGTAATTTCCTGATGTAAGGAGATGACCAAAGATGAGCTCAGGAACCCATACTTTATATTCCGTATGTTCAACAACAGGAATACCGTCACCATCATTTTCTACAACGATTGTGAAAGGTTGCGCTTCTTCTGATTCAATACGAACAGAAATATGCTTGACTGGGAGCTTTTCTTTTTCCGTTTGCGAACGAATAAGAGCATCACGTGCATTGACAACGATTTCA
>JACCDP010801279.1_pt1 | contig 10737 bp, 8 predicted proteins | sample 7445841 | NCBI WGS metagenome assembly JACCDP01 (sample SAMN15323441, study PRJNA562643) | freshwater metagenome | isolation source: river surface water | place: USA:Blue River Watershed | collected 2017-08-17
AAAGCGCTCCAAGACTTCATTCGTGTAGGGATCAATGGCCTGCAATCCTTCAATTTCATCGCCAAAAAATAGTACACGAATAACATGGTCGGCGTACGCAAGAAAAATATCGACGGTGTCACCGCTAACGCGGAACATTCCGCGTTCAAAGGTTTCATCGCTGCGCGTGTATAAGTTTTCGACCAATCGGTGGAGAAAGGCATTACGAGGGGTGATCATTCCAACTTCCACCGGCAGAATGCTTTTTTTGAATTCATGGGGATTCCCTATACCGTAAATGCACGAAACCGATGCAACTACGATGACATCTTTTCGCCCAGAGAGCAGGGCAGAGGTTGCGGCTAAACGAAGTTTTTCAATTTCTTGGTTAATCGAAAGGTCTTTCTCAATGTAGGTGTTCGTTACAGGTAAATAGGCTTCAGGTTGGTAATAGTCGTAATACGAAACGAAATATTCTACTGCGTTTTCTGGAAAAAACTGTTTGAATTCGTTGTAGAGTTGCGCTGCAAGGGTTTTGTTGTGAGAAAGAATGAGGGTGGGTTTTTGAATCTCTTGGATGACGTTTGCAACGGTAAAGGTTTTTCCACTTCCCGTAACGCCCAGCAAGGTTTGGAAAGGAAAACCTTCGTGAATTCCATGCACCAATTGCTGTATGGCATCGGGTTGATCCCCGGTAGGTTGAAATGGAGCTGAAAGTTGGAAGGGCATAGGCAAAGGTAACGACAAACCCTAACGAATCATAATATTTTTGGTGCAATAAAAAAGGGGCGCATGCCCCCTTTTTCTGAAGATATGTTATTGTCTTATTCCTCTGTTGTATCGACAGAATCGGCCGTCGGCTCGGCAACGGATTCTTCTGGGGTAATAAGGGTGGAAATCTCAGAGTATAAACTTAAACGGTCAAAACCATTGAAGTTCATGTTCTTTAAATCAATGATAACCGTTTCTTCGGATTGTAAAATTAAGAACAATTGCTTACCGTTGCTGTCGACTTTCTTGATGTCCTTTAGTGAATAAGTTCCCGTATCGCTATTATCCTTATAACTTAATGTGGTCTCATCAATGCGTACGAAGTCGTTTCTATCCCTAATCAATTTAAACAGGGACCATGCGGATGGTAGTGCGGTAAAAACTAACAAATAAAGTTTCCCAAATAGTTGGTCAATGCTTGAAAGGGAAGGATCATCTAAAACATTGTAAAGGTAAAATCCGAGAAGTACGCTTACCAGTATAGCTAAAAACTTGGGCCATTCTTTTGGATTGTAGGTAATAACTGAACCGGTTTGTTTACGTGCCCTCGCCAAAAATTCAAACGTAAATATGGCAATTAAAATCACAATGGTTGTCCAAATGATGTTCCAGAATCCGAATATGCTCCATACTTTCCACAAGAGGTAAAAATAGGCAAGCACCAACAAAACGGTGATTGCCGATAATAAAATCGATAGTCCACGAAATCCATTTTTCATAATCTTTGAGTTTAGTTAGGTTTGTTGATACTCTGTTGCGGATTTTCGCTTCCGCCTTTGGCAAATATAATAATTTTAAAGATTCAACAGTTTTTCAAAAAAAAAGGGGCCGAAGCCCCTGTGAACCTTGGAATAATCGAATTATTTCTCTTTATCCATTTTTTCTTTCAACCCAGCTAAAGCATCCAAATCACCTAAGGTCGATTTTTCATTGCCTTTGTTGATGGCGCTTACCGCGTCATCGGTGCTGCTGGTGGAAGATTTTTTACCTTTCACGGTTTTTGCAGTCGGTGTTGCGTCTTTATCGCTTTCATGGCTTCGAGCATGCGAAAGAACGATTTTACGCGATTCCTTGTTGAACTCTATTACCACAAAATCAAGAACTTCTTCGACGTTTGCATTGGTTCCGTCGGCTTTTTTCAAGTGTTTGCTCGGGCAAATTCCTTCAACTCCGTAAGGAAGAGCAACAATGCCAGATTTATCCTTCATTTCGGTAATGGTTCCTTGATGAATCGTCCCTTCGGCAAAGGTTCCTTCAAACACATCCCATGGATTCTCCTCCAATTGCTTGTGCCCTAAAGAAATTCTTCGGTTGTCGCGGTCGATTTCAAGAACCACAACATCCATCATATCACCCACCTTGCAGAATTCAGAAGGATGCTTCACTTTCTTTTGCCAAGACAAATCCGAAATGTGAATCAATCCATCAACTCCTTCTTCCAATTCCACAAATACCCCAAAGTTGGTAAAGTTGCGAACCTTGGCGTTGTGCTTCGATTCTACCGGATAACGGTCTTCAATTCCGTTCCATGGATCCGGCATGAGTTGCTTAATACCAAGACTCATTTTGCGTTCGTCGCGGTCTAACGTCAAAATCACCGATTCAACCGTATCCCCAACTTTTAAGAAATCTTGAGCACTTCGTAAATGCTGGGACCAACTCATTTCAGAGACGTGAATCAAACCTTCAACTCCTGCAGCAATTTCAACAAAAGCACCGTAATCGGCCAAAACAACTACTTTTCCAGAAACCTTATCTCCAACATTTAAATTGGTGTCTAATGAATCCCACGGATGCGGTTGAAGTTGCTTCAATCCAAGCGCAATTCGTTTTTTGTCGTCGTCGAAATCTAAAATTACTACGTTGATTTTCGAGTCCAATTCCAACAACTCCTCAGGATGGTTGACACGCCCCCAGGAAAGATCGGTGATGTGAATCAAACCGTCTACGCCCCCAAGGTCGATGAAAACTCCATAAGTCGTGATGTTTTTAACAATTCCTTCCAATACTTGACCTTTCTCAAGACCGGAAATGATTTGTTTTTTCTGTTCTTCAATTTCCGCTTCAATCAAGGCTTTGTGCGATACGACAACGTTACGGAACTCTTCGTTGATTTTAACAACCTTGAATTCCATGTTCTTACCAACATAAATATCGTAATCTCGAATAGGTTTTACATCAATTTGAGATCCTGGTAAGAAGGCTTCAATTCCAAAAACATCAACAATCAATCCACCTTTAGTGCGGCATTTTACAAATCCTGTAATGATTTCTCCCGTACGAAGCACTTCATTTACGCGAATCCAAGCACTGTGCATGCGCGCCGTTTTGTGAGAAACAACCAATTGACCGGTTTTGTCTTCTTGGGTTTCCACGTAAACATCGACGGTATCTCCTACTTTTAAATCCGGGTTGTATCGGAACTCGTTGGCAGGAATAACACCTTCTGATTTGTAACCAATGTTGATGATTACCTCTTTTTTGGTAATGACTTCAACTACACCTTGAATGACCTCTTTTTCGTTGATGGAGGTTAAGGTTTTTTCATATTTGTCCGACATTTCGGACCGTTCAATTTGGGTGTATCCATCCAAGGATAAAGCTTCCCAATCGAAATCTGCGCTACCAAAGGATGCGATTTCTTTTTTAGTACTCTTTGCCATAGGCTTTGTCATTTGTATTTCGAAGGTTCGTGCTTCGAAAGGGGTTATTAATTTTCCATGCAATTCGAACCATGGAATTTTTCAAGGGTGCAAAGGTAGGCAAATAATTGGATAATTGTACAGCAAGGTCTAATTATCGTTGGGATTTTTAGGGAAGCGTGCAATGATTTTAAACTTTGAGCCTTGAGCATCCATGCATTCTTTCCACAAATTAGACGTGGTTTTTTGAAAAATGTAATCGGTTGAAAGGTTGCTCACGGCAATCCACGAGCGGTTCTCAATTTCTTTTTCCAGTTGACCGTTATCCCATCCGGAGTACCCCACGAAAAAACGAAGTTCGCTTTCCGGTATGGGGGTCTGCTGATGGTATTCTGTCAAAGCATCAAAATCGCCGCTGAAAAAGATCCCATTACCGCAGGGAAAAGAATGGGGGATTTTGTGACCTATTCGGTGTAGGAAAAACAACTGGTTTTTTGCAACAGGCCCTCCAACATGCAATGGAAAATTCGAAAATTCGGAAGCCTCCAAAACATCGCCGAGGGTGAGGTTTAACGGATTGTTCAGCACAAAACCGAAGACCGAATCGTCATCGTATTGGCACAAGTAAACCACAGATCGCTCGAAATAAGCGTCTCCTTCGAAGGGGTCAGAAAGTAAAAAACAACCCGCTTGGGGCGCTTCATGGTTTTCAAAGATAAATCGACTTTTTTTCATCACCTTATGTTTGCAAAGTTAAGGATTTCTATTTTTGTGCCCATGAAATTAGGTGCAATCGATGTTGGGTCCAATGCCATACGCGTATTAATTGCCGAGGTAAAGAAACCGTTAGGGGTTTGGCAGTATTCTAAAATTTCGTACCTGCGACTGCCAGTTAGGTTAGGGGATGATGTCTTTGAAAAAGGGAAGATTTCAGAACCAAAAATCGATCGATTCCTCGAAGGAATGAACATATTCAAAGCAATGCTCGATTTTTACAAGGTCGATGCCTTTCGCGCTGTCGCCACCTCTGCAATGCGGGACAGCAGCAACGCAAAACGCATTCAAAGCCGTGTTTTTAAAGAGACCGGAATAACCTTGGAAGTGATTTCAGGAAAAGAAGAGGCGGAATTGGTCTACCTTACTTTTCAACTGATGCACAACGTTAAAACCAACTATTTATTGGTGGACGTCGGAGGAGGAAGTACCGAGATTACTTTATTTCAAGACAATCAAATTCACGCGGCTAAGTCTTTCCAAATTGGCAGCGTGAGGCTGCTCAAAAATAAAGTAAAACCCGAGGAATGGGATAAAATGAGGGCCTGGATTGCCGAAGAAATCTTTCCGCATCAACCGCAGCGTACTTTTGGTTCCGGAGGTACTATCAATAGCGTTCATAAAATGTTAGAAAACTCATCAAAACAGCCAGTTACAATAAATCAATTAAATGAATTGATTAAAAAAATAGAAGGTCTTTCCATGGAAGAACGATTGGTTCGCTTTCCGATAAAAGAAGACCGCGCGGATGTCATTGTTCCTGCTATGGAAATCTACGCTACCGTCTTGGATGCCCTCAATTTATCGGAAATTTACGTTCCTAAAATGGGACTTTCTGATGGGGTATTGTTAGATTTATACCGCGATAAAACCCTATGAGTCAAAAATTAAACACCCCGAAAGGTACCCGTGACCATTTACCGATGGATGTTCGAAAGCGCGAGTATATTTTTAACGCTATTTCGAATGCGTTTGAAAGCTACGGTTATCAGCCGATTGAAACTCCAAGTTTTGAGCTTTCATCTACGCTTATGGGCAAGTACGGGGAAGAGGGGGATCGTTTGATTTTTCGCATTCTGAACTCGGGTGATAAGCTGAAAAAGGCAGATGTTGAGGCACTGAACAACGGTCAACTTGCTAAATTTGCCCATTCCCTCTCAGAAAAAGCCCTTCGTTACGACCTAACGGTCCCCTTTGCTCGGTTTGTGGTGCAACACCAAAACGAAATTTCATTTCCTTTCAAGCGATATCAAATTCAACCGGTATGGCGTGCCGATAGACCCCAACATGGCAGGTACCAGGAATTTTATCAATGCGATGGCGACGTGGTGGGTTCCGACTCCCTTCGCAACGAAGTAGAGTTAATACGGATCATTCAACAGGTTTTTCGCTTTTTAAAACTTCCCGGATTTACCGTTAAATTGAACAACCGAAAGGTGCTTTCAGGTATTGCGCAGGTTTGCGGTGTCCAGGATGAACTTATTTCCTTGACTGTTGCTTTGGACAAACTCGATAAAATCGGAAAAGAAGGGGTAGTCAATGAATTGGTTTCCAAAGGCTTTAATGCGGAGGTTTTGAAAAAAATTGAACCTTTGTTTGAATTGCAAGGAGCCTTCAACGAACGACTGCTGCAACTGAGGGACTTTCTTTCAGGCAACGAAATGGGATTGTTAGGGTTGGAAGAGTTGTCTTTTGTACATTCCAAATTGAAGGATTTTATTCCCGGAAAAGAAGTGTTGGAATTGGATGTCACCTTGGCTCGAGGACTCAATTATTATACGGGAATCATCATTGAAGTTAAAGCGCATGAGGTGGAAATGGGGAGCATTTGCGGTGGAGGACGCTACGATGATTTGACGTCACTGTTTGGTTTAAAAGGTTTGTCGGGGGTTGGAATATCGTTTGGAGCAGACCGAATTTATGACGTGTTGAATTCCTTGGATTTGTTTCCAAGCCAATTGAGCATGGGGCCGGATATTTTATTCTTGAATTTCTCCGACACGACAGCAGATGTTAGCGATGGATGGGCTGCTGAACTTCGATCCCACGGAAAAACAGTGGAGGTTTATCCTAGCAACGCAAAACTTCAAAAACAAATGAAATATGCCAACGATCGAGGGGCTCAATGGACGGCCTTTTACGGCGATGAAGAGGCTGCTAACCAAAGCATTGTCTTGAAAAACATGACTTCGGGGGAACAGAAAACCTATAATGTTGCGACGTGGATTTCAGATTGGTTGGGATAACGCGGCAATTCCACCACCTCCAGCTGGGTGCATTTTCCTTCGAGGATTGAAAAACGAAACAGGGTTCTTATTTTGTGAAATCCTTTGATGCCACAGGCTCCCGGATTCATCCAAAGCAATTGACTTTTTGCATCGTATTGAACCAATGCAATGTGTGAATGGCCGCAAATAAACAGGTCCGGTTTTTCCATCGAAATTAATTCTTTAACGGATGCAGGACTTTTTCCCGGACGGCCTCCAATATGGGTCATCAGTACTTTTATGCCAGCAATTTCGAAAGATTGAATCAAGGGAACCGTTCTGCGAATCTGGGCGTCATCAATGTTACCATAGACAAAACGGCAAGTTTTAAGACGATTGAGGTCATCAATGAGGGCCATGGAGCCGATGTCCCCGGCATGCCATATTTCATCGACCTCTTGAAGGTATGGTAGCACGTCACTGATTAAATCGCCATGGGTATCGGAAATCAAAGCAATTCGCATGCTTAGGTGTTTGGTGATTCGTTCAATTGTTGCTTTACCATCTCAAAGTACTGTCCTTTCTGGTCCAAGAGGCTTTGTGGATTGCCGTATTCAACCATGCTTCCCTCTTCTAAAACCAAGATGTTTTGGCAATTTCTCAAGGTCGAAATGCGATGGCTAACCGTTATGATGGTGGGTTGATAGGGCAGTTGGTTGAGCTGGTTCAAAATGACTTCTTCGGTTTCGGTGTCTACCGCGGACAAACAGTCGTCCAAAATGAGCAGAGCGGGTTTACGAATCAAGGCGCGAGCTATGCTGATCCGTTGTTTTTGACCACCGCTTAAATTGACGCCTAATTCTCCCAATAAGGTATCCAAACCTTCGGGAAATTCCTCAATGTTGTGCCAAACATGCGCCATTTTCAGTGCTTCAATGACCGTAGCATCATCTACCGGCTCAGAACAACCAAAGGTTACGTTGTTGCGAATGGTGTCCGAAAACAAGAAAACATCCTGAGGGACTACTGCAATGCGTTTTCGCAAATCATAGAGGTTAATAGAGTTCAGTGCTTGATGGTCGACTTCGATTGCTCCTGAATTCGCTTCAATCTGACGCGTGAGTAAGGCAATTACGGAGCTTTTACCGCTCCCAGTTCTGCCCAATATCCCTAGTTGTGAACCTTGGTTTAATTCGAACGAGAGGTTTTTGATAGCGTGTATTCCTGTATCCTCATAGGTGAGACTTACCGAGGAAAAACGAACGTTTCCTTCAAATTTAAAAGGGATTTCGGTCGGGTTGGTGATGGTAGGTTCGGTTGCAAGAAATTCATTGATGCGTTGCTGCGATGCTGCTGCTCGTTGAATAATGGAAGTCACCCAACCGATGGAGACAAAAGGCCACGTTAAATTGTTTACATAGAACAAGAACGCAACGATTGCACCGAGCGATAGTTGTTTGCTTTCGGTTAGAACTCCACCGACATAAATTACAATTAAGGTGCTTGCGCCAATCAATAAAAGGATGGTGGGCATGAAAAGGGCATTGATAAGTACCAAGCGCATGCTTTTTCCCTTATACGTTTCTGCGGCAGATTGCATTTTGTGTTGAGATGCTTCGTTTTGGTTGTATGCTTTAATGAGTCGAATGTTGACCAATGTTTCTTGAGCAATGGTCGTTAAACGGGATTGCTCTTCTTGTACGGATTTACTGGCGGCGTTGATGTTGTTAGATACGCGGTAAATTAAATAGGACATTAACGGAAGAGGCAACAACGCAAAAAATGCAAGGGTTACGTTTATCTGAAACATTTGATAAATGCTCATAACTGATAGAACCACCAGGTTGATGCTATACATGATTCCTGGACCCAAGTACATACGCACCTGGCTTACATCCTCAGAAATACGGTTCATTAAATCACCGATTCGGTTCCTTTTGTAGAAGGCAGTATCCAAGGACAGGTAGTGGTTGAATACTTCGTTCTTGATGTCATATTCGATGCGGCGTGACATGATGATGAGCGTTTGTCGCATTAAGAAAAGGAAGAAGCCTTTGCCCACCGAAAGCAATAAATAGAGCCCACCAATGCGCACAGCCAACCACAACGCATCGTTCAATTCATTGGACAATCCCGTTGCTTTTAACTCATCGATGCTTAGTTGCACATAACGAGGCATTTGCACGCCGAAATAGTTGCTGAAAACCGTAAACAAGGTGCCTAGAATAAAGTGCCATTTGTACTTGATGAAATATTTGTTCAACCGCTGTAAATGCTTCATTCGATATTATTGTTAATTTTGCCCTCGATTGGTACAAAGGTACTTTGGATTTAGATTAAGTTCACCCATTGACACAATTTTATGGATAAAAATCAGCAGTTGGTTACGGACGAAACGGGTTTATCGCCTCTGATAACGATGCAACAGATGGGGCATGAACAGTTGGTGTTTTGCAACGATGCGGAAACAGGATTAAGAGCCATTATTGCGGTTCATAATACAGTTTTAGGTCCTGCATTGGGAGGAACCCGCATGTGGATGTATGAAAACGAAGCAGATGCGGTGCGCGATGTGTTACGTTTATCGCGTGGAATGACGTATAAAAACGCAATATCTAACTTAGCCTTGGGCGGAGGAAAAGCCGTAATCATTGGAGATTCAAGAACGATGAAATCGGAGGCACTGTTTCGAAGATTTGGTCAGTTTGTTGAGTCCCTCTCCGGTAAATACATCACCGCTGAAGACGTAGGAATCAATCCCAACGATATGGTCCATGTAAGCAAAGCAACGAAAAACGTGGTAGGTTTACCGGGTAAAAGCGGTGACCCTTCGCCGGTAACTGCTTATGGCGTTTACATGGGTATGAAAGCTTGTGCCGCTGCTCAAACAGGAAGCGATTCACTGCAGCATTTTAAAATTGCGGTGCAAGGAGTTGGGCATGTAGGCCGCTATTTGGTGCAACATTTGGCTGCAGAAGGCGCAACGATTTATGCAACCGATATCCATGCTGAAACCCTTCAATCTGTTGTTAAGGAATTTGGAGCTATCGCTGTGGAACCTCAAGATATCTACAAAGTTCCCATGGATATTTATGCACCTTGTGCACTCGGGGCAACCATTAACGACGAAACTCTGGAGCAATTGACGTGCAGCATTATTGCTGGTGCCGCAAATAACCAATTGGCCGAGGAGGGTAAGCATGGTCAAATGTTGATGGATCGAGGAATCATTTACGCTCCTGATTTTGCAATCAATGCAGGGGGGGTGATTAATTGTTTTTCCGAGGTTTCGGGAAATAGCTTGGAATGGTCGAAGCAAAAGGCAGAAGAAATTTACCAAACCGTTGCAGAAATTCTTCAAAGATCTTCTCAACTGAAATTGCCTTCCTACAAAATCGCCAACCAAATGGCTGAGGAACGTATTCAACTTAAGGGCAGTTTGAATCTTTAATGCTATATTAAATGCTTAACCGTAGACATCTTAGGATTAAGGTATTGCAAATTTTGTATTCGTATTTTCAAGACGAGCAGCGCAAGGATTTGGAAAAACTTGATGCGGAACTAAAGTTGTCTTTGGAACGCATGTACGACATGTATTTGTACCTGCTTTTGGCTTTTGAGCCTGTAGTTAGGGCTGCGAACAACCGCATTGAAGACCGCAAGAAAAAATTAAGGCCGACTCCGGAGGATATAAACCCTAATTTAGCCTTTGTCGAAAATCAGGTATTCCAACTTTTGAGTGAATCGAGCTCGCTTCAATCGTTGGCCAAACAAAGAAAATTAAGCTGGATAGGAGTGGAGCATCAAGAAATGTTCAAGAAATTGTTTTCAGCAAGTACCGAAACGGAAACGTATCAGTTGTACTTGATGGACCCCGAAAAAGGTCTTGCTAAAGACGTTCAATTTGCCGTACAGTACTTTAAAGAATCCATCGCAAACAGCGAGTTTTTACAGAACTTTTTTGAGGAGCGTAGCATTTATTGGATGGACGATTTGGATTTATGTTGTTCGATGGTCATCAAATCCTTGAAGGCGATGTCGGTGGAGGTGCCATTTTATCCGCTACCGCTGTTCAAACCAAACGACGACGAAGAGGTGTATGTCCATACATTATTGGCGAAAATTGTTCAAAATGATGTTGAATACGAGCGCTTGATTGCTGATTCTGCCGCAAATTGGGAAACCGATCGCATCGCAAAAATGGACATGATATTGTTGAAAATGGGCATTGCAGAATTGTTGAATTTCACCAGCATTCCCACGACGGTTACCTTGAACGAGTATATTGAGATATCCAAGTTTTATAGTACGCCAAAAAGCAATATCTTTATCAATGGAATTTTGGACCATTTAGTATTGAAGCT
>JACCDP010483493.1_pt1 | contig 10732 bp, 9 predicted proteins | sample 7445841 | NCBI WGS metagenome assembly JACCDP01 (sample SAMN15323441, study PRJNA562643) | freshwater metagenome | isolation source: river surface water | place: USA:Blue River Watershed | collected 2017-08-17
CACGGTCTTAACCATAGCCTCATCGGCATCGGCACCCTCAGACACGTTCGCGATAAAGAGCACCGGCTTGGCGGAGAGCAGTTGGCACTCGTTGAGAATCACCTGTTCTTCCGGCAGATAATCACGATTGCCCAACCACTCACCTTTGTCAAGCAACCCGATGAGCTTGGCGAGAAACTCCACTTCGAACGCGGCTTTTCTGTCACCAGCTCGGACTTTTTTCTCAGTTTTCTGCTTTCGCCGATCAAGCGTCTCTAGATCAGACAGCATGAGCTCGGTTTCGATGACCCCGATGTCGCGAAGCGGATCGATGCCGCCGCTGACATGAACAACATCGGTTCCCTGAAAGCAGCGAACCACATGCAGCAACGCATCGACCTCTCGAATGTGGCCGAGAAATTGATTGCCAAGGCCTTCCCCTTTACTGGCTCCTTCGACGAGCCCGGCGATATCCCGTACTTCCAGTGTGCTGTAGGTCGTTTTCTTCGAAGCGAAGATCTCGGTCAGTGTGATCAAACGAGGGTCCGGAACAAGGGCAATGCCCGTGTTCGGATCGACAGTCGCAAACGGATAGTTCGCTGCCAAGGCCCCCCCACCGGTCAATGCATTGAAGACCGTCGTCTTGCCGACGTTTGGGAGACCAATCATACCGCAACACAAGCCCATTAGTTCTTGTCCTCTCCTTCGTCAACAGACTTTTCTCTGACATTAAACTGATTCATGGCCGCCTCTGAGCCCCGATGAATCAAACATTCCAATGCATCAACAGCGCGCTCCAGACAGGGCTCAAAGACAGTCATCTCGTCCTTCATCACTGGTTCCAAGACATACTCAGCGGCGTCCTGTCTCGGCGCAGGCCGTCCGATTCCAATTTTCATACGCACGAATGCTGGAGTTCCGAGCGCTTCGATGATGGATTTGATCCCGTTATGTCCCCCATGGCCACCGGCAGACTTGATCCGCAGCCGGCCAGGATCTAAGTCCAAATCGTCATGTATCACAATGAGTTCACTCGGAGTGAGCGAGAATTCTCGCAGGAGGCCTTTCAGTGGAGGGCCTGTTACATTCATCCAATCGAGCAGACCGGCTAATTCGACCAGTTCTCTTCCTAATCGCCCGGCCCCTCGCTGTACGGTACCACGCGGTGAGAGTCGTATCGACCATCGAGCGGCGGCTCGCCCGATAACCCACATGCCGACATTGTGGCGGGGTTGGGCATAGGCGTTGCCTGGATTGCCCAGTCCAACAAGAAGATGCCATGTTAATTCTTCTTTTCGGCTTCTTTCTTCTCTGCCTTGGGGGCAGCTGCAGCGTCTTTCTTCTCGCCGCCCTTGGCTTCGCCTGCCGGCGCTGCCGCGCCGGCTTTGGCCGCTTCAGCACCTCCAGCACCCTCGGCCCCAGCTTCTTTACCTTTGGCAACAACTTCCGGCTCGCCTGCCGCCCCGGCACCACTGGTGAGCAAGGCTTCAAGCTTAGCATCCGACATCGGCGCGGCCACGCTGACAACCATTTGCTCAGGCTCGTCCAAGAAGCGGACGCCTTCGCGCACACCAATTTCTTTTACATGGATACCGCTACCGATGTTCAAGGCCGAAGCATCCACTTCAATCTGATCCGGCAGGGCGTCGGGAAGACACTCAACATGCACCTCTCGCATGTTATGGTGCAAAACACCGCCTTCTTTCACGCCGGCTGGAATCCCACCGATCACCTTGATCGGCACTTTCACCCGAATCGGCTTGCTCATGGAAATCTCAAAGAGATCAGCATGCAGAATCGCCCCGGTTACTGGGTCAACTTGATAGTCTCGTAAGAGAGCCGTACGATTCGTCTTTGATTTGGCGCCTTCAACGGTGAGCGAAATCAACGCAGTACTACCCGCGTGAGACTTGAGGATCTTGACCAATAGGTCGGGATTGACGGTCAGTAGAAGACAGTCTCCCTGGCCATACAACACAGCCGGAATTTTGCCCGCCCGCCGCATTGACCGCGCTGCCCCTTTTCCTGCTTGCTCTCTGAGTGCCACTGCCAAATCGAATTTCATGATCTTCCTCCGTCTCCGCTGCTTCTGGCGCAATACCCGATCGATACCGGCCTAGGCAAATAGTGAACTCACTGACTCGTCTTCATGAATGCGTCTGATGGCTTCGCCCAATAAAGGCGCAACCGACAATTGATGCAACTTCGGACAGACCAGCTCTTTCCCGCGCAATGGAATCGTGTTGGTAATGACCACTTGGGAAAGACACGACGCCTGTAATCGTTCCAGGGCCGGCCCTGAGAGTACCGCATGTGTGCAGGCCGTAATCACCTCTCTCGCTCCGTGATCGAGACAGGCCTGAGCCCCTTGAACAATCGTCCCCGCCGTATCGATCATGTCATCGAGAAGCAACACGCTCTTCCCTTGCACATCGCCGATGATATTCATGATCTGCGCTTGGTTTGGGCCTTCCCGCCGTTTATCAATGATCGCTAAGTTGGCCTGGAGACGCTTGGCGAATGCTCTCGCCCGCTCGACACCGCCCGCATCCGGCGAGACCACAACCAAATCTTCGATTTGTTTCTTAACGATATAGTCCAGCAACACCGGGAGCGCATACAAGTGATCGACCGGCACGTTGAAAAACCCTTGGATTTGCCCCGCATGAAGATCCATCGACAACACACGATCCGCACCGGCGGTGGTGATCAGATCTGCGACTAACTTTGCGGTGATCGGCACTCGAGGTTGATCTTTGCGGTCCTGACGAGCATAGCCGAAATAGGGAACGACCGCGGTGATACGGTTGGCCGACGAACGCTTCAACGCATCAACGATGATCAACAACTCCATCAACGAATCGTTCACCGGCTGACAACAGGACTGCACGACGAAAACATCGGCACCGCGCACGTTCTCATCAATCTTGACGCGGACTTCGCCATCGCTGAACGAAGAGACGGTTGCCTCACCTAATTTCTGCCCCAAATAGGCGCAAATCTCATGGGCAAGCGAAAGATTTGCGTTGCCAGAGAAAATTTTCAGCTCTCTATTCATATGAAACTTCCGTGAACTGCGTGCCCGCTCTTCGTATGACTCGTTGGATTCTCGAGTGGTTCTTGTGCGGTAAGTGACGGTGGCATTTTACGCCACATCGCTCGTTTGCTGCACACACGACCGTGGAAGCCAATCAAAGGGTGAAAATGTATCGGAAATCCTGGGCTCCTGTCAACAAACGATCTGCCGACATTTCGGCATCGATCGACTACGAATGCGAGTAGGTTTGTGCCACAAAGACCTTGAACTTCCGTTCATTTAGAAAGGATGCGTGGGCTTGGCGAGCGTCGGCCTCATCGTAAAACACACCGAATACGGTTGCCCCACTGCCGGAGAGTAACGCGACTTCAGCCCCTCTGGCTGTGAGCTGCTGTTTAATCTCACGCAGTAACGGATACGAGTTGAATACCGGTGTTTCAAAGTCGTTCTCGGCTGTCTCCAGCACCTGTTTCCAGCTCAGTTCAGGGATTGTCTCCAGCGCCGCATGGGAACGTGATACGGGGACAACCCCTGTCCGACTTTCGGAAAGCTGCTGATACGCCCATTTGGTTTCGACCGGAAAGTTCGGATTGACTAACACGACCCATCGGATTCCTGGAATCCTCACGGACATCACCTTGTCACCCCGTCCGGCCACTGTCGCTGATGGCGCAAAAAAGAAGAACGGCACGTCGCTTCCCAGCGTTTGACCAACTTGGGCCATCTCCTCGGCTGACCAGCCTAGCTTCAAGAGCCGATTTAGCCCACTAATTGTGGCAGCCGCATCACTGCTCCCTCCCCCAAGTCCCGCCCCCATCGGGATTCGCTTTGCGAGGATGATGTCCAAGCCCACGGTTTGCCGACTCCGTTCAAGCACCGCTGCTGCGGCACGATACACCAGGTTTGAATGATCCGTTTTCAAGGACGGATCGTCGCAGCCCAAGGTAATGGACGAGTGGGTGCGGTTGATGGACAGTGAAAGCTTATCTTCCAACCGTACAGTCTGCATCAGAGACCACAGATTGTGATAGCCGTCGGAGCGACGGTCGAGAATACGGAGAATCAGGTTGATCTTGGCGGGTGCGCAAACCGTAATCGAAGTAGGGTGAATGTCTGCTTCAGGCGAAGGGTTAGTCACGGCCTCCTTTTATAGCATACTTCTCCAATCGATATCGAAACGATCTAGTGTTCAACCGAAGCATCCGGGCGGCTTTCTTTTTAACCCACTTTGAACGCTCAAGCGCTTTCAGCAGCAGATCTTTTTCAATTCCATTGATCAGCCCTTCAAGGTCCAATCCTTCGTCGGTCAGATCCATCGGCATGGCCGGCTGTTGCGGCTGCGCCGTGGGCCGATGGAGCCATCCGCGCACATCGGCGTCGGTGACTGGTCCCTCCGCAGAGAATGCGACGACTCGTTCGATCAAATTCTCCAGCTCCCGAACGTTGCCGCGCCATTCATGTCCCAAGAGTACGTGCATGGCTTCGGAGCTGATCACGGGCTTGGGCCTCCCGCTCTCTTTCGAAAACCGCTCCAGAAAGTGATTGACCAGCAACGGAATATCACCGGTCCGCATGCGCAATGGAGGAAGCCGGATGGGAATCACGTCTAATCGATAGTACAGATCCTCCCGAAACGAACCGTCCGCAACCGCTTTTTCCAAATCCTTATTGGTCGCGGCGACAATGCGCACATCCACTTTGATGTCTTGATTGCCTCCCACTCGTCGAAATTCACGTTCTTGGATGACCCGCAACAGTTTCACTTGAATCGTGGGGGTGGTATCGCCGATCTCGTCGAGAAAGATCGTTCCTCCATTCGCAATCTCGAACAATCCCGCCTTATTGGAGATGGCTCCGGTAAACGAGCCTTTCATATGACCGAACAGCTCGCTCTCCAGCAGGGTTTCCGGCACCGCGCTGCAGTTGACGGCTACAAAGGGAAGACTACTTCTCGCACTGTTGTAATGAATCGCGCGCGCGACCAGCTCTTTTCCAGTGCCACTCTCGCCGCAGATGAGCACATTACTTTTTGAATCAGCGACTTTCCGCACAACATCGAAGACCTTCTGCATAGCCTCGCTTTGGCCGACCAGCTGCGCGAATGAGGATTGGCTCGCCATCTCACGCTTGAGCAGCATGTTTTCCGTCGTAAGACGGCGCTTCTCCAGCGCGTTCCGAATGATCAACTGCACTTCATCGACCTGGAACGGCTTCGTCAGATAGTCATAGGCCCCCTGTTTCATGGCTTCGACGGCGGAATCGGCGGTCGCAAAAGCCGTGATAATCAACACAACCGTCTCAGGTGAGGCAGACTTCACCGCCTTCAACACCTCCATCCCATCGATTTTCGGCATTCGCAGATCGGTGATCACCAGATCGAAAATTTCTTTCTGTATGAGCTCGATTGCTTCCTCGCCATCCGTAACGCTGGTCACGGCATATCCCGCTCGCTTGAGCATGATGCTCAAGACTTCGCGCAAGCTTTGCTCATCATCGACGACTAGGATCTTTTCCACGGTTCTCTACCCTCATGCCACAGTCGTATTCCAGAATCTGCCGTGCGTGGAAGGCAGACCCCAAATTTCGTGCCTTGCCCTTCTTGACTGTCCACTTTGATCCATCCTCCGTGAAGATCCACGATACGATGGACCGCGGCTAACCCCAATCCAGACCCGCTTTTTTTGGTGGTAAAGAATGGAAGAAAGATTTTGTCGAGATTTCTCTTCGGAATACCTTCACCGGCATCATGAAATGCGACTTCAATCACATCGGCTTTGCGTCCGGCGACATCAACTTTTCTGCACCCGGTCGTGATCGTCAGTTCTCCGCCATCCGGCATGGCATCGAAGGCATTCACGGCCAGATTCCAGAACACCTGTTTCATTTGATCCTGATCGACTTGCACCCGCAAGGCCTCGGCACAGGGGGCTGCCGTAATAGAAATACCGCGTCGAGTTCGTGCTTCATGTTGTACCAGATCAAGAGTCTCAGCAAGGACTTTGTTTAAATCGTACTCCGCAAGATTCAAGGCGGGAGGCCTCGCATACTGGAGAAACTCCGTGATGATTGCATCCAACCTCGTTGCCTCCCGAACCGCGATATCCATCAGACGCTGGCTGGTTTCATCGGCCTGGAGATCCTTCCGAAGCATTTGCATGGCACCGGCAAGCGCACCTAATGGATTTCTGATTTCGTGTGCCATGCCTGCGGACATTTCTCCGAGACTGGCAAGCCACTGTTTACGTCGCATTTCTTCTTCAAGATCGCGTATCTGGGTAAGGTCCTTAAACACTCCAACCAACCCTTTTTGCTCCCCACGCTCGTGCAGCGGAGACAACGTCATTCCGAGAATCAATCGATTACCGTCGGCCCGCTTGCACTCCACGTCAAATCGAGTGTTGGCCGAAACATCCGGCGTATGATCATCGCCTAGTTGACTGGGATGCCAATCAAACACCTCTCGCCAAGGACGACCCTGGACTTGTCCAAAATCATAGCCCGTGGCCTCCTGTGCGGCAGGATTGAACGACGTAATCCGACCATTTTCATCCGTCGTGAACACCCCGCTGCTGATACTGTGAACGATATTTTCATGGAATGCTCGTAAGCGGCTCAACCCTTGTTCTTTTTCATGCAGCGATCGATCGGCCTGTCCAAGTTGATCAGCAAGCGCGCCGCTTAAAAAACCAACGACCAAAAATGCCAAGCTATAGACACCGAAGGCCTGAAGCGTTTCAGCAGCACCAAGTCGAGTATGCGGCAGCCATCCCCATACCTCAGCCAGTCCATAGAGCTGTACATTCGTTAAAATCCCAAATAGGATGATGCAGAGACTCGCAGTGAGTAAGCCCACACGCCGGCGTGGGACAAGGCTGGCGACCGTCACGCTGATGACATATAGGACAGCAAACGGACTTTCGATTCCGCCCGTCCGTGCGATTAAGATCGTCTCGAGCAAGAAATCGATCACAATCTGAGCCCACGCAAATTGAACCAGGATCTCCGAATTGGTCAACTTCCTGATCACAAGCGCATAGACAATGGTCACCGCATAGGTGACCACAATCAGGGCATAGAACGTCTCGACCCGCTCACCTTTGGTCACCTGGAAGGCGAGGGAGAGTCCCAATAGCAAAGTCACAATGACGACTCGCCACCCCATCAACCAGTAGATTCTGGTTTTGATATCCCCCACGGCATGCGACTCCAGCTAGCTGCTCGGTTCGATCCTTCTCATGAGCGGCTTACACTTTTAGTGGTACCTTCAAGCGGACGTATGTCGAGGAAGGAGGCCGATTGATACTGGATAGACGCAGAAATCACTACGAAATGGACGGCTTGGCCATCCCGATCAAGCAGTTCGCCAAGCCGCCTCTCAGACGTGAGTTGACACTCGGCTACCCGATTGCATTTGCCATCGAAAAGATCGGCAGATACATCGCGACGACGATGAAGCCGACCGTCGTACCCAAAAACACCATCATCATGGGCTCCAAGAGCGCGGTGAGATTCCCGACGGCCTCGTCCACTTCATCTTCGTAGAAATCCGCAATCTTCCCGAGCATGGTATCCAGCGCACCTGTCGACTCTCCCACCGAAATCATATGGGTGACCATTTTGGGAAACGTCCCGCTTTTCGCAAGCGGATCCGAGATCGTTTTCCCTCCACTGATGCTGACTTTGGCATCAAGCAGAGCCCCTTCCACCACCTTGTTGCCGGAAGTTTTCGCGCAAATCGTGAGGGCGTCCAAGAGCGGCACGCCACTCGCCAGCAAGGTCCCCAATGTTCGCGTGAACTTTGCGACTGACGCTTTCCTGATAAGGTCTCCAAACACCGGCAACTTCAGTACGAACTTATCAATCGCCAGCCTCCCTTGTGGAGTTCCATAGTATTTCTTGATGCCCATGACCGAGCCCACGATCACACCGAGGATGATGTACCAGTTTCCTTGTACGAAGTTACTCATATCGATGACGAGTTGCGTCGGCGCCGGTAACGCCATTTTTCCGCCTGACAATTCTTTAAACATCTTTTCGAAGACAGGGATCACCCAGATCATGAGGACCGTGATCACGATCGCGGCGATCCCGACGATGGCTGCGGGATAGACCATGGCGCTCTTGATTTGCCCCTTGAGCTTCATCGCCTTTTCAATATGTTTAGAAAGTCGAGCCAGAATGGTATCGAGCAACCCTCCGACCTCACCGGCATGCACCATATTCACGTACAAGTCATCGAAGATTTTGGGATGTTTGCGGAGTGCGTCAGAAAAGGTTGCGCCACCCTCCACATGAACTCGAATCTCACCCACGGATTTCCTTAATGCGGCGTTTTCGGATTGTGTGGAGAGAATTTCCAGGCATTGAATCAGCGGCAAACCGGCATTGATCATGGTTCCGAACTGTCTCGTAAACACGACTAGGTCTTTTTCACTCACCCCGCTGCCGAAACTCAGACTGAATCCACTCTTGGCGGCCTTTTCCTCGAGGCTGGTCACCACGACGCTTTGCTTGCGCAGCTGTTCAACCGCCTCATCGCGTGACTTGGCGACAAGCTCACCCTTCTTCACCGCGCCCGATTTACTTCGTCCAACGTATGCAAACGTAGCCATAGCTTTTCGTCCTGTTGTGGCTCACAGAGCCGGTGGTAAAGGATGATTAGAACTATGAAGGGAGTCTACTGGGGGGTCGAAAACCTGTCAAAAACTATTGCATTATTTGCCAAACCGACACGGCAGGACTATTCAAGCCGTCATCACTAGGGAGTCGGAGGAGCAGCGTTCGCGTCTCGATACCCACGGTAGAGATAATGAAACCCTGAGGCCAGAGTAAACCCAACCATGGCGACCAGCAGGGGGGTCAAAACAGCAAAATCATGCCCGCGCCAGGTCAACATGACAATCAGAACGACATAGGCCAGCTGAAACATGGTTGTTCCCTTTCCGAGAAACGTCGGCGTGACCCTAATCGGGGTACTGGTGACATGGGCCACCGCCGTACCCATTAAAAGAATCAAGTCACGACTGACAACCAAAATGACCAGCCACGATGGAATCAGATGTAACACGGCAAGCGAGATAAAACTCGAGGTCAACAGTACCTTGTCGGCGAGGGGATCAAGCAAGGTCCCCAATCTCGTGCGCTGATTGAGTTTGCGCGCCAGATAGCCGTCGATCGCATCCGTCAATCCGGCCGCAAGCAGAGTCGCCAGTGCATATCCATATTCCCCATACGTCATGAATCCGACATACACCGGGACCAGAAGGATGCGAAGAATCGTGAGACTATTGGGAATATTCATATGGCGAGGTTACACAAGTCTTTGAACCGATCCAGTTAAGGGGGGAAATCATAGTAATCGAAACTTGTCTTGTCAACGAGTTGCAGGTCCCACCGATCGCCTCTTATAATGGGCCTTGTCTCGCCATCAACCGTTCTGTGGAGGAATGATTGCACATGAGCACACTACCCCTGATGTTCAAGAAAGAAGGATTGGTAGAGAAACATCAGGTCGAAGGAGTGGATCCAAGCGACCGCTATTTCAATCGCGCCGTACTGGTGAATCGAACAACAGCAGGATACTCGGCTAAGGTGATGTATGAGGCGCTCATTGTTGAAAGCCGCTCACACTCGACCATCGCCGCAGCGGTGAAGGAACTCGTGGAAAAACTACAGGAATCCGGATTCAGCCGCTTGAGGACACGGGCAAATTTCAAGGGCACAAGGTACCTGGCTGAGAAAGAGACCTGGATCGACTACCCAGACCTCCCCTAGCTGGAGCCGACGAACGCGCGATACACCAGATCGTGAATCATCGGCCGAAAGTCTCGAATGGCCTCGTTTTTTCTCGTCGGATGGACTCGATTCGAGAGCAAGACGACCTCTAATTCCTGTTCCGGATCTATCCAGATTGACGTTCCTGTATAGCCGAGGTGGCCGAACGATTGAGAGGAAAAATATTGCCCCGCCGACGACGGACTCGACGGCGTGTCCCAACCAAGGGCCCAACTGAATAACCCCTCCTGGTTTTGTCGACGAGTAAACTCCCGCACAAGGCCCTGATCGAGTAGAGCGGTTCGACCATGATAGGCCTGCATCCAGATACCTGTAATTGCCAACACGGCATCAGCACTCCCAAATAATCCCGCATGACCGGCTTCACCGCCTAGTGCAGCCGCATTCTCATCATGGACTTCTCCACAGAGGAGTCGACTTCGCCATGAGTCGACCTCTGTCGGCGCGACGCCACCTCCTTGCTGTGCCATCCTGTCCAAAAAGTCTTGTATCCGCTCCTGCATCACAAATTCCACATGGGCTCCGGCCAAGGAGTTCAGAATGTGACCGTTCATAAAAACATTCAGCGGCTGTCGGCTGTTGCGTTCGATGAGAAAGCCCAGCAACATGAATCCAAGGTCACTGTAGAGGCTGCGTGTGCCTCGTTCGTACACCAGCGATTCAGATCGAATCAGGTTGAGCATGGACTGCTTTGCAACGGATCGTTCTTCGTGTGACGCAGGAACTCGCCCATCTCCACTAAGCCGCTCGTAGTATCCTCGCCATCCAGGCAACCCGGAAGCATGGGTCAGGAGGTGACGAAGCGTGGCCGAACCGATCGGAGTATCGGCGCATTCCGGAAGATGATCGGCCACGCGATCGTCCAGCCGGCAGCGCTCATTTTGGATCAGAATCGCCAGAGATGTGACTGTCACTAAGGGC
>JACCDP010545886.1_pt1 | contig 10732 bp, 9 predicted proteins | sample 7445841 | NCBI WGS metagenome assembly JACCDP01 (sample SAMN15323441, study PRJNA562643) | freshwater metagenome | isolation source: river surface water | place: USA:Blue River Watershed | collected 2017-08-17
ACCTCGACGAGTTGGCATACCTCAGCAGTCATTGCCATGTGCCCATGCAATTCGGTGTGCGCGTGCGATTCGATATCGGCGACGTCGACCCCGATCATCCGGGTGGCGAGCGTTTTGGGCTGACCCATAGTGAGATCGACAGCGCCATTGCGATGCTGGCTGGGACCCAACACCGCATCGTGCTCTACCACGCCATGGTAGGCAGCCAAATCGAAGACGCACACGTCTGGAAAATCCAGCTCAGCGCTGCGGTCGAACGATATGCTGCACTGGCCCACAAACTGCCATCCCTGCACATGTTCAACTTCGGCGGCGGGATGCCAACTGATAGCTATCAGCTGGATTTTTCATTCGACTGTCAAGCATTCCTGCAGACACTCATGGGTGCACTTGCCGATGCTTGTGCCGAACATGGCGTCGCACACCCCGATCTCGTCGGCGAATTCGGTCGCTACACGGTCGGTTCACACACGGTGTACTTGATGGAGGTCGGCGCGGTCAAAGCAGGCCGTGGTGGCGCACCGGATTGGTATCTCCTCAATGGCAGCTTGATGGTTTCGTTGCCTGACACGCTGATTGTCGAGGGTCAGCAATTCATCATTTTGCCGCTGGATGAATGGCATTTGCCGGCACGCCCCGTACGACTCGCCGGGCGCTACACCTGCGACACCGACGATTTTTATCCTCGTCCTGGGCAACCGCCGCTGCTCTTGCCCAACGGCGGCGAGGGCATGGTGTTGGCGTTTTTTGGTGTCGGTGCGTACCAACAGATGCTGTCCGGTCGCGGTGGTGCACATCACTGTCTGACACCCGAAATGCGCCGTGTCATTATCGAAGCCGACGGGGATCAACTCGTTGTGCGCGAAACGCCGCCACAGCATCTGAGCGATATCATGAGTGTCCTCGGGTACAACAACGCGACGCTCGAATTGGGGAGTCGCCGTGACATGCAACCCGTCGAGCGCACCACGGTTCGCTCCTTCCGCATGCCGATCAAACGGAGTGCGCGTATGTGGAAGCGCACGCGGCCGGTGTAGCCGTTGATTGGGAGCCGGGGTATGCACGCGCATACCCCGGTTTTCTGTCGAAAACAGCTCGCCTATAATGACCACAGTGAGAGGAGGTTGCCGTGGATCAGCAACGTGGACGCATAGGCGTCATTATCAGTGGCTCATTGACCGAAGGGTTGTCAGCGCGGGTGGATGCTGCGCACCCGATCGAAGCGTTACGTGTCGGTCAATTTTTGCTGGTCGATGGTCGCCAACATGAGTTCTTCGCCATGCTCACTGATGTCGAACTCGGCGCAACCTCTCCTGCGGTCCTCGTGGACCCACCCGCTGACGACGCGTTCCTCCAAGACGTTTTTGCCGGTACCGCAACATACGCAACGATCGCCTTACGCCCGTCGTTGATGTTGCCCCATGACCATTCGGACGAGATGCGGCCGGTCAAAACAATCCCATCGCATTTTGCTCCTGTGTACACCGCTGATGAACACGACTTTACCCGTGTGTTTGGTCGCGAAGACGACACGCACTTCGAGATCGGTCGCCCGCTCGACATGGATGTCCCGGTCTGTATCGATTTGGCACGGTTCGTCGAACGCTCCAATGGCGTGTTTGGCAAAAGCGGCACGGGCAAGAGTTTCCTTACTCGGTTGCTCCTCTCGGGGACGATGCGGTCAGGTATTGCCACCAATCTCATCTTTGACATGCACTCCGAATATGGGAGCGATGCAACATCGGAAGGCGGCGGGTTCGTCAAGGGCCTGCGCAAAATCTTCGGCCCCAGTGTGCGCATCTACACCCTCGATCCCGAATCGACACGCAGACGTGGTGGGCAGTATGATCACGATATCCGTATCGGCCTGAATGAAATCGACGTCGAAGATATATTGCTCATCAGCGATGAACTTAACCTGACCGCGACCGCCGCCGAATCAGCGTATCGTCTGGTAGATCATTTCAAAAGCGACTGGCTCCGCACGCTCCTCGATATGACACCCGAGGCTCTCGATACATTTGCCATCAACACCGGCACGCACGCGGGTTCGCTGGGTGCCCTCAAACGAAAACTCGAAGCCTTGCGGCGGCGTGCCTACGTCGAAGACACCGCCAAAGGCTCGGTCATCAACACACTCATCGATGCACTGATGGCACGCCAACACGTGGTCCTCGAATTCGGGAAGTTCGATCATTCCATCGACTATATGCTCGTTGCCAATATCATCACGCGCAAAATCCACCAACGCTGGCGTGAACGGACCGAAACATACTTGACCAGCAAAAATCCTGCGGACAAACCCCCGCAACTTGTCATAACAATTGAAGAAGCGCACAAGTTCCTTAACCCGCAGGCTGCCAAGCAGACGATTTTTGGCACCATTGCGCGCGAAATGCGCAAGTATAGTGTCACGCTCCTCGTGGTCGATCAGCGGCCGTCATCCATCGACAGTGATGTGATGAGCCAATTAGGGAGTCGCATCACAGCGTTGCTGAACGACGAAAAAGACATCGACGCCGTATTCACCGGCGTGAGTGGTTCGTCAGCATTGCGTACAGTGCTAGCGACGCTTGATTCGCGTCAGCAATGTTTGATTCTCGGGCACGCAGTGCCGATGCCAGTCGTGGTGCGCACACGGCCGTACGACGAGGCGTTTTATGCTGCGATGGCTGTGCACGGACCAACGGTCACCGTCAATACTGCATCGAATGGAACCACCACTGCACCAACAATTGATGATTTATTTGGTGATTAAGGTGTCGGTGTGTTATCGACCCCAAAGCGCATCAACCCACCCATTCGTATACGTATGAGTGCGACCATTTCTTGACGGTTTGCCTTGTCGGCAGCTCTGCTCGCTTCTTCATAGCCTGCGACTGCTGCCTTGACATCGCCTTGGCCTTCGAGAATGGCAGCCCGCAAGAAGAGTCCTTCGGGGACAGTCTGTGGTACGCCGAGTAATTCGACTACACTGGCCTCTGCTGCGGCGAAATTGCCCGCCAACAACCGTGTATTGCCGCGCTCGTACACCAGTGCAGCCGGGATGGGACTAACGGCGAGGGTGCGCTGCCAGTAGCGTTCTGCAGCGTCGAGGTCGCCGGTTGCCTCGGCGAGCACCGATAGCCACAACAGCACTTCAGGATCTTGGGGGAACGTTGCGTACTCTTTTTGCGCCAAGGTGTATGCCCGTGTCGTTTCACCTGCGACCGCTGCATTGATAATTGCAGGGGTATTTGCACTCGGTGGTGCGGTGACGATGACGTAGGTGACGGTGAGTATCACGAAGGCGCTGATTATCGCGGTGATACTGCGCCGGCGTTTTCGGGTATTCTGCCGCGCGACGGCGAGTTCACGCAGGATCTGTTGATACCCGGTATTGTTGTGTGCGGATGTGTTGCCCAATGCAGCAATGATTCGTTCGGCATCGTGCCTGGCACGGCCATCGAGTGCGACGACACGTACCTGTTCTGCTTCTATGTCTAAGCCTGCAGCGGTACATGCATCGGCCAATCGTGTCATTTCGTCCAGGTATGCAATAAAGTTTGCAGCACCGTTGGGGTGTTGTGCATAGACCAGCGCATACGGCTCCGCACGATCGAGGAGTGACCGGAGCTGCGGCATCAGTGGTGGCGTGGTCATGGTGCATCCTTCATTTCGAGGCGGTGCGAGTCCCTGAAACGCGACTTGCATCGTGTATAATGCAGGGAATACACGCTCTATATGAGGTAGCATACCATATGCGATTAGTGATTGTCCGCCACGGCGAAAGCGAATGGAACCGCATTGGCAGGTACCAAGGTCAGTTTGATGCACCGTTGTCTGAGATGGGTGTCAAACAAGCCGAGGCTCTCGCAGAACGACTCAGCACCGAATCATTCAACGCCATTTATGCTAGCCCATTGCAGCGGGCACGCTTGACGGCGGAGCATGTTGCCAAGTTCCACCCGGACACGCCGATGATTATCGATCCTGCCATCATCGAAATCGATCATGGCGAATGGGCAGGGCTCATGGTCGACGAAGTAATCGCCAAATACGGTAATGGATTGCGCGAGTGGCGCTTGACTCCAACGCGTTCGCAAATGCCGGGTGGCGAGAGCTTTAGCAATATCTTGAAGCGAGTACTCGACTTCAAAGAAATGCTCCAAAAGAAGCACGTGGATCAGACCGTGTTGGTATCGACACATGATGTCGTGGTCAAGATTTTGGCAGCCGATGCGTTGGGGATGCACATGGATGGCATTAATCGGATCTGGGTCACCAATGCAAGCATTTCTGTCATCGAATACGGTAACGACCTCACCTATTTGGCTAGCTTGAGCGAAGCATCACACCTCAGCAAACTCGAGGTGGTCCGCGGCGCGTGGTAGCTCACAGGAAGTAGTGAGACATAACACTTCTCATCGTCGATAGGTGTCAGATGCCTCTGGTCATTTGTGATATAGTGAACACACTATATTGATGGTGAAGACGATGACACAATTTGCGGCAGCGGCATCTGACAATACCATCCAATCACGCGGTCGCGTTTCTGATATTCTCGAACGAACAGGCTTGCGTGACGATTTTGTGGCAGTCGAGCGCGAAATGCTCGAACGCATTTCGTCACGCAGCGAAGTCCTCCATGATGCGGGGGTCTACACGGTGCGTGCAGGCGGCAAACGTCTGCGTGTGCTCCTTGTGTTGCTTGCCGCGCGATTCGGAGCGTATGATTTCACCCGTGCGCTGCACCCTGCAGTGGCGATTGAGCTCCTCCATGCTGCGTCACTCATCCACGACGATTTGGTCGACCATGCGACATCGCGGCGTGGTCAGGCGACCATCCATCACACGTGGGATCGTAATGTGGCACTGGCCTTGGGCGATTTCCTCTTCGGATTAGCAGCACGTGAACTTGCGAACGAGCCAGACCCTCGGATCATCGGCTTTTATGTGCATGCCGCACAGCGGATGGTCGAAGGCGAATTGCATCCCGTGACGCAGATACTCCCGTTCGAGGCCGCGAGCACACAGTATTTTCGAAAAATCTCTGCTAAAACTGCTGTGCTCTTTGAAGCCGCCTGCAAATCAGGCATCGCAGTATGTGGTGGGGACGAGCGTATCATTGCAGCACTCGGCACATTTGGTCACGAACTCGGGATGGCGTTTCAAATCGTCGACGACATTCTTGATATGACTGCAGCCGCTTCGATTCTCGGCAAACCGGTGGGCAATGATCTGCGTGAAGGGACGATTACGTTGCCCCTTATCCACGCAGTCCGACGTTCTCGTGATCCGCGCTTGCGGACATTGGTCGTTGGTCCGGTCCCTGACGCTGACATCGCAACGCTGATTGCGCTCATCATCGATGCAGGCGGCATTGAGGCTTCGTATGGCACCGCTCGTGAATGCATCGAGCGTGCACTCGCCGCCATCGAGCCATTTGCCGATCCGCTCATTTATCAAGCGTTGACCGATGTCACCACGATTGTGTTGCACCGTCGTTCCTAAACCACACCCGTTCGAATAACAAACACCCCTCGCTCTGGCGAGGGGTGTTTTGTGGCATACATCCAACCGAACCGTCCGTGCGTAAGAGTTAGTGTTCGGATTGTGGTGCGTGGGAGGTGCACACTATGAGCACAGAACTCCAGTATGGTGTTGAAATCGAAGTCATCAATGAACCCGATGCAAGTTGGACTGACGAAGCAGCGGATACCTTCCTTGAGGATTCGAATGCCAAATCGTCCATGGTCGAAGACTCGGTACAGATGTACCTGCGTGAAATCGGACAAGTCAAACTCCTCACAGCGGCCCAAGAAGTCGAGCTCGCTATGCGGCTCGAAGCAGGTGCCTATGCACGTGAAGTGTTGCTGCTCCCGACCGTCTATACCCCACAATCCACGTCGCTTGCACTCATCGATGCAGTCTTGAGCACCCTCAGCGCTCCCCAGACTGCGCGGGACCTTGCAGCCTGTTGGCAATCCAATGGTGGCGCATGGCACGATGTACCCTGGCTTATCGCCGCAGCAGCCCGTGCAGGTGTATACCACCGCGAGGCAGTGTTCAATCCCGCCTTTGACGAACAGCACGATCTCATGCGCGAACGGGAGCGCATGACGACAACCGCTGCGATGACGGGGTTATTGGTGCTGACACCTGCATATCATCGCATGCTTGCCGCTGCCCACGACCCGATTGAAGCGCTCTGCTGGCTGCTCGGCAACGAGGCAGAGGGTCGAGTCATCGCAGCGTGTGCAGATCGCGAAACACGTCAGATGTCTCGACGTGTCGAAGACGCCGACGACGCTCGGCGGAGCCTCATCCAAGCTAATCTGCGATTAGTCGTGAGTGTTGCCAAAAAATACATCGGTGGACCAATGAGTTTCATGGATTTGGTCCAAGAAGGAAATATTGGTTTGATGCGAGCAGTCGAGAAGTTCGACTACACCCGCAAAAATCGGTTTTCGACCTATGCGACCTGGTGGATACGCCAGGCTGTCTCGCGGGCGATAGCCGAACAGAGTCGCCTCATCCGACTTCCTGTGCACCTCAGTGATGCGATTGGGCAGATGCGTCGGGTTACGCGCTCACTCGAACAAGGGTTGTCGCGCGAGCCTACTCCTGATGAAATCGCCGTGGAGATGGGGATCTCGGATCGTAAAGTGCGCAGATTGCTCCAGGCTTCGACACAGCCGATTTCGCTCGAGCAACCCATCAACAGCGATGGTGATGGTCATATCGGCGAACTCCTCGCCGACGAAATGAGCGATTCGCCCAACGATATTGCTACCCGACACATGTTGCAAGCCGATATTTCGGCTGCCCTATCGGCCTTGCCCGAACGCGAGCGGTCGATTGTGATGCTCCGTTATGGGTTGAGCGATGGACGCCGGCGGACGCTCGAAGAAGTCGGTGTTGCGTTTGGCATAACCCGCGAACGTACACGGCAGATCGAGGCGGACGCCCTCAAGCTGCTCCGTTCACCGTCGGTTGGAGGGCATCTCATCGGCTATCTCGATTCGTAAGGTTACTCCGAAGCCCCCGCGTGGTATTACCACGCGGGGGCTTTTTATGCCGGGCGGCGTTTGACCATCATAGTCATTGTGCCCTTTTGGACAACCTCAGAGCGTTGATTACGGACTTCAATGCTGAAGGTGACGATACCCCGTTCTGGACTCTTCGTTGGGCGCATGGCCGAGACTGCAATGGTTGCATGAATGGTATCGTTGAATCGGATTGGGGCACTAAATGCCCATTCCAATCCGAGGAAGGCGATGATCGCGTCTGGATCCATATCCGTTCGATACTTGAGCCCATTGACAATCGACAACCCCAATAGGCCATGCGCTATCCGCTCGCCGAATACGGAGTCTTGCATGTATTCTGCGTCGGTGTGCAGACGATTGAAGTCGCCGGTCAACATCGCAAACATGCTCACTTCTGTTTCGCCGATGGTCCGTGCAGGCGTCACAAATGATGTTCCGACGGTGTAGTCTTCGTACCATTGGTATGTCGGCATGAGTTTCTCCATGAAAAAGCGGCAATACGTTGCTACGTACTGCCGCGCGAATCAACCGCATGTTATTTGGATAAGGCTTCTTTGACCAGGCGTGCAATGTCTGTTGGGAGTTCGGCCACGGTGACTCCGACTGCCTGCAGCGCTTCGATTTTCTCTTGGGCAGTGCCTTCACCGCCTGAGATAATCGCACCCGCATGGCCCATGCGCTTCCCTTCTGGCGCCGTACGACCAGCAATGAATCCGACAACTGGTTTGGTGACATGTTTGCCGATGTATTTGGCTGCGTCTTGTTCGGCGTTTCCACCGATTTCGCCGATTAGTACGATTGCTTTGGTCTCGGGATCCGCCTGGAACAGTTCCAACGCGTCGATATAGTTCGTGCCAATAATTGGATCGCCACCGATACCGACAATGGAGCTCTGGCCGAGTCCGATGCGGGTCAACGCATCAACTGCTTCGTAGGTGAGTGTACCTGACTTCGATACAACCCCAACAGGCCCGGGAGTAGCGATGTTGCCGGGGATAATACCTACTTTGGCTTGACCAGGCGTCAACAAACCTGGACAGTTCGGGCCGATGAGACGGGCACCACATTCCTTCACAAATGCATAGGTAGCTACCATGTCATTTGCCGGAATACCTTCGGTGATACAAACAATCAACTTGATGCCGGCTGCTGCGGCTTCGCGTACCGCATCTGGTGCAAATGGAGCCGGCACATAAATAATCGACGTGTTGGCGTTCGTTGATTTGACCGCATCGGCGACGCTGTTAAAGATCGGTACTTTGCCGTCGATAGCGGTCTGACCTGCACGACCAGGAGTTACACCGGCAACGACATTGGTGCCATAGGCAACCATTTGTCGTGTATGGAATTCACCTTCGCGGCCAGTGATACCCTGCACCACGAGACGTGTGTTCTTGTCGACCAGAATGCTCATTGTTTTTCTCCGGAACGTTGCTTTTGCTGTGCTATCCTACCACCTCCTCCGTATTTCGGCAAATCTCCAGACACCGTACGTCGAACGATAGTGGTGTCTGTGCCTGCGCCCCGTGGTCCCACACGTCGCTCGCATCGGTCGTCCCGTACACGTTGCTGCGGATATCAGGTTGCGTCGGTCTCAATGGCAGCGTTTCGCTGAGGTGACCGTCCGATTGTGTGCACAGTGCGTTCGAACAGCATCGCGTGTTTCAAGTTTGTGCAAATGCACAAATACTACCTCTTGTATTTATGCGAATGACACAATATACTCGTGGTGTAGGAATTGTATTGGCAAGGAGGCCAACACTATGGACCACGCACATTTGGAGCAGTCGTACAGCGACGAGCTATTGAAGGAAATCCCCGAAGTGCACGAAATGCTGGCTACCATGCATATTGAGGGAAGTCATAATCGTCTGCGCATCCAAGCCGAGGCTGCGAGTGTCGACACCGATGTCATGTTGGCCGCTATCGAAATCAAGATGCGCCGCATGTCTGCCCGTCCCATGGGTGATCGCTTGAACTAATCCTGGCGCACCAGCCAAGAACGCACCGGCAGTACCCATAGCACAGCCCCAGCACACAGAGTGTGCTGGGGCTGTTTGTGAGTATCACGCAGCGGGGGCATGCAAATGTTTTGCTAGCAGGCACTGCGAACAGTGGATCTACCTGAGATTTGCGTACGCGTTGGAGCATGAATCGCAAGCTGAGCACACAGTGCACGCAATAACGACCCAGTCGATGATGTACATAATCATATGCAGTGGTTCCATCCCAATGACTTTGACTCACCATCGTGAAGAGAACCACTCCATGTACGATGGAGGCATGCACTAACTGTGTGTATGCATGTTGAAAACACCCTCCGTGCTCGGGACATACGTGGGACACCAAAGTACTCGTAGATGCCGTACAACATCGAACTAAGCACAGTGCCGTAGGTAAGGATGGTCATCCCGGTGCGCAGTGTCCACGTCACACAGATATCAAGGGTATGACAACACACGCAATCATCAGCAATGGAGCACCGACGGAATGGAGGCGTAGCGTCCCATGCACCGAGAATAGCATCGTAGAAGGCCAGACCAATACCGCTTAATTCGATCAGCGAGAGAGTGATGCGCTTCCGTATTGGAGCAACGCGCATGATCCGGAAGGTGGGAACTCTGTGTACTGCGGCGCATCCGAGGCAGACCACGATGTCCACAGTGTGCCTTTTGTTCCACCTCTGTGAGGTTGCTCGGCATCTGCCACCAGAGGAGACGGATATTTTGTCTGTTTACTCGTGGTATCAGACCTGGACTGCATGAAGCAAGTGTTTGCAGGTGGATTGTAAGAGCAGGAGGAATCCCACTCCCACGAGCGCCGAATCGTGGAGAGTGGGATTGAGGAAAAAAGGGGCGGTATGAGGAGGTCGGAGGAAGAGGCGCTGGTGATGATTGCTCATCGCTATGTCATTACTATGCCTGACCGAGATGAATGGTGTGTGAGCACGAGTTGAGAACAGACACAGAAAACCCACCCGAAAGGGTGGGTTTTCTGGCCGTTTGGTGTGGATTAGTGCTGTGCGGGAGCGTGATGTCCGTGACCATGTCCTGCGAGTTGTGCTTCGAGCTCGGGGATGCGATGGTCGTGCGGTGGAAGGATAGGGAGTTGCTTGAGATAGCGAATCACCATTGCCAGCCAGAGGCCACCGATACCGATGAATGCAGTCACGTGTGTCCAGTGAATTTGGAATGCACCCTTGTGGAATGCAGGATTAATCAGCCAGAACACGTAGACGACTTCGATAAAGACAATCCACAGCGAAATGCGGGCGACCACATTGAAGTTACGCGTGGTGTGGCGCGACAACAAGAGGAAGAACGGCAAGAAGAATTGGCCGAAGATCAATGCAATCGCCAGGTATTGCCATCCGTAATTGGTCCGTTCGTAGAACCACGGTGTTTCTTCGGGGATGTTGCCGGACCAGATGATCAAGTATTGTGAGTAATTCAAGTAGGTCCACAATACTGTGAACGCGAACGTGAACTTACCAAGGTCATGTAGGCGGTCCACTGGGATTTCGTACCCGAGTAAGTTGTTCTTTGACAACAACCAGAGGACGATAATCATCAGCGCAAAAACCGTCAGTACTTGTCCGATCATCCAACCGACGGGATACATCGAGGAGAACCACAATGGCTCCAGTGACATGCCCCAGTCTGTGGCTGCGAACGTCCAGAGCATCACGTGTGCAACGAGCC
>JACCDP010324962.1_pt1 | contig 10731 bp, 10 predicted proteins | sample 7445841 | NCBI WGS metagenome assembly JACCDP01 (sample SAMN15323441, study PRJNA562643) | freshwater metagenome | isolation source: river surface water | place: USA:Blue River Watershed | collected 2017-08-17
AAGGGAAGATACCAGTTCGGCCAATGCGTGTCCTTGTTACTCCCGCCTTCTCGCACGCCGTCAGCCTCGCCAATGACGGGCTTCTTTTCGGTACGCCGGAGTTTTCAGTCCAGCGATTTCACTTGATCTCAAAGTACCGCGCAATCCATACTCGCGAGCGAAATCGACGACCTGAAGTGATAGTTCGGGCAGGGCAGCTAGCATAATGTTTTAAGGTTCAATTTTTTCTCGGGGTGCCGAACCTGCTCAGCCAGTGACCGCAGAAAAAACAGTAGCCATCGTTGCCAATTGGGCGCCTGCGTGCGTATGGCCTCTGTGTCTGGCATAACGCCCAATAGTGAGCTCTTTGTTCTGCTCAATCACGCTTTCGAGCGAGCTGTAAGGTATATCGGCATATCTACCTTGATTTTAGAAGCTGGATTGTTAGTGCGCGACTTAAGCGACCATTGCCATCTTGAAATGGATGGATCTTCAAGAACAACACCACAAAGATTGCAATGGTGAACAATGGATGTACTTGAGCCTTCTTGCGCTCCTCGTTGGCCTAAGACACCAGTTCCGACATGAGCTGTGGCGTGTCAAAGGGTGTCAGTTTCAAAGACGATGTCGATCTAAGTGCCACTTTCATCGATGGCGTTAATCTTTCTTGCTGTGACGCATGAGGATTTGATACAACTGTTTGATATGTTTCTCGTCGAACGGGATGTCTTACTAGGACCCAATCACCAACTTCATCAGTTTAGCGTAGCTCGCTACCTCCTGTTGAGCACGTGTCTGAAAAGACTTGATTGCCAAGTTTGAAAGTAGTTTTTCGACTTGTCTGTCGGTTAACTTGTTGCCCTCGATGGGGGTCGATAATCCAATGCTCTCGATCGTGGCGACCTTGCATAAGGTTGACAGCCCGTCAGGCGCAAGCGTTCCAAGTGCACGCCAAGCGTCTATTAATTCATCAATCTGAGCAATAAGACTAAGGATCTCTAAGGTGATTTGGAGAGTGTCGAAGCTAAACATTGTATTTATAGCAGTCCTGACGATACCTACAGAAGGATGCACGTGATGACCGCGAACGATGCATGACCCACAGGACTGAGCGATGACGGCTCAGTGAGGCGACTTCAAAGTGCTGCAGCACCCGATCAGGTGGGTCACTGGTCCTCAAGCTGAGGCAACCAGGTGCGCTACCCGTGGCAGGATGTCGAAGGGTTTGAGGAGGCCGCGCTGCGCGGGTCAACCCAGACCGATGCGGAAGTCAATCAGCCTGTAGTAAACCATCGGGCGCTTCCTCGGCTCACACATTGCCACCCAGATCAGCTAGCCCTGTCACCATCTAGTTGTGTCAGTTTTAGAAGCACTGGCTTTCTGCTCCAGGTACACCCACTCGACGATGTCGTTGCTAGGGATGTAGCCAGGTACCAGCTGCTGCATCATCATGCGGATCGCGCCTATATCGTTCAAGTTCAGGGCTATTTCCAGGGCGTTGAGTTTGGGTTCTAATTCGGCCCAGGGAGTGAACTCCTCTTGGCTCTTCATGATGCGGGGATGCACGGTAGGCTCGGGGTTTCGGTCAATGAGGAGCTCTTCGTAGAGTTTCTCACTAGGGCGTAGGCCGGTGATTTTGATCTCGATATCTCCATCGGGGTTCCGATCGTCTTTCACAGTCAAGCCCGAGAGTTCGATCATTCGGCGAGCTAAATCTATGATCTTGACCGACTGGCCCATGTCGAGGACGAACACATCGCCCCCTCTGGCTATGGCGCCGGCCTGGATCACCAGCTGGGCGGCTTCGGGGATAGTCATGAAATAGCGGGTGATCTCTGGATGCGTCAGCGTGATAGGGCCACCGTCACGGATTTGTTGTCGGAACTTGGGTACTACTGAGCCCGATGAATTCAACACATTGCCAAAGCGCACGATGCTGAACTTGGTGCCGCCTCGCATGCTAGGCTTTGCCGCCATGGCCTGCAGCGCCATCTCGGCTAGGCGCTTGCTGGCGCCCATTATGTTCGTGGGCCGAACTGCTTTATCGGTGCTGATAAGCACAAAGTCGGTAACGGCGTTTTCGGCTGCCGCCTGCGCGGTAAGCAGTGTGCCTAGCACGTTGTTCTTGATTCCGACGGCCGGGTTGTGCTCAACCAGCGGCACATGCTTGTAGGCGGCGGCGTGATAGACGGTATCCGGATGCCAGGTCGACATGATTTCGCGCATGCGATTGCCGTCCTGCACCGAAACCAGCAGGGGTACCAGAGCGGGCAGGGTAGCGCCGTCTAGCGATGCGAGCTTCTCTTCCAGTTCTTGATGTATGGAGTACAGCGCAAGCTCGCTCTGCTCGATCAGCAGCAGCTTAGCTGGCGCTAAGGCTAGAATCTGGCGACACACCTCGCTACCTATGGAGCCGCCCGCACCCGAAACAAACACCACCTTACCCATAATGTTTTTGGCCAGCAGGATGTGATTTGGCCCTACCGATTCACGGCCCAGCAGATCCTCAATGTCCAGCTCGCGCAGGTCGGAAATACTCACTTTACCCTGGGCTAGGTCGATCAAGCTGGGCAAGGTGCGCACGGACACTTTAGCACTTTGGATTTGGCTTATGATTTCGTTCCGGCGCTTGCGACCCAGGCTAGGCATGGCCAACAGCACGTCGCTGATGTTGAGCGTGATTGCCAGGTTGTTCAAGTCGGCCGGGTTGAAGATGGGTATGCCGTTGAGCGCGTGGCCATGCAGTCGTTCATCGTTGTCCAGGAAGCCGACTACCCGCATTTCGTTGCTGGTGGCCATGGCCGCAGCCAACCCACGGCCGGTGGCGCCAGCGCCATAGATCAATACCTTGGGTCTGGCAGCAGGTTTTGATATGCGCTGGTACTGGCCACTCAACCAGATCCGAGCCGATGCGCGTGAGGCAGCTATAAATAGGACAAGCAAAATGGGCTGAATGATGCCCACCGTGCGAGGCACCCCGGTCACGCCAATGACGGTAAAGACGGAGGCATACAACACGCCGTAAATACCCAACGCGCGGGCTAAAGCTAGCAGCGCAGACCAACCGCTGTAGCGGAAGATGGCACGGTATAGACCGGAAACAACGAGCAGCGGCAAGGCCAGCGCCACGGACGCCACAGCCGCCCAACTGGCGCCTATTCCAAACTGAGCATGCCTCGCAAAGCTAATGAACTCGCCCAAGCGCAGGTAGTAAGCCAACCAGACCGCCAATACACACAAAGCGATATCCAACGTGATAACCAAAATTTGCTTTGCCGCCCTCGGGAGGGCAAAACTTAGTCTGATCAAATTTAGGAAGGCTTTACTCAATGGGAAACCCCGTCTCTTGCAACGATTTTCAACGCCGTCATCCAAAGGATTTTCAGATCAAAGAGTAGTGACTGACGCTCCAAATACTCCATGTCCAGTTGCACCTTCTGGGGAATCGGCAGTTCATCTCTTCCGTTGACTTGTGCCCATCCGGTGAGACCAGGCAGTAGTCTGTCTACCCCCTTCTTTGTCCGCAGGGCAATCAGGTCATTCTGGTTAAATAAAGCTGGGCGCGGGCCCACAAAGCTCATATCGCCTTTTAGGATACTCCACAACTGGGGCAGTTCATCCAGGCTGGATTTTCTTAGAAAGGAGCCTATGGGTGTGATCCACCTTTCGGGGTTCTGCAGCAAGTGCGTGGCTACCGCCGGGGTGTCGATGCGCATGCTCCGGAACTTGGGCATTCTGAAAATCCGGTTGTGGCGGCCTACCCGGTCGCTCCAGTAAAGGGCTGGCCCTGGCGAATTCAGCCTCAGGGTCAGGGCCACAATTAAAATGGGCAGCGCAAGCAAAGTAGTGACCACTAACGCCACGGTCAAATCAAAAAATCGCTTCATGCGTTTAGCCCTTCAGCGGTACGCCGCAGCCCTTCATCAACAGATACCGGTGGGGTCCAGCCTAATAGTTGGCGGGTCTTGGTCATGTCTAGTTGTAATGAGCCGCACAGGCGCTGATAAATACTTGGCTTACTCAATACTGTCGCCCCCAACTTCAACAGTGCAGGTGGTATGTAAAACAAGCGTGCAGGATGCTCCAAGGCAGTTCCTAGGCGTTTGAGCAACTCGGATGTTGAGAGGTCTTCTCCGTCACTCACCAAGAATGTCTGGTTCGCCGCAGCTGGGTGTTTCATGCAGGTCACGATCAGGTCTACCAGGTTGTCCAGCGCCACCAAGCTCCGGCGGTTCCTGGTCACAGCGCCCAGTGGCAATGGTATGCCGAGAACCAGCCAACGCATCATGGATTGGAAATTGGCTTTGACACCAGGCCCATATACCAGCGGCGATCGAATAATTACCACCTCCATACCTGTATTGGCAGCAATCTGGCGGAGTAAGTTTTCTGCCTCGTGCTTGGAAACACCGTATGGGTCTTTGGGTGCAGGTAGGTCATCTGCTTTGAAAGGTTGCTCCTGTCGCGTGACCTCGCCGTTTACCTTGATGGAACTCAGAAAGACAAAACGGCGCACGCCTGAAGCGGCTGCCTGACGTGCAAGATTGGATGTGCCCTCAACGTTCACACGACGAAATTCAGCCAAAGGGTCTGAGCTTTTTTCGTTCATCACATGTACCCGTGCCGCTAAGTGAACCACTACCTCCGGACCTGAGGATAGCGCTGAGTTCCAATCGGTTTCGGGTCCAACGCTTCCGATTACCACATCACTCTCAGAGGAGGCGCTTCTGACCGTTTTAACGATTGCATTTTGCCCAAGGTATAGAGTGTCGAAAAGACGTTGGCCAATAAATCCTGCCGCACCAGTTATCAATACTTTCACGGAATTAACCCCCTATCGCGGAAGCCGCCAGGCATGCTTCGCGAAGTAACGAAGCATGCTAAAGAGATGCCACTTTGTATAACGCAGTTTCCTTCGGCTCGCTCGCTGAGCGGCGTGTATCACTGTCACGCCCGGATGCAGAACAACACACCGGCCAATCTGCCAGAGACGTGTGCAAATATCCACATCTTCGTAATAAAGAAAGAAACCTTCGTCAAACCCCTCGAGTTCGTCATACACACTGGCTTGAAAAAGAAGAAACATTCCGGCAGTCCAGTCGACATCCTGCAGCCTTACTCCTTCGCTCATGATGCGTCCATCTCCGAGTCCCATAAGCTTGCGCAACAGGCGCAGCGGTGTAGGAAAAGTACGCGCGCTGTCGTCTAGGGCGCCGCTGGGATTTCTCACTGCGGGCGCTATCACCCCGCCGAAGCATATCTCAAGAGCTTGAGCCAATTCCGGAAACGGATCACCCCGAAGCCGGATATCTGGATTGAGCACTGCAAACATTGAGGTTCCGCAAAATTTGAAGGCCTGATTGTGATTGGCAGCGAAGCCCCGCGGGTACGCGTTACGGATCACTCGCAAGCGTGACTGAAGGGAAGCAGGGCAAGGAATTTCGTCTTCGGGAATGTTTTGTGTCAGAACAACCGCCGATACATTCTGGCAGCAAGCTAGGTCTTCTAGCAGCGCAGCTACGAGCTGGCCTTGGCCATGACTAACAACGGATACCGTGATGAACTGGGGGTCAGGCTCAGTCACGCTCGAACACCCCATAGAGACAGTACTGACTCATACGAACATTTAACCAAGCCGACCGAAATGGCATATAGAAAAGATGTCGCAAGTGAAAGCCTGCCGTTACCAAAGTCCAAACAAGCGTATCCTCGTCATAGAAAACTTTGTGGTCTGAGTCCGTAGCATAACCACGCTGTCCCGGCACACCTACCACCAAGGAACTACACGGACGTAGAACCCGACCTATTTCACTCAGCAATTCAGCAGGCTCGGTAAGGTGCTCTAGCACGTTGTCTAGAATAGCACTGTCAAAACTGGCCCTCTGAAAGGGTAGCACGTTAGGCGACATTTTGTACGCATCCAAACCCCTACAGCGGCACCAATCAACCGTTGCAGGGTTGATATCTACGCCCACCGTCTCGGTACGATAGTTCAGGAAATCGCCGATTCCGCAACCGACATCAAGCGTCTTACCATTGAGATATCGGCATAGCTTGGGATACAGCCAGTGCCGCCGGTACAACCATCCGAGGCGGCTGCGCCCCTTGAGATACTCGAAATATTCCTCATGGGTGGTCACAATGAGCCCTCGATAAGCTGCAGGTACTGCATCGCTGCCGTAGATTGCCTGGACGAAGGAGGTAGCAAACTCAATTTTATTGAACGAGCGCGTCCACGACTTGCAGCCTCAATGATTGCACGAGGAAGATCGATATCATTTGAAAACAGCTCCCCTGCCGCCGGGGCGCTCAGCAGTTCAGCATTTCCGTCCACATTACGAAGTACACAAGGTACGCCCAAATACAAAGCTTCAAGTGCTGCCCTTGAAACACCTTCAGAACGTGATGGCAGTATGAATGCATCGGCAGCAGCGATGAGCGGATATGGATTTCTAACTTGGCCATGCAGTTGAACATGTGTTTGCAAATTATGTTTTACCACCATGGTAGATAAGCTCTCTCTAAGGGGCCCATCGCCAATCAAGTCTAATTTGACCTTATAACCTTGGCTTATCAAAAGTTTGATCGCATGTACGATTAGTTTAGGTTGCTTTCGATTTGTCAAAGATCCGACATAAACAAATCGTAATTCCCCCTTGGCATATGGTGAAGCGCTCCGGAAGTATTCAAGGGCCTGTTCATCTACGAAGTTCCCGATGATCCTGGGCTTCACTCCTGCAATAGAATGAATTTGTGTAGCCATAGCATCTGACATGGCAATCACTTGGTCGAACGAACGAAGCGCCATCAGGTGGACGATAGCTAAAAAGATGCCCAGCATTCCATAATCATGCCGGTAGTTCTGCAGTAGATTGCCCCTCACGCTGGAACAGATGACCGCATCTCCGGAGCAAAACCGGTTGAACAGATCAGCCGAGAGGCACATTGATAGCGATCCTACACGTTCTCGCCCCCCGGAACCCCGAAGAAGCCTCTGGTAGCTGCGCAGCCGGCCCCACCACCCACCCGGAGTGCTGGCGAGCGAAATCTCATCGACACGAGTATCTAGGTTGGCATCTACGCCTGGCCCAACTTTCACATAAACCAACACTACGCGACGGATGGGTGCCAGAGCGTTTGCCAAAGCAAATGCACCCTTTACTGGCCCAGTTGGATGCGGCGAAGGAACCAGAATGAATATTGTGCGATTCATAGCTCGCGGGCAGCTTCGATGATCTTTTCTGCCCGGCGGATCCAGGTGTAACGATCGGCGTAATCGCGATGCGCTCGAGCCCCGATCCGGGAAGCTAGACCGGTATCTCCTCGCAATCTATCCAGTGCCGCAACCCAGGCCTGAGTATTCGCCGGTGGAACTAGCAGGCAATTCTGCTCATGCTCCAGAACCTCTCTCAGTACCGGCAAATCCGAAGAGAGGATCGGTACCCCGGTCGCCATGTACTCGAACATCTTCATCGGCGACATCCAGCGGGCTGTGTCGTGCCCGGGCACACCAATCGACACCTCCCTCTGATAAGGCATTAGCAACACATCAGCCGCAGCCATCACCTGCTGCGCGGTCGCATGGGGTACATGCCCCATGTATAACAGGTTCAGCAATCGATTGGTCGCGCGCCGCCGAGCTATGTCGCTTTCGCTTCCGCCATAGACAATGAAAAGATAGGTGGGGCGCTGCGCTGCCATCGCCTCGATGACTTCGATACCCCGTCCGGGAAAGAGCTGGCCAAAATATCCGCATACGAGTTCCCACACACCAACATCCAGACCGGTAAGAGAACTCAGTATGCTCCTTCTCGAACAGGCATTGGTCGGCTGTATTCCGTCGTACGCAGCATCGTGAAGAACCAGATGACGAGCCGGTGACAAGCCATGATGTTCCAGTAAAAAATGCAGCAACCTCGCGGAAATCACTACAGTCACGACATACGGACTGCGGATGATCCGTCGTTGCATAAGCTTACGAAAGCCGAACTCCAACTGGTGCGTTTCGTAGACGATCGGCCGCTGAAAGATAGCCACTAACACAAACGCTGCATAAAGGTTTCGCGAAAGCACTATCTCACTACGGCCGGCGCGCAACACCAGTCTGAGCGCCATGAAGGCAATGCGTAGGGTATCGCCCCACTGTCCGGCTGAGTAGAAGGTTTTTAGGGTCAGGTTGCCGGAATCCACTTCGTAAGCACTGGATATTGAATCCCGCAAGGCTCGTTCATCCGGCACGGTACGTTTCGCATAGAGCGTGACCTGCGCACCGGTCCGATCTAGCGCCACGCACTGTTGAAGCACATGAATAGAGTTAGCCGACCGGGATGGAAGCAACGAGGGGGAAATGTAGTGTACTTTCACCTGCTCAGCAGTCATTGAAGTAGTTACTCCATACTAGGGAATGCGATACTCAACTTGAAAATTAAAAGCCAAAGCGAGCAGGTACAGAGTATTCCACACAAATCGAATTATCCCCAAGTGATACCAGTTAAGCCCCGATCATCCCTTCAACAATAGCTCACAATTGTTCTGCCGGCTTATTAGTCCCAAAATTTCTTACGTAAATTAACTACCCCACTCCTGTCTTGATAGTGATGGATGCCAACCAATTCCAGGGTAGTTAATGAAGCCCCAAAACATCGCTCGATCAGGCGCGAACGCGCATTCAATCCTCGCCAATGCGAGAAGCCGAAACCATGAACTGAACAAGTCTGAATCACTCCATTCTCGTGACTCGTGTGACCAATGAGTTGTCAATCGATCATGCTTGGCCCTCTGCAGTGAAACCGCATACCGCAGACGTTCCTTGAGAGCTGATGGGCTATTCGAAGAGAGCAATCGTTCCAGATACCCCGGAAGTGCCTTGCGTCTGGGGCGTAGTAATTTATTCTCGCAGAATCCACCATCGCTATTCTGCTCGCTCGAAATTGTTCGAAATGTTCGAATCAAGATATCTGCCGCCGTATAATCATCTGAGATCAATCCATTTGGTGTCAGTAAAAAAACCGCGTCATAGTCAAAACAAGCCCCACCGCCAGGGTACGGCGCAAAATGTCCGATAGGATCCGCAAGCGCAACCACCGAACGAACAACATCAGCGCCCTTGTCGAGTGCAACACCGAGGAATTCAAAAATTTCATACTGGTGATAACCGTTCTGAAAATGTAGATGACTTGTACCGTATCCAGAGCCCCAAAAACCAAACCTATTCATGTTAGCCAGGTGGAGGGTTACCCATTTCTCCAATTCAGATGAGGCTGCATAGCCTGAGTATCTGATGGTGTGAATCAATAGGATTGCTTGAAACATCGCTTGATTGCCGGACTGAGGCAGCCCATTGAGTGCCCCGCACCTCTCGAGTACCCGCTCCGTATCTTGGGATACTTGTTCGTACACAAGTTCATCAAGTATTTTAGATTGCAAGGAATCCAGAATACTCAACGCACTGAGCGACAGCGTAAGTAGTTGACGGTAAGACTTATCACTACCTGCATGAGCACAAAGCCTCCTTTGCATGGAGATATTATTGAGCAGTGCGCTCGAATACTCGTGTCGATATTTTGCGAGCACTTTTTGCCGACGCGTCAAGTGCAGCGCGAATATGCCAAAACACAACGCAAAGGGTGACGGGAGGCCACCGGGTACCAAACTAAATTGGTCGGTACCAATAGCGCACTTATCAACAAAGCGATCAAATGCCTCAACGCATTCTCGTGAGACGTTTAGCAAAGACGTCATTATTGGAGTCTTCTAGATGACTAGAGTGTTTCAAACGTAAACAGGAAGTGGAAATTATTTGCCACTTGTTGTCCTGCCGGTCATCCAACGAATGAATCGATGTAAGGGGTTGGCAAAGAATCCCTCACCCTTATTTTCACGGAATGGCATTCCATTGAATGCTTCTGTCCATTTACCGGGAAACTTGCTAGTTACCAGCAGATGATAGACAGCAGATCGGCATCCGGGTGTTGAGCACAAGAGGACGGTTTCCATTCCATTTGCACTAAAAAGGGCCTTGATCCCCGCTGGGGTAAATCGCCAATAATCGGAAAAACTGTCGTGCGTGTGTTGTTCCTGTATGAATGGAACGACCACAATAACTACATCATTTGACAACTCGCATAAGTTACGCACCGCCGTGAATACATCGAAAACATGCTCTAGAGTTGTATGGTTATATACAACATCAAACCTGCCCTTAAGAGAATCCGGTAATATACCTTCCAGGTCTAAAACATAGTTTGTATCGGCCGATTCACCGCGATATCCGCCAAGATTCGAAATGCGATATGTATCTGCGGAACTAAAGTACTCGCGATAGAAACATCCCTCTTTGTCCTCATCGTGCCAGCCGCTCACATTAATAATATTCCCCTTGAAAACTGGCGCAATTTGACGCAGGACTTTGTTAGACCATATCCTGGCTGTACGGTACTTTCTGTCTTGAAACATTCTAAGCATGCTATCCCCTGTCCTTACGTAGCGACCTGAACTCTTCATATGCAAACCCAGTTTCTGAATTGCTTTGTCTCGCAACATCAATATACAAGCTAGCGACCTTGATTTGAACACTTGTCACATGGATCTGATTAATACCATCCCTAATAATAATCAATTTGAATGGTAATCATCCCCTAGGTTAAAGGGGGTCAGAGGTAGAATTTTCTCGATATGAGGGGGTTCTACAGATGAAGTCCAGATTTACAGACAGTCAGATTGCTGAGGCGTTAAAGCGGGTAGAAGCTGGCC
>JACCDP010662404.1_pt1 | contig 10731 bp, 9 predicted proteins | sample 7445841 | NCBI WGS metagenome assembly JACCDP01 (sample SAMN15323441, study PRJNA562643) | freshwater metagenome | isolation source: river surface water | place: USA:Blue River Watershed | collected 2017-08-17
AGTTAGATAAGCGAATTCTCTTTTTACGCTCAAATATTTTAAATTCATTATTCATAAAATAATTGATTGCGATTCCCTAAAAAATTACTATATTGGTTTATTTCTAATAAGCCTCTTAACGAGAAGAGAGATAACAGATCCAGCAAATTGAAATATAGATATAAAGGAAACTTTGCCGCCGTATAAATAAAAATAACTAAGTGGACTTTTAAGCTGGCCTCTAAAAAGATCAAGAAGCCATACGTATGAAACATAACTTCGCCATTTAGCTGATCCAAATTTTTCTAATATATAAAAAGAAAATACCGCCCTATAACTTTCCTGTATTCTATTGTTAAAATTTGATACTGATATTGATTCTGGATGAATTCTAAAAAAAATTAGGGGTTCTTTTATGTAGCAGACATATTCATACTTTTCCATTGTATAAAACAAAATCATCACATCTGGACCTGCTCCATGCTCACTAAATTCGTGAATTATATGAGTTTTAAAACCTAATCTTATATTATTTTTAAGATCCTTCGTCCTAATCATATATGCACCAGGACTAACTGGTGCTTTTCCCCTGAGTACAAGACTTATAAAATCTTTGGATTTAATATAGTTGTTGTGCGATTTTGGATCATACACGGAATTAAATTCATATACTGTAGGACCTATATTTACTGTAGAATAAACTAATCCAGTATCATGAGATAGAATCTTGGGTAGCATTTGAGAAATACACCTATTATCCAATTCATCATCACTAAATAAAATTTTACAATATTCACCTGTTGCCAATTCTGAACATCGTATCCAATTACGAACTGGCCCAATATTAGTTTGATTTTGATATATTTTAATACGACAATCTTGCGAAGCCATTTCTTTACAAATGTCCCATGTACTATCGCTACTACAATTGTCTACTACAATAATTTCTATATTTTTATATGTTTGATTTAAAGCCGAAAATATACACCGTGAGATATATTTTTCCCGATTGTATACGGGTATCAGAATGCTAACTTTAATGTTTTCAACCATTAACCCTAGTATTTCTTTTTAACTCATAATATACCTGAATCGGAAGTACTATAGCCGCCAACAAAAGGCTAGTTGAAGTGCCAAGTATTACTCCTTTAACTCCAAGTTCCATGTATTTGGCAAAAAAAACAGATAAGGGTATATTAATAACCATTGCAATCAGAGCTGTGATAAGTTGCCATTTTATTAAGCCTATCCCATTTATAAAAAAGGCAAAAATATTATTCCAAGTTGAAATAATTACAAAAAGAACCATTGCATAAGTGATCCCACTTGTGATATGAAGATCAGGGCCAATCCAAAGTTGTATTATTTGCTTTGAAATTAATCCTAAAAATAGTGTACCGATAACAAGAATACCGAATATTCTTAGCTGATAGTAAAGCATGTTTTTTATCCAAACAAAATCACCCAAATGATAAGATTCTGTATAAGCTGACCAAAGTGGAGCCATAAGTAAACCATGCGCACTTAAAATTAAACCAAACAGTCTAGATATCACTTCATACTGAGTGACATGTTCAGGTCCAAATAGTTGAGTTATAATTAACTTATCAGTTGTAAAAATAATTAGCGCAGCGAGTTGTATAGCAAGAAATTGCGAACCTATACTTAACAGCGGACGAACCTTTTTAATTTTAAATTCCACACGGGGCCGCAACTCTGAATGTTTTTGAAAAATCCACCAATTAAGAACTAAATTAGAAATCAATATTGAAATTCCATAAATTACTATCATTACTCTTATTGAATCAGTTTTGGTCAAAGTCAATATAAACACTCCAGCCAAAATGAGTAAACTTGAAATTAACTGACCAAGTACAATCAAAGATGATTTCTGTATTGCGCCTATTATAGAGCTTACTAGGCCAATCCAGAAGTTTACCAATACGAAAAACAATGCAATTCTTACGGTTTCACCTAGAATTTGCTCACTTATATTTCTTGTATTAAATATAGTTTGCCATGAAATAAAGTATGAGCATATTGTTATAGCAACCAAAAGTACTAATGAAAGTATACCAATAAGTGTATAGCTTGTAGCTATATACTCTCTTGCCTCATATATTTCCCTCTTTGCAAGACATTCTGAAACTTTATTCCGAAGACCATTACCAATACCTAAATCAAAAAAAAGAACCCATGACATGATTGTAATCAGAGTGGACCATACGCCGAATTGCTTCTGCCCTAGATATTCAATCATTAATGGAATAGTGAAGAAGGATGCAAGCATCGTAATGACACGAAATAAGACCGTGCCTTTAATTTGCAGAAAATAGTTAGATGTCCTTTGTTTTGAAGTCTCGTTAATCATGCTTTATTAATGACCCATTCTATCATTCTATTGATTCCATCATTTGAGGAAATAATCGGATGCCACCCTAAAAGTTGTTTTGCCTTAGTTATATCAGCTACAAATACCTTTTGATCACTGTCGCGCGCAGGAAGATGAGTATATTCAAGTTCAACTCCAAGTCGCCCTTCTAATATCGAAAAAAGCTCTAAAAGTGAAAGACTATTTATGGTTCCACCACCGATGTTGAATGCATGCCCCTTTGCCTTATCAATGTTTTCGATGGCTGCCATGTAAAGTCTTTTCATGTCTTCTTCATGGAGCACATCTCGAACCTGTTTCCCATTACCTGAAATTGTAAACATTTCTTTTTTGTGGCCACTACGTTTTTCGACAGCCTTTTGACAAAACCAGCCAACCCAGCCTTGATCATAAGTGGCAAACTGCCTACCACCGTACATAGAAGAATGTCTAAAAACCACTGTTTTAATTCCAAACATCCTTGCATAATCGAGCATGTATTGATCTGCAGCCCCTTTGGAACAGCCATAAGGTGACTGGAATTCTAAATTTATACTTTCATTGAAGCCATTAGGATGCTCAACACATATGTATCGAGTATTTAGTTCATTATAAGTATACTGCTCAAGATCACCATATACTTTATTAGTTGAGGAATAGATTATAATTGTATCAGGACTTTGCTGTCGAACTGCTTCTAATAAATTTAGTGTCCCTATAGAATTAACCTCGAAATCCATACGGGGATTAGCAATTGAAGTAGTCATTGCGACTTGACCAGCTAAGTGAAAAATCACATCGGGTTTGTAATTTTTTATTAACCTTAAAACATCGTTTTGATTCCGAATGTCACCGTGTTCAAAGGTAAATTGGCCTTGAGATTTAAGCCATCCTAAATTTTCACGTGAACCATTACGGTAAAGATTATCAAAAATAAAAAGTTCATCTCCGCGTAAAATAGCATCTGAAGCAAGATTACTGCCAAGAAAGCCACAGCCGCCAGTAATTAAAGTTTTCATTTAATAAATTCTATTTCCAAAGTTTTTTTTATTCCAGATTCAATATCAAATATTGGCACCCACCCAAGTTGATTCATTTTTGTAAGATTCGCCTTGCTAAACATAACTTCATTATTACGATAAGGAATTTGTCCAAAAAGAAGATTAGTTTTTGAATTTGTCAATCGATGCACAGTTTCAACGAATTCACGAACAGACGGAGAAATTCCTGAGCCAATTTCAATGTCAACTACTTTTTCAAATTTATCAAGATACCCAATGAGAAAAGAGAAAGCACTAACGACATCATCTATGTAAATAAAATCTCGCTTCTGTTCGCCAAAAGTGAGTTTTAGATCTGGATAATTGTGATAGCATGCATGTATAACTTGAGCAGCAAACTTAGATTGGTCGTCGCCTGGGCCATACATGTGTTGTAAAAGAATATTAATGAATTTCAATCGACTATTAGGTAGCATTGCTACTGAAATCCCCCACTGCGTTAGCTGATATTTACTAAGAGCGTATAAGTTTAAATTGGGCTGTAATATTGTAGAAGTATTTAGAAAAGCAACTGCATAATCCAATTCAAAAAGTGAGTGTAATATTTGTAGCCCAAATCGGATATTAGCATCTACAAGTTGTAAAGGAGTCTCCCCATTACGACCATAGGTGCATGCAGTATGTATGACAACATTAGGCTGAAAACACTTTACAAAAGTGTCTATGTCGTTATATTCTTCATAACGACAGATTTCAAATTCATTTTCAATATCTCGCAGACGATTTAGACTAGATGAGGGTCGTAAAAGTAATGCAACTTCATTACCAACTGAGCAAAAATGTCGAGCGAGCGAACTACCAAGAAATCCACTACCTCCTGTTATTAAAATTTTAAATTTCAATTTTCTGCTCTACGTATTTTTTCGAAAAAACTCTCAATGCATTCAACAACATATTCCAAATGTTCAAAATTAAGCCCAGGATACACCCCAAGCCAAAATGTTTGATTCATTACAATATCAGTATTTTTTAGCTCGCCGCTTATACGAAAATTTTGATCTTTCATATATGGCTGGCGGGTCAAGTTACCGGCAAATAATAGTCGTGTTCCTATTTTATTTTTCTCTAGATAATTTAAAAGATCAACGCGCTTAACCCCAATGCTATTCTTTATCAAAAGTGGAAATCCAAACCACGAGGGTTCAGAATTTGGTGTTGCTTCAGGTAAATGAAAAAAGTCTTCGCAACTTTTAAGTCGAACTTTCAAGTAGTCAAAATTAGCTCTGCGTTTAGCTATAAATTCATCTAATCTATCAAGTTGGGCTAGTGCACATGCGGCTTGCATATCTGAAATTTTAAGATTGTAGCCCATGTGACTGTAAGTATATTTATGATCATAGCCCTCAGGCAAATCACCAAGTTGCCAACAAAATCTTCTATTACAAGTATTGTCTTTTCCAGGCGGGCAAAAACAATCACGACCCCAGTCTCGGAATGACTCAGCAATCCTCTTAAGTTTTGCATTGTTGGTAAAAACAGCTCCTCCCTCGCCCATAGTTATGTGGTGAGCTGGATAAAAACTTAAAGTTGCAATATCACCAAAAGTGCCAACTAATTTATTATTATACTTTGCACCCAGCGCATCGCAACAATCTTCAATCAACCAAAGATTGTACTTTTTACATAGATTACATACAATTTCTAAGTCGAAAGGGTTGCCTAAACTATGGGCAATCATTATTGCTTTAGTCTTGTGAGAAATTGCAGCCTCTATCTTAGAAGCCTCAATATTATGTGTAGTTAGGTTGATATCTACAAAAACTGGTACAGCTCCAAATTGAATTATTGGATTCACAGTAGTTGGAAAGCCAGCAGCGACACTAATTACTTCGTCACCTTTTTTAATAGCTCGATCACCAAGGCTAGGAGATGTTAATGTTGAGAAAGCAACTAAATTAGCAGATGACCCAGAGTTAACAGTTATTAAATGTTTCACACCTAGGAACTTAGCTAATTTTTTTTCAAAAAGTGAATTGAAACGTCCACTTGTCAACCAGCCATCAAGACTAGCATGGACCATATTTTTTAACTCCCCAGCTCCAATAACTTTTCCTGATACAGGAACTTGTGACTTTCCTTTTTCAAAAGGATTTGAAGCATACACTATATCCGCATATTGCTGAACTAAATTTGTAATTTCGTTGCGTAAAGTTTCTAGTGTATTATTTTGAAATTGAGAAGCCATAATCTTTAGTTCCCGTTAACTGTTTATGTTTTCGAAATCGTTAATCTGCCGGATGCAATAAGCATGGACATTAGCCTTTGCAACCCACTGTTGATGCCAATCAACAACCTTTGAAATAGCGGTTGCTAACCCCCATCTAGGTTGCCAATTAAGTCTTTCTTTTGCTTTTGAAATATCTAACTTAAGGTAATTAGCTTCATGAGGATGCAATCCAGCATCGAGATGCCAACTTGAATTATTCCCCCAAGATTGAACCATATGCTCAACTACCCATTGAACTGAACGTGAATCTTCTTCTTTTGGCCCAAAGTTCCAAGCTTCCGCGAATATTTGACCTTCATTATAGAGATGCTCGGCAAGAATCAGATAACCACTCAATGGTTCCAAAACATGTTGCCAAGGTCTAATAGACAAGGGGTTGCGAATAACAACTGGCTGTGATTTTTCTAATGATCTAAGAATGTCTGGAATTAATCGGTCATTAGCCCAATCGCCTCCGCCAATAACATTTCCTGCACGCGCTGAAGCTAAAGCAATGCCCATTTTCTGAAAGAATGAACGTCTATAAGAACTAGTTACAAGCTCTGAGCAACCTTTACTATTACTATATGGATCAAACCCTCCCAATTGCTCATCTTCACGATAACTCCAAATCCATTCTTTATTCTCATAGCACTTATCCGTTGTAACATTAACAATTGCTTTAGCTGTACCTACATCACGAGCAGATTCAAGAACATTAACGGTACCCATAATATTTATGGAAAAGGTGTCAACAGGTTCTTTGTATGAGTGTCGCACCAACGGCTGTGCAGCCATATGAATAATAATATCTGGCTTGCAATATTTCATTGAAGCATTAACTAATGAGTAATCACGAATGTCACCAATTGAGCTATGCATTCCAGCGCTTACATTTGCCTCATTAAATAATGAAGGTTTTGTAGGAGGGTCTAGCGCTAACCCATATACTTCTGCACCCATGAATTGGAGCCAAATACTTAGCCAACTCCCTTTGAAGCCTGTATGACCTGTAAGGAATACACGCTTCCCTTTCCAAAAACTTGAATTCACTTGTTTTAATTTTAATCCCATTTCTTCCAAGGCGCTTGGCCGTTTAACCATAGTTTGTCAAGTAAATTCTTATCTCGTAGTGTGTCCATTGGTTGCCAAAATCCCTGATGCTCGAAGGCCATAAGCTGCCCATCCGTTGCAAGTTTTATTAGGGGTTCTTGCTCCCATATCGTTTTATAGTCCTGTATGTAATCAAGTACTTTAGGGGATAGAACAAAGAAACCACCGTTTATCATTGCGCCGTCACCTTTGGGTTTTTCTTTGAAACTCATCACCTTTTTATGTTGGATATCTAAAGCACCAAAACGTCCTGGAGAATAGGCAGCAGTAAGTGTTGCCAATTTTCGATGTTGAAAATGAAAATTGATTGACGCAGCAATGTCTATATCTCCTAATCCGTCACCATATGTAAAGCAAAAAGCTTCTTGATCAGTAATATATTTAGCCACCTGCATCAAACGCCCTCCCGTCATAGACTCCTCTCCAGTGTCAACAAGTGTGACATTCCAAGGCTCCGCCCGCTTTTCATGAACATACATGCAATTAGATCCCATGTCAAATGTAACATCCGACATGTGCAAAAAATAGTTTGCGAAATATTCTTTGATAATATACCCCTTGTAACCACAACAAATCACAAAGTCGTTAATACCATAATAAGAATACATCTTCATTATATGCCAAAGTATCGGCTTACCACCAATTTCCACCATTGGTTTTGGCCTAGTGGATGTTTCTTCACTTAGCCGTGTACCATACCCACCCGCTAATATGACAGCTTTCATTCTGTTTTAGTATTTAAATTTATTTTGCCTTTTATAAGCAATAACCTTCAGTACAAGACCACTTAAAAGTAAATCAAATAGGTGCTGAATGTATGTAAATTTGCAGACTTTTTGGCAACAAACTACATTCAATCACTCAATGAAATTATGTTGCAAAAAAAATTACTGGTAATAATCTAATACTTTGTAGCCGTGTTGCTTTATTAGTTCGTCCCTTTGAGCAGACTTTAAATCTTCCCTAATCATTTCTGCAACAAGCTCATTAAAAGAGGTTCTTGGCACCCATCCAAGTTTTTTCTTAGCTTTTGAAGGATCACCAAGCAGTGTTTCAACTTCTGCTGGGCGAAAATACCGGGGATCAACCTCTACAATCAATTTTTTATACTCTGATGTTTTCCAATATCCCTTCTCATCAAGACCATTACCTTCCCATTGCATTTCAATTCCAAGCTCCTTAGCAGCAGCATTTACAAAACCACGGACACTATGTTGTATTCCAGTGGCAATTACAAAATCCTCTGGCTTGTCTTGTTGTAGCATCAACCACTGCATTTCAACATAATCGCGAGCATGCCCCCAATCTCGCTTAGAATCTAAATTACCAAGATATAGGCGTTCCTGAAGACCTAATTTAATTCGCGCCATTGCTCGAGTAATCTTACGAGTAACAAAGGTCTCACCGCGTATGGGACTTTCATGATTGAACAAGATTCCATTGCAAGCATAAATTCCATAAGCTTCACGATAGTTTACCGTAATCCAGTAAGCATACAACTTAGCCACAGCATATGGACTCCGTGGATAGAAGGGTGTTGTTTCTTTTTGCGGAATTTCCTGTACCAATCCATATAGTTCGGATGTGCTAGCTTGATAGTATCGAGTTTTATTTTCAAACCCAAGAATACGTATTGCTTCCAAAATGCGAAGGGCACCTAGGGCGTCAGAGTTTGTTGTATAAACAGGTTCTTCAAAACTTACAGCAACATGACTTTGTGCGGCAAGATTATAAATCTCGTCAGGCTGAGTTTTTTGAATTACATGAATCAGACTGGAACTATCAGTCAGATCAGCATGATGAAGAAAAAGGGAGACATCCTGATCGTGGCTATCCTGATAAAGATGATCAATACGGCCGGTATTGAAGAGACTAGTTCGACGTTTAATTCCATGGACTATGTAGCCTTTTTTAATTAGGAATTCAGCTAAGTAAGCGCCGTCTTGTCCAGTTATTCCAGTAATAAGTGCGACTTTTCGTTGAGAGCTCATTAGTTATACTTAATTTTTTTTATGATATATTTTTAGAAAATCTTCGTAAGCAATTTTAAGACCCACTTCGAGTTTTGTATTAGCTTGCCAACCTAATAAATTTATAAGTGAAGAGTCCATTAATTTACGTGGAGTCCCATCTAATTTATTCAAATCGTATACAATTTCCCCTTTAAAATCAACTATTTTACTAATAATTTCAGCTAATTTTTTTATTGAAATTTCAGAACCAGACCCCACGTTGATATGGCTAAGCATTGGCTTAATATTTTCATTATACGTTTTTTCATTAAGATTCATAATATAAACACAAGCTTCAGCCATGTCATCAACATAAAGAAACTCCCTTTTTGGAGTTCCTGTTCCCCAAATAATAACTTTTGATTCGCAATTAACTTTTGCCTCGTGAAAGCGGCGAATTAAAGCTGGTATAACATGTGAATTTTCTGGATGGTAGTTATCCCCTGGCCCATATAGATTTGTGGGCATTATGCTACGGTAATCTACGCCATGACTTCTCCCGTACTGTCGATTATAGCTTTCACAGAGCTTGACTCCTGCAATTTTAGCTATTGCGTAAGGTTCATTAGTAGGCTCAAGTGTGCCAGTTAGAAGTGCACATTCTCGAATTGGTTGCTGGGATAGCCTAGGATATATACAACTTGAACCAAGAAAAATGAGTCTTTTAACACTGTTACGGAATGCAGAATCAATGATGTTTGCTTCTATCATCAAATTTTGATAAATAAAGTCAGCTGGATATGTGTTGTTGGCATGAATACCTCCAACCTTTGCAGCAGCAAGATATACTTGATCGGGCTTTTCTGCTTCAAAGAAATCACGAACAGCAGATTGGTCAGTAAGATCCAAGCTATCATGGTCTCTAGTAATAATTTTTGAATAACCCTTTGCTTCTAGGTTACGTACAATTGCAGAGCCAACCATACCGCGGTGTCCAGCAACATATATTTTGGGAGAATTCATCTGAAGATGCTTCAATAATTTTAGAGTTTATCTTTTGGATACTAGTTCTTTTTTGTTTTTAGAAATCACTTAAAAATAAATTCAGGAAGCACCCTATTTTAAGCATAGCATTATTAAAATTTAACTAGTATTCAAGAATGATTAACATACCAAATAACAGTTTCCTTGATACCATCCTCAATCTTATGCGTTGGATAATACCCAAGTAGATTTTTTATTTTGCTTATATCGGCCTTAGAGTGACGTACATCACCAATACGAAAGTTAGAATATAGGGGAGTTGCCCCAGCTATGCGCGGAAAATAATTAGCCAAATGACTACACAATTGAAAATAAAGTTTATTTAAACTTGTCTGATCTCCGACTGCAACATTGTACACTTGATTAATTGCATCCTCATTAGAAGTTGTAGCTGCTAGCAAATTTGCTTGGACAGCATTATCAATATAACAAAAGTCCCGGCTCGTGTTTCCGTCACCATTAATGAAAACCGATTCATTCCTAATCATTGCTAAAATCCATTTTGGAATTACAGCTGCATATGCTCCATTGGGATCTTGCCTACGACCAAAAATATTGAAGTAGCGCAACCCAATTGTTGTTAACCCATAGATTTTTGCAAAGACATCCGCATAAAGTTCATTAACCAATTTTGTGACCGCGTATGGAGAAAGCGGCTTTCCAATTTTGTCTTCAACTTTAGGCAAACCAGGATGATCGCCATATGTTGAGCTGCTTGCTGCATAAACAAAACGCGCCACTTTTGCATTATGAGCAGCCACCAGCATATTAAGAAAGCCATCAACATTGTTCTGATTAGTTGTTATTGGGTCATTGATACTACGAGGAACCGAACCTAATGCAGCTTGATGAAGTACATAATTCACACCAACACATGCACTATTACAATCTTCAAGGTTTCTAATATCACCCTCAATGAATCTAAAATTATTCCATTGATCCTGGGTAACTATAGATTTGACTTCTTCTAAATTTGACATATAACCTGTACTTAAATTGTCAAGC
>JACCDP010105373.1_pt1 | contig 10730 bp, 9 predicted proteins | sample 7445841 | NCBI WGS metagenome assembly JACCDP01 (sample SAMN15323441, study PRJNA562643) | freshwater metagenome | isolation source: river surface water | place: USA:Blue River Watershed | collected 2017-08-17
AAAATACGCATCGCATCACATTCAATGAAATTACCAAAACCGCAGTTCAAAAAGCCATTGCAAATCCTAGGAAAATAGATCAAGACCTGGTAGATGCTCAACAGGCTCGAAGAATTTTAGACCGCATCGTCGGATTTGAGTTGTCGCCTGTATTGTGGAGAAAAGTACGTCCAAGTTTATCCGCCGGGAGAGTACAATCGGTTGCTGTACGACTGATTACCGAGCGTGAAGCAGAAATTCAATCGTTTCTTGCCGATTCATTTTTTAAGACAGTAGCAAACTTGAAGTCAAAAAACGGCTCGCTCAGCGCAGAATTAGATCATAATTTCAAAGACGCTACAGCGGTAGAGGAGTTTTTAAATGCAATGAAAGGAAGAGACCTTAGCGTTGATTCCATTGAAACAAAACCAACGAAAAGAACGCCTTCTGCTCCGTTTACGACCTCTACCTTACAACAAGAGGCTTCGGTTAAGTTAGGGTTCTCGGTTTCTAGAACCATGTCTGTAGCTCAAAAGTTGTATGAAGCAGGACACATTACTTATATGAGAACTGACTCTACAAATTTATCCGAAACCGCGCTAAAAGGGGCCGCGGATGAGATTGTTTCAACCTTTGGTGCGCCTTATTCGAATCCTTCAAAGTATGCAACAAAGTCCGCATCTGCACAAGAAGCGCACGAAGCGATTAGGCCATCAAATTTTGCGGCTACACAAGTTTCGGATAATCGAGATGAACAAAAACTGTATGAACTCATCCGAAAACGAACCTTGGCAAGTCAAATGGCTCATGCGAAACTTGAAAAAACTACGGTTAAGTTATCGGGTGCACCAAATGACTTAGTTTTTACTGCCAAGGGAGAGGTTGTAGTATTTGATGGATTTTTGAAGGTTTATGCGGCAACTAATTTAGAAGAGGAAGAAGAGGAGGAAGGTATTTTACCCAAAGTAGAAAAAGGTGAACGCATTGAAGTACTAGATGTGTTATCAACACAACGCTTCACACGAAGTCCTTCAAGGTATTCTGAAGCAAGCCTTGTTAAGAAAATGGAAGAGCTCGGAATTGGACGACCATCAACCTATGCGCCAACGATTTCAACCATTCAAAAACGTGGATATGTCGCTAAGAACGAGAGCGATGGAATTCAACGCCCGTATGTCCAGTTTAAGTTAAAAGGAAATGACCTTTCGAAGTTTGAAAAATCAGAAACTGTCGGGGCCGACAAAAATAGATTGGTACCAACAGATATAGGTGTACTTGTCACAAGTTTTCTTGAGCAACAGTTCGCTAAAATAATGGACTATCAGTTTACAGCTCGTGTAGAAGAGGCCTTCGATGAAATTGCCCAAGGTAAAGTGAAGTGGAATGAAATGTTAAAACTTTTTTATGCGCCATTTCATGCAACTGTTGAGGAAACCATGGAAACCTCTGCTCGCGTTACCGGGGAACGAGAATTGGGAGTAGATCCCAAATCTGGACGAAAAGTTATTGCACGGATGGGTAAATTTGGAGCGATGATTCAAATTGGGGACGAGCAAGTGGATGGAGAAAAGCCAGCCTTCGCTTCGTTGATGAAAAGTCAGTCCATCGCTACCGTTACGCTTGAAGAGGCGTTGGAATTATTTAAATTACCTCGAATTGTTGGTGAATTAGACGGTGAGGTAGTGAAGGTGAATACGGGAAGATTTGGCCCCTATGTTCAATTGGGTAAATTGTTTGTATCAATTCCAAAAGACGAAGATTTAATGGAGTTGACATTTGAACGCGCACTTGAGTTGATCCAAGAGAAAAAAACAAGCGAAGCCAATAAAACGCTCGCATCGTTCGAAGAACGACCGGATGTTTTAGTGCTAAATGGGAAATATGGTCCTTATTTGAAAATCGGAAAGGAAAATTATAAATTACCCAAAGGAACAGAGCCTAGCACCCTAACCTTGGAAGAATGCCTAAGTATCGCAGAAAACCAACCATCATCCAAAGCGAAGCGTTCGTTCAAAGGAAAAAAATAGTAATTTAGACAAAAATAGCAGCAATGAGCGGCACGGTAAATAAGGTTATTTTGATAGGGAATTTAGGAAAAGATCCGGAGATACGTCACTTCGAAAACGGTGGTGTTTTGGCCTCTTTTCCCATTGCTACATCTGAATCTTACACCGATCGTCAGACGGGTGAAAAAAAAGAAAATACCGATTGGCATGATATCGTTTTGTGGAGAGGGTTAGCGGAAGTAGCCGAGAAATATCTACACAAAGGAACCAAAATATATGTTGAAGGTAAGTTGAAAAAACGTTCTTATCAAGATAGAGAAGGAAATACTAGATATGTTACCGAAGTAGTTGGGGAGGAGATGACGATTTTATCTAGGCCCGATAATGAGCCAAAGACAAACAATCCGTATCCAAGTAATCCGAATTCAACTCCTCCTTCAGATGCTGCTGGATTTAGTGCAAAACCCGAAGATGAAACTCCATTTTAATTTGTAGTATGCCTGACCCTTCCCCCATAAGGCCGTTGTTGGCCCAAGTATCGTGGACAAATACGGAAACTATTTACACTTCAATTATTGTGTTTTTGCTCATTTTAGCAGCGGTAACCACGAGCTCTGAATCTGCATTTTTTTCACTTAACCCTGAGGAAAAAGATCGCTTGAAATCTGAGAACTCTCGGATTTCAAACATCATCATTGACCTCTTATCCAAGCCTAGGGAACTTATTGCATTGCTTCTGATTTCTATAAATTTTGTAAATGTCGGCATTGTAATCTTGTCCACCCTTATTTTGAATAAGATGATGGAAGGCTACAGTGAAGTATCGAAATTATTGGTTGAAATTTTTGGGATTACCTTGTTGATTTTGATTACCGGAGAGGTAATTCCTAAGATATACGGAGCCAACAACGCGTCCAAAGTTACCCGATTTATGGCGCTACCAATCGATGTAATTCGAAAAACACCGCCAATTTCCTGGTTAAAAGCGCTCTTAGTGAACGGAACAAGTTTCATTGGAAGAATCGGAGGTAAAAATGTTCGGATTTCATCCGCTGAATTGGAGCAGGCGATTGCCATAACTAGCGATGAGAATTCCTCGGGAGATGAACAAAAACTCTTGGAAGGAATTGTTAAGTTTGGAAAAACAGAGGCTGTTCAAATTATGACACCTCGGATTGAAATGTCTTCGATTCCAAACAACATACCCTTTTCTAAGGTGATTGAATTTGTCTTGGAATTTGGTTATTCTCGCATTCCTATTCATAAGGAGAGTGCAGATAATGTGATAGGGATTTTATACATTAAAGACCTGTTGCCACATTTGAAAGAATCCGATGAGTTTCCTTGGTTGGATCTTATTCGTAAACCATTCTTTATCCCTGAAAACAAGAAAATAGATGACCTTTTGCAAGAGTTCCGCGGCATGAAAATGCATTTAGCTGTAGTGGTTGATGAGTATGGAGGAGCAAGCGGTATTGTTACTCTTGAGGATATTTTGGAAGAAATTGTTGGAGACATTACCGATGAATTTGATGACGACCAAGTAGATTACAAAAAGATGGACGATGGCTCTTTTGCATTTGAAGGACGGACCTCGTTGAAGGATTTTTACAAGATTTTAGAAATTGAAGGAGAGGAATTTGAACAGGATAAGGGCGATTCAGAAACTATAGGTGGGTTTATTGTGGAACAGTCCGGTAGAATCCTTAAAAACAAAGAATCAATTACCAAAGGGAATTTTAAACTTTCAGTAATTTCATCCGATAAACGCAGAATTAAATGGGTAAAAGTTCAGGTACTTTAATCTTATCCTTCGTTGCTTGGGCTTTTTTGTTCGTTTCTTGTAACGATAAAAAACCCGTGCCTAAACCCTTGTGTTATTTACGAACCGATTTCCCTGAACATCAGTATTCAACATTCCAAGTAAAAAACCCAATGTTTGATTATGAATTCGATATTTCAAATTTATATGGGTTACGTCAAAATGTGGGCGATCAACGATACGGATTCCAAGAATTTGATTTAGGTCCAATTAATGGAACCTTGCTTGTTTACCAGAAACGTTTCAATTCTAAGGATTCCTTAATTAGGTTGATTAATGCGGCAAATGATTTAGTGGATGAACATAAAATTAAAGCGGATCGAATTGATTTTGATCAATTAATCGATCGCGAAAAACGAGTGTTTGGGACTGTTTTCACCCTTAAAGGCAACGTTGCTACGAATTATCAATTTTATTTAACGGATTCTACTTCGCGGTTTGTACGAGGGGAGATCTTATTGAATTGTCGCCCCAATTATGATAGCCTTCGTCCTACCTTAGATTATATCAAAGTGGACCTGGATCGAATGATGCAGAGCTTTCAATGGAAAAAGTAAACGTTGCTTTTTTGTCGTTAGGTTCGAATTTAGGCGACAGAGAGTCCCAAATTACGCAGGCTATTGAATCCATGAGCTTGCACGGCATCAACCTTATTCGGAGCTCTTCTTTTTTTTATTCCGAACCCATGGGCTTTGATTCTGAAAACCATTTTTGTAATATGTGTGTTAAAGTAACTACAACGCTTGATCCACTCATGTTGCTGAATCGCTTAAAATCGATTGAACAGCAGTTCGGCCGCACCAAAAAATCAATTAATCACACCTATGAGGATCGAGTTATTGATATCGACTTGATTTTTTATAATCAGATTTCCTTTCATAGCATCGAATTAACCTTGCCTCACCCCGAATGGAATAAGCGTCCGTTTGTGTATTGGCCGCTACTCGAATTGGTTGAATCACTAAATATTTGATTTGTTTAATTATTTAGTTAAATTTGACCTGCATAAATCAAATAAACTATGAAATTTAATTTTTACAACGTTCTATTCCTTGGAGTTGCTGCATTAAGCGTAACAAGTTGCGATCAATTAAAGGAGTTGTCCTATTCCACAACGCCAAATCCATTAGAGTTACACGGTGATAGTGTTGCAATTACGGTTACCGTAAATATCCCGCCTAAAGGAATAAAGAAAAAAGTAAGCGCTGAAATCACCCCAATGTTGGGAGATACCAAACTTGCTACGTGGAAAATTCAAGGTGAAAAAGTTACAGGAAATGGTCAAACAATCACCTTCAAACCAGGTGGTACGGCTACATTTACAGAAACAGTTGCTTACAATTCGTCCATGGAGGCGGCAGACTTAAAGCTAACAGGTAAAGTATTCAAAGGAACCAAAGAAAAAACAAAAGAAGCACTTCCTGAAACTAAATTGGCGGATGCAACGATTATTACCCCATTACTGGTTCAGCCTACCTTCAAAATGCTTACTGAAACGGCTACCATCCCAAGATCTTTTGAAAAGTCAGTATCTGCTGAAGTAAATTACTTAAAAGGTAAGTCTGATGTGCGCGCTGCGGAAATGAAAGATAAGGATGTAACGGATTTAGTAGCTTGGATTCAAACGGCACAGTCAAATCCTAAAATCAAAATCAACTCAATTGATGTTAAAGGGTATGCTTCCCCTGATGGTGAGGAAACTTTTAACAATAATCTATCCGGTGCACGTTCAAAAGCAACCCGTACTGCGTTCATGGACCTCATGAAAAAAAGTAAGTTAACCATGTATGCTGATACCACGAATTATGTAACTGCTGCTTTAGGTGAAGATTTTGAAGGATTTAAAGTAGAGTTGGAACGAACAGCAGGTATTCCACAAAACGATAAAGATTTGTTTCTTCGTGTTTTAACCATGTCAGCGGATCCTAAACAACGTGAAAAAGATCTTGTTGCCCTAGGTAAAGGATTTACACAACTTGAAAAAGAAGTGTTTCCTAAAATCCGTCGTGCTGTGATTGTAGTTAACTATACTGAGCAAGGTCTTTCTGACGATGAACTTCGTGCTAAAGCCGATGCTTCACCAGCGGAAATGTCTGCTGATGAGTTGATTTTTACAGCTTCTACCTTGGTAAAAGATTTAGCAACTCAAGGTAAAATTTATGATGCTGCTGCGCTAGCTTATCCTTCGGATGTACGTGCATTAAATAATGCAGGTGCGGTTGCTTACATGCAAGGAAACGTAGCCAAAGCAAAAACGAATTTAGAAAAAGCACTTAATGTTAAAGACAATTCAAAAACAAAGAATAATTTAGCTGGAGTAGCTATGTCTCAAGGCGATCGTGCTACCGCTAAGAAAATGCTTTCTCAGGTAAAAGATAAAAGTGCAGAGGTTTCTTATAACAATGCAGTGATTATGATTTTAGAAGGCAAATATTCTACAGCAGCTACTTCTTGTGGTTCAGAAGCTTCTTTTAACAAGGCACTCGCGCAATTGTTAAATGGAAATTTGGATGAGGCGAGTAAAACGCTTTCATCAAGTAAAGACAAAGACTCTGCTGATGGGTATTATTTAAAAGCAATCATTGCCGCACGTTCAAATGCAGGTGTTGATGCAGTAGTAAGTAACTTGAAATCTGCGATTTCAAAAGACAAAAAATATAAAGAGAAAGCAGCTAAAGACCGTGAGTTTATTAAATTCATGAGTGATGCTTCGTTCAGCGCAGCTGTCAACTAATTTGATATTTGGATACGTTAAAACCCTGGCTTAGGTCAGGGTTTTTTTATGCAAATAAAGTTGCTCCCATTGGCCCGGAGTTGGAATACACCGCCATTCGCATCCTAAACAAATAACATCCATCAAGGTGGTGTAACCGCAAAAACTATATATAACGGCAGCTTTCCTTATGGATTGATCTGCTTCACTCCATGAGCGAATGCAACGTGAATCATTAATAAGTTCAACGTCTGCACCAATGATTGCATCAAATTGATCTAATTCTGTTTTAAATGCTTTAAGTAATATAGCTTGGAATTCAATCGGGCCATTAAAAAGCAATACCTTAAGTTTTTTTTCTGTTTTAGTCGAATTACTTTCCAATTGAAACCTCGATTTTATGCCAATGTAGTACTGTGTTTTAGTAAATTTTTTCGAAAGTTTTCCTGCATAGCGATCCTTCTCATTATCTAAAATCCAAGTTGCATCAAAGCGTTTAATTAAGAACCGGTTAATACATTGTCCGAACGCTAAATACCATGGTAGCGGAAGCGTACATTGATGTGTAATAAAAATTGAACACCCACTTGTACCACGAAATCCATAGCGTTGATCACTTATCACGTAATCTGTTGGATTAGAACGTAGGTATTGATTAATTCGATTACGCTCTTTAACATGTTGCCTGATTAAACTTGGTAATTGCCTAATAAATTTAGCCAATTTAAATCCCTCACTGCTGAAAGAAAAGGAATATGAATCATGCCTTTTGAAGTGAAGGTTATTAAAATAGGACGCATATATCGCTTCCTGAGGAGCGCTACAGAATACAGTGATTACATTGTTCTGACGCAGTAATTGTTCGAGTATAGGAAGTGACCTACTTACATGCCCCATGCCCCAGTTGAGGGGAGAAAAGATGATTTTCGCGTTGTGAATTCGATCAGGGGTTAGCATTTCTGTAAAAATAGAAACATAGATGTGAAATTGTGGCGTGTTTTGGTTAATTTTGGAAAATAATCAAATCACATATGAACGAAGGACAAGAATTTTTAAAATACGCTACAAAACATGTAGGGTTAAACAGTATGCACCTTGGGCATTTTATAGAATCGTCAATGACGCCTTATATCATCGAAGAGCGTCCCATGAATATGACACAAATGGATGTTTTCTCGCGTTTAATGATGGATAGAATTATCTTTCTTGGAACAGGGATTAACGATCAGGTTGCAAACATCATAAACGCACAGTTATTATTCTTGGAGTCGTTGGATGCGAAAAAAGACATTCAAATCTACATGAATTCACCGGGTGGATCCGTATATGCTGGTCTTGGTATTTATGATACAATGCAATACATTCGTCCGGATGTGGCAACGATATGTACAGGAATTGCTGCTTCAATGGGTGCGGTTTTACTATGTGCAGGTGCTGAAGGAAAACGCAGTGCCTTAAAACATGCACGCGTTATGATACATCAACCCCTGGGAGGTGCTCAAGGACAAGCATCAGACATTGAAATTACAGCGCGTGAGATTCAGAAATTAAAGAAGGAATTGTACGACATCATCGCCACGCACTCTAAACAAGACTACGAAAAGGTTTGGCAAGATTCAGACCGTGATTATTGGATGACATCGGAAGAGGCAAAAGCGTATGGTATGGTGGATGAGGTGTTGTTGAGAAATCCGAAATAAGATGGCCTCTAAACGAGAATGTTCTTTTTGTGGAAATGAAATAATTCATCCGCACGTTTTAGTTTCTGGTGCTTCAGCTGTCATATGTGACGAATGTGTTATCCAAGCAAAACGCATTGTGGATAGTGAGCTGAGTAGAACCTCAACTGAAGCATCTACGGTTACAACTTCATTCAGTGCATTAAAGCCTAAGGAGTTAAGCGCTAAATTAGATGAATATGTGATCGGACAAGATGAAGCGAAAAAGGTCTTGAGTGTAGCTGTTTACAACCATTATAAGCGGATTGAAGCGAATCTTCAGGAATCTGATGTTCAAATTGAAAAATCAAACATCGTCCTTGTAGGTCGAACTGGAACAGGAAAAACCCTCTTAGCTAAAACCATTGCAAATCTATTAGATGTGCCGTTTTGCATAGCTGATGCAACGGTATTAACCGAGGCTGGATACGTAGGAGAAGATGTTGAAACCATTTTAACTCGATTACTCCAAGCCGCTGATTATAATGTTGAGAAAGCGCAGCGCGGTATTGTGTTTATTGATGAAATAGACAAAATTGCCCGTAAAAAAGATAATCCATCAATCACTCGTGATGTTTCAGGAGAAGGGGTGCAGCAAGCGTTATTGAAATTGCTTGAAGGAACCATTGTTAATGTTCCACCGCAAGGAGGTCGAAAGCATCCAGAACAAAAACTAATTCAATTAGACACTCGTAATATATTATTTATTTGTGGAGGAGCATTTGACGGAATTGAGAAGTTAATTGCAAATCGCGTGAATAAGTCGACCATTGGGTTTTCGTCAAAAGAGCAACCCAACATTGAGAAAATTGATTTGTTAAGTTATATCTCACCAAGCGATTTGAAGTCCTACGGATTGATTCCTGAGTTAATTGGACGTTTCCCGGTATTGAGTCATTTACTTCCCCTAGATCGCGCCGCCTTGCGTCGCATCTTAACGGAACCTAAAAATGCCTTGATGAAACAGTTTGTAAAAGTATTTGAATTAGACGGTATTCGTCTGACCTTTGACCAAGCCGTTTTGGATTTTATAGTGGATAAGGCCATTGAATTTGAATTAGGCGCACGGGGCTTACGTTCTATTTGTGAAGCAATTTTCATGGATGCGATGTACGAATTCCCTTCGTCCAACAAGAAAAAGTTCCATGTGACCTTGGATTATGCGGAAACTGTATTCAATAAATCAAAAGTGGGCAGATTATTCGCCGCTTAGTTTATTTTTATTGACTCGTTTATTAACTTTGCACCTCGTTTACAACATTTTACCTTTAACATGAAAACAATTCAGTTTCGAGAAGCTTTAAGAGAAGCAATGTCCGAAGAAATGAGAAGAGATTCTTCCGTATTTCTGCTAGGAGAAGAAGTCGCCGAATACAACGGTGCATACAAAGTTTCCCAAGGAATGCTAGATGAATTTGGTCCGAAACGCGTCATAGACACACCCATCGCTGAATTGGGTTTTGCAGGAATTGCTGTGGGTGCATCCATGAATGGCTTGCGTCCAATCGTAGAATTTATGACCTGGAACTTTGCGATTCTTGCTGCGGATCAAATTATTAATTCTGCGGCTAAGATGTTGCAAATGTCGGGAGGACAATATCACTGTCCAATTGTATTTCGCGGTGGCAATGGAACAGCAGGCCAATTGGCGGCTACACACTCACAAAGTTTTGAGGCATTTTATGCGCATGTGCCTGGATTGAAAGTTATTACCCCTTCAAACCCCGCAGATGCGAAAGGATTGTTAAAAGCTGCCATTCGAGACGAGGATCCTGTGGTCTTTTTAGAATCTGAAAAAATGTACGGTGATAAAGGAGAAGTTCCTGAAGGTGAATATATTATCCCAATCGGTGTGGCTGATGTTAAGCGAAAAGGTACTGATGTCACCATCGTTTCTTTTGGTAAAATTATTAAGGTCGCATTCGCAGCAGCCGAAGAATTAGCTAAAGAGAATATTAATGTTGAAATCATTGACTTGCGCACAATTCGTCCATTAGATTATCATACAATCGTAGAATCGGTTAAGAAAACAAACCGTTGTGTGGTAGTTGAAGAATCATGGCCTTTGGCAAGTATTTCTTCGGAAATAGCTTACCACTTGCAACGCTATGCGTTTGATTACTTGGATGCTCCGGTAGAACGGGTAACTCAAACCGATACGCCCTTCGCGTTTTCGCCTACGTTAATAGATGAGGCTTTACCAAATGTTGAGCGGATAATTAAAGCGGTTAAGCGTACGTTATATCGATAGAAAAATTTACACTAAAATAAAAAAGGGGCCGAAGCCCCTTTTTTTGTGAATCAATCTTGTGATTATAATACCACCAATTGTTTTGTTGCAGATAATCCGTTTGGCCCTTTAACAGTAATGATGTAAAGTCCAGCCTCTAGGTTTTGAATTAGCATGCTGTTAAAGTTAGTAACCGGCTTCTCCATAACGATACGTCCAGTTTGTTCAGCCACAATTACTTTGGTTACATTTCCTTTCCATT
>JACCDP010455822.1_pt1 | contig 10730 bp, 7 predicted proteins | sample 7445841 | NCBI WGS metagenome assembly JACCDP01 (sample SAMN15323441, study PRJNA562643) | freshwater metagenome | isolation source: river surface water | place: USA:Blue River Watershed | collected 2017-08-17
CAGGAACTTCGGGTACATCAGGAACTTCGGGTACGAATGGAACATCAGGAACTTCAGGTACGAATGGTACTTCAGGTACAAATGGTACTTCAGGAACGTCAGGTACTTCAGGAACCTCGGGTACTAATGGAACATCAGGAACTTCGGGCACGAATGGTACTTCAGGAACAAATGGAACATCAGGAACTTCGGGTACTTCAGGAACCTCAGGAACTAATGGAACATCCGGTACTTCGGGAACTAATGGTACCTCCGGAACTTCGGGAACAAATGGTACTTCAGGTACAAATGGAACTTCAGGAACCTCTGGTACTTCAGGAACTTCAGGTACAAATGGAACTTCTGGTACAAATGGTACTTCAGGAACAAATGGTACTTCAGGAACCTCAGGTACTTCAGGAACATCAGGTACAAATGGAACTTCAGGTACTTCTGGTACAAATGGAACTTCTGGTACAAATGGAACTTCAGGAACCTCGGGTACTTCAGGAACGTCAGGTACAAATGGAACTTCAGGTACTTCAGGTACAAATGGTACTTCTGGTACAAACGGAACTTCAGGTACAAATGGAACTTCAGGTACAAATGGAACCTCTGGAACCTCAGGTACTTCAGGTACAAACGGTACTTCTGGTACAAATGGAACTTCGGGTACAAATGGTACTTCTGGTACAAACGGAACTTCTGGTACTTCTGGTACTTCAGGCACGTCTGGTACATCAGGATCTTCAGGCACGTCTGGTACATCTGGTTCTTCGGGTACCTCAGGAACAAGTGGATCATCAGGTTCATCAGGTTCTTCAGGAACATCTGGATTAGGAACAATCAATAACAACGTAAATGATTACGTCCTAACAGCAACTGGAACGGCTGGTACGATCAATGGTGAGTCAACCTTAACCTATAATGGAAATGTCTTACAAAATACTCAAAGTACCTCAAATGCTGCGATTGTTGTAAGAAGTACAAGTACTGGTGATCCCAATTTCCAAGTTCAAGGACCTACAAATACTTACTACTTGGCTCAAGACGTTTCGGCGGCTGATGATCCATATATGTTAGGTCATGGTGGTACTATAGGTACAAATGTGATTTACCAAGTAAGTACTTCAGGTGACTTCATTTTCTACCGACAGTTGGATATGCAAAACAACAACATCAAAGGGGTTACTGACATTACTATGTCGGGACAACTTGATGGTTTGGGAACTGCAAACATCAACAACTTCAATGAGATAAATGCGAATACTAAAAACTTCGATATTGAGCACCCGATAAAGGGTAATCCTTGGAGACTTCAATACACTTCTTTGGAAGGTCCTGAGGCAGGTGTTTACTTGAGAGGTAAAACTACTGATAAAGTGATTGAACTTCCTGACTATTGGACAGGTCTTGTACACGAAGATTCAATAACAGTACAGTTGACACCAATCGGTTCTCCATGTATTCATTATGTTGAGAAAATTGAAAACAACAGAGTTCATATCGATTGTCAAGATGGTCAACCAAATTGCTACTATCTGATCCAAGCGAAACGTAAGGATATAAGTGGTCCGAAACTTGAGTACATCAAGGAGTAGTAAAAAAAGAAAAGGGGGTCGAAAGACCCCCTTTTTTATTTAAGACAAAAAAAAATTATTGATAATCTGAGTAAGATTTTTCTTCTACGAATAAAGAACCATATTTTACGTTGATACCCTTTTTCACTTCAGCTCGTTTGTCATTTGTGAAATAAACTGCTCGTGCAAGTTCAATAAACTCATCGTCGAAAGTTTTTGCTCGTTCTTTATCACGAATATCGTCCTCTATTTTCCAAAGTTTTTGATTGATACTTACCATGTCAAAAAAGTCAGATTTTTCTATTTTCATTTCGTTGAAAACGATGTTATATAGGTAGTCGTATTCTTTTTGAACGTTTGATAATTTTTCTTGATCTTTTATTAATTCGGTTTTGATTTGTAAGATTGAGAGTTTATCAACTATCTCACCGACTGACACTTCAATTTTCATTTTATAAGGGGTTTTATTTGATTTATCACCATCTCGGGTGTAATTTTTCTATGACATTCGAAATGTCTTGCAGTGTTTTTATGTAACGGACACCAATACCAATCACCTTTGTCGAATTTGAATTGGTCCTTATTCCAACATCCGTTACAAACTGATTGATTGATTATTCTTGTGGTGTTGGTTGTAAATTCATGATCAGGTTCTGTAAAATTGGAAATCATAACAACATGCTTTCCTGCTGCCCATGCCAACCAAGATAATCCTGATGAAAGTCCAATAAAGAATTCACTATGGTGTATAACACTCAATGTGTTTTCAATTGAGGTATCTTTGAGTTGTGTTACATTCTTAAGATCGGTACTTTCTTTGGATATGTGAATAACTTTATAACCTTGATCTACCAAATAGTCAACAAGTTCTTGCCATCCTGTTGGGTGATTCCAATACTTCAAACCAGCCGTTGAGTGAGTTGCTATCGTTACGTACTTTTGATCCCACTTTCTATCGTAAATTTTATACGATAAATTAGTTTTGATTTCCTTGAACTCCAATCCCAAAATGTTTGAAGCTTGTTTTTGTAATGGAATTAGATTTGGTTTTTCAGGTTCCTTATTTTCGTCGTAGAACCAACCCAACTTGTACATTGCAGACAAATCGTGAACCGTAGAACCAGGTGGTACAAATTCGATTTCAGGATATGTGTCTTGGAACAACTCCAAAAATTTACACGCAACAATCACCTTACACTGATGTTTTTTTCTAAACTCTTCACAATATGGAATCCAAGCAATTGTATCACCCAATGAATGTGAATCATAAGCGATAAAAACTCGTTTATCTTTGAGATTTAGTCTTTCAGAAAATATAATTTGGTTGTTGGATGTAATTTTTATAATCCAATCAGTGTAGTATTCACGATTCAATTTAACCCAATGATTTGTTTTGAGTATATTGGAATAATGACAATTACCTTCACCATCAAAAAATTGAACCAAAAACTCTTCATCAGTATCACCTTTTAGTTCCAAATAAGGGTTGTTTACAAAATGACGAACTACAGATATCGGAGAAGAAATAGGTTGTTGAGGTAGTATTGGATTCTTCAATAATGATTGGTAAAATCCATGATGAGAGTCGGCGAAAGTTTGATTCTGACCCTCAGGTATAGAATAGGTATTTTCGAAGTTTGTATTCAATATTTTAGAGACTGAACTTGATATATTTTCATCTATTTCAGTTATGTAGGGAGTGAACATATCCATGTATTGAGGTAGATTTCTCGAAAATATTTTCAACCCATAAGACGCAGCTTCCCTCAAGACCAAAGGGTTACATTCCCAAGTAGAATTGAATAAAAATATATCAGAAGCAATCATAAATTTCTCCACATCTGATCTTTCACCCCAAACAGTTACATTCGAAGGAAGGTTGTTCATAATTAGTCCCCAATAACCTTCAAAGTTTATGGCTTGGTTTCCCAAAAAATGGAAGTGATAGTTTGGATGAGTTTTATTTATTTCTCGAGCAATCTCCACACCCTCACCTTGATTTTTACCTGAAGTCCATAAACCAACATTCAAAATGTGAATTTTGTTGGGATCCAAACCCAACTCCTGTTTCATGGACAATTTTTCATCTTTCGATGGTATTTTGTTTTCGATTGGGAATTCTGTAACCACACTTGGTGAGGGGGAATCCGCAAAGTTTTTTTCTTTGTGCCATGGAGAACAAAATGCATAACCATCAGGATTGAAATGTTTACCATTTTTTGGATCAAACCAAACATTATGACATGTTTCAACAACCTTCCAAGTTCGGTTATTATCGTAAAGTTGATTCAATACTGAAATTGGAACCTTGTTGAATGAATCGAAACCTTCCAAAATTTCATCCACGTGAATCAATTCAATTTTGTTGTCTTTGATTATATCAATCAATTGGGATTTATCACCACCAATTCCACTTAGAGTCCAATAACGGTCACTTGGAATTAGTTGCTTGATAATGTTTTTTTGTACAACATATGTTGGGGAATATTCAGTAAACTCAACGAAAAAAATTTCATATTGATCTGAATAGTATTCCAACATTAACTGTAATCTCTTCAGAACAAATGCTGGCATTCCTCCTGTAGATAAGTGAGGGGCTAAATATAAAAGTCTTGTCTTATTGAATGTAGTATTCTTTGTGTCCATTGAAAATTTCATTATTGATTTCGTAGTTAAAGTTTACGGTTATTTTTCTGTTTTCAGGTTCTAATTCGAATCCTTTTACTGACCATTGAGATGGTGAAAGAGTTGTACTGAATGGTGTAAACGTTTGTGGTCCTGAAAATCCAATAGTTACGTTTATAAGGGGACTTTCATCAACTATAGGTTTAAACCACACAAAGACTTCAAAGTGGTCTTCTTTTTTTATACAAGAAACTATTAGAGATTGATTCACGTCAAAAGTAGGGGTGTCCCAATAGTTACTCAAACCGGTATCAGATAAATTTGGGAAAAGAGTGTTTATAGCTCTTCTACTGTTAGTTGAAACAAGTTCTTTTTCCCAAGTTTCAGGAATATTGTTATAGTAGTTCATTTCCCATTCTTCACGTTCAAGTCTGTGAACAATTTTAATTTTACCATCCTTCTTCAAACATTTCATATAAAAGTATTCTTCAGGTGTCCAATTCGGATAAGTCATATTATAAAATTCATACGGTGTCATAGTATTGAACATATCACACCACCAAACAACGTTTCCAAAAAAAACATCTCCGTTGAAATGGTTTTCACCCATATTAGGATCCACTGAAAAATACCCATCCAAATTTTTCGAATGCATTTCATCAAAATATTTTTGAACCAATGGAAACTCTTCCTCTCCAATTATTGTATCATATTGACTTAACATGAAGTGTGAATAACCGTTGTTTTTTACGTAATTGAATGCTACTTGATATAACATATTACAAGCCCAAAAATAATTTTTTTCATTACCGTATGTAATGGGTGTGAAGGTATATAAAGTTTCACCACTACGAACATGACTACGGTATTTTGTGAGTCTTCTTGCTTCGATAACTTCACCAATACTTAAAAAATCTGAAGCACAATAGAAAGGGTTTTGTCCTGTATAAACAAAATCATCACAGTCATTTAGATATTCTTTATCAATATCCATATTAGCGAAAACAAATACTGGAAGACCAAGTCGTTTCAGTCTCGATAATGTCTCGACTAAAATCTTTTTTTTATTTTCTGTGTTCGGGTGTGTGAGAACAATTATACAATCTTTTCTTTCCATGATAATTAATTTACGGCAGTCCAATCAGATGGAAATAAATCTACAATTTTTTCTGAATATGATTGAATCCAATTTTCGGGGTATAGAACCATTTTTTTATTTGTACTGAGATAAGCCGCCCACCAAGCGAAACTACTATTTGGGATTATAAAATATTTACACGCTGACATCAATCGCAAGTAAGTAGAGAATTTGAATCCTGAATGTTCATGACCTATAACGGTTCCCAAGTCGGAAAGATTCTCTTGACACCATTCGGGGTCATCAGAAAAGATAAAAACCTTATCATATTTACCATTTATTAGGGATAAAGACTTTTCAACATATTCTCTCTCAAACCAACCTGAAAATGAGTTGTTAACAAAATCACCACGCCTCATGTTAATCATCAATGAATTTGATGATAAAATTTCCTCATATAATGATTTACTTCCTTCTTCAATGTCATGTGAAAATTCACTGAAATAGTTTTTATTTTCGAAATATTTTGGTGACTGCCAATACCCTTCGATGTATAAGTTTTCTGAAGTTGAGTTATAAACCTTTTCAAGTACAGATTCTTCAATTTTGTGAAGAGAATCCCAAGACTGATTGATATATTCACAATCTCCAACGAAACCTGAAATTATTTTTGTATTTAGATTGAAAACATCTAAATCGTAATTTCTATAAACAAAACCATCGGGTTGATTTCTATTTTCTAAAAAAGAAATATCAAGAATTAACTCTCTACCAGTTTTTTCAGAAATAGTCTTACCAAATGCGTATTGAAACATTTGGTTCCCTAATCCTCCCATTAATTTTACAATTACTTTCATCGGTTCATTTCAGCGTTTACCATTTCATCTATGATCATATCGATATTATAAGTGTATCTCCAGTTGGGGAAGTCCTTTTGAAATTTACTAACATCACTAATGTACCAAATATGATCCCCAATTCTATTATCTTCAGAAATTGAATAGGTTAATTTTTTACCAACCTTTTCCTGTATTTTCGAAATTGCTTCTAACATCGATATGTTAGAGTGTCTTGAACCACCAATGTTATAAACTTCACCTATTTTGGGGGATTTATAAAATTCGTCAAACGCTGTGACTAAATCATATGAATGGATATTATCACGCACTTGTTTACCTTTGTAACCAAATACTGTGTATGGTTTACCATGTACTGTACACTTGATAAGATATGATAAAAACCCATGGAGCTCTGCCCCTACGTGAGATGGACCTGTGAGACAACCACCACGAAAAACACCTGTTTTCATACCGAAGTATTTTCCGTATTCTTGAACCATAAGATCCGCTGAAGTTTTGGACACACCAAACAGTGAGTGTTTGGTTTGGTCGATAGACATATTTTCGTCAATACCTTGAAAGAATACGTGATCCGATGGTAATTCCCATCTACTTTCAGTTTCTACTAATGGTAGAGAATTAGGATTATCCCCATAAACTTTGTTAGTTGATGTAAATATAAAGGTGCTATTGGGACAATAGATTCTTGTAAGTTCCAATAAATTCAGAGTCGCCAAAGCATTTACCGTAAAATCAGTCAATGGTTCTTTCACTGCCCAGTCATGTGATGGTTGGGCTGCCGTGTGAACAATTAGATCGATTTCAGTATTATACAAACTAAAAACATTTTCAAGAAGTTCGTAATTCCTAATATCAATATCGTGATGTAAATAATTCTCCAATACATCTCTTTTCACTTCTTTAGTTGAAGCACCAAAGAAATAATATCTCATGTCATTATCAATCCCTATAACCCTGAAACCACGATTGGAATAAAATTTACAAACTTCATTTCCGATCAGTCCATATGAACCTGTGACTAAAACTGTCTTCATTATTCAGGTTTTTTGAAAAAAGAAATACAATCTACCACTGTTGGAAATTTGAACTCTTTTTGAGAAACAATCTGCATTCCATTTTTTTCAACAAACTCCTTGAATTGCTCGGGTGACATGTTTGATCTACCTGCAATATTTTTGAACGATTCTTCTTGACCGCCGTATAACCAAGAGTGGTGAATAAAACCATAACCACCAGGTACCAAAATTCTTGAAATCTCTTCCACATACGATTCAATAACGTTTGCGTGCATATGAACAAAGGAATCATATGAGAATACAAGATTCTGAGATGAAGATTCAATATCTGATAAAGATTTACCATCATTTACCAAATACCTCATAACGTTATTACCCAAAAGTTCTTTGGTTTTTTCAATACAAGTTTCATTGAGATCCACAACAGTCAATTTATCTGTCAGAATTGAGAGGTATTGTGTCATCCTTCCGTGTCCTGGTGCAATTTCAGTTATGGTTCCACCTCTGAAAGGTCTTACGTATTCATACAAATGTTCATTCCATAATTTGTCTGATGTTCCGAATCCTTCAGACCACTCGTGACCTGCTGCAGTCCACATTTCGGGGTCATTCCAAAGTCTTTGTTCGTCGATGTTATAAAATTTTTCCATGGTTGGGGTTTTTGTTTCTTTATTTGTTTTTTCTGAATTTTGATCCTCATAGTAATTTCCATGAGTATCTTTTATTTTGTAATCAATTAGGGAGTAACCCATGGCTTGACGAACCATAATCTCTTTGGTCCCAAAAATTGGGTATTCCAAATGATAATTTTCTGCTAACCACAAATCAGGAGAATGCCAACCTGAGTTTTTGAATTTATGTTTTAGAATGTTTCTCTGTGGTTTGAATACCATGTACATCGAACCCAAAATGAAGTGAGGTATTTTATAGTATTCATCCAATTCCTCAACATATTGATATGAGTTTGGAAACTTGGAGTCAAAAAAACAACCCGCGAAAGTTACCATAGCTGCGTTATTTTTTTTACCGAATTCATATGCCTTCATTATTTCTTTGTACATCTCATCGGGGGACATATCAAATACAACATCAGATTCTACCACAATTAGTGCATCAACATCTTCAGTGAATTCTGTAGTGAGTGCTCTACGATGAGCGTTAAATGCTCCGAAATGACCATAAGACAAGTGTGGTGGTTGAGTGTGTTCTATTGACTCGAAAACTCTGTGAGATAAATCGATATCCACAGAAGGTCTTGGTAATTCCGTTCTATTTACAAAACTGTTTATTTGAGTGTAAGTTGTCAGACGATTAGAAAGTTGAGAATAACACTCGACAGATTGTTTTTGACGATCAATGTTTGATTCCCATTTGTCTTTTGAAATGTCAAAATTTTGTTCTAAGTCCAAAAGTAAGTGTACTAACTTAATGTTGGGAGTTTTGTGTAATTCGTTTTTTCTGTAAAAAGGTTCAACCAAACCTATGACTCGTTTCAATACTTTATCAACAGTTGGGTGACATTCATAGGTTGGTTTGTTTTCTAAACATTTCACCAAGGGAGGCACACCATGAATTGTTTTCCATTCGTGTACCCCATACTTCATGTCAGATGCGCACATGAGATCACACCCACCTTGAATGTAGTCTACTTTATAATCCTGACTCCCATTTCTAAATGGGATTCTAAGTTTGGGATTAATTGCACTACCTAATAGAATTATTTCAGTATCTGTGGTTCCTGCTAAATGTAACATGCCAGAATCCATCGTTATAATACACATAGCATTTTCTATCAAATAATGTGCTTCATCCAAGGTTGTGTTGTTCATAAGATTTAAACCTAAATCAATTTGGAAGTTAAACACAGGTTTTTGAACATTATGAAAACCGATTTCACTACTGTCTTTTCCAATTGAAACTACAGGTGTTCCTCTTTCATTCAATTTTTTTACTAAGGTCTGCCAATTCTCTGCACTCCAAGTTCGGTTGGGCCAACTTTGGACTGGATGTATCAACACATAATTTTCAGGTAAGTTTGGTATTATTACATCCGTTGTTCTGTAGTATTCAGTTTGTAATTCGTCACCCGATAACATAAATCCCAAACCTGTTGCGTGAATCTGTCGAATGTCCATAGTGTTGTGTTTGGTTTCAACGCCCCTGTTGTCAGGATTTCCAACATTATCAAAACTTTTGTGATGTAAATAATCCGAGTAATTAAGTTTCTTGTCAGCTTCTTCAGGATCCAAAACCTCCAACACATAAGGGTTTCCCGTGAAAACCTCGGGATGTACTGTAATTACGATTATTTTTTTTTCATACGAGTGAAACAACTTTTTCAAAGTTGGGGTTGCACTTATGGTATCACCTAATCCACGTGCATTTCTGATGTCGTAAATAATTTGTTTCAAAACTATATTTTTTAAAAACTTTAAGTATTTTACCGATAAAATAACACCGAACATGGATATTTTCAATAGTTTCGATTTTAAGTTGTATCAGAAAAATAAAGTACAAATACATTATAAAGGGAGTAAAAACATCACAGTTAAACTAGATTTCAAAACAATAGGTAACAAAACAAAATCCAACAGTTTTCTTAGACAATTTGTTCCTGGAACATGGTATGTCCCCAACGAAACAATTGAAGGATGTGAAAAAATTATTTTTTATAGTGAGAATAACGAGTATCTATTCGAATGGTTGATACCCAAACTTCAACGAGTTCAAAAAACAAAACAAAAAATTGTTTGTTTAGGTTTGAATAAAACTGGAACAACATCATTCAAAATTGCACTTGAAAAATTGGGTTTTGTATTTTACTCAGTATATGATGGTATTTTGGATTTGAGTGCTTCTTATTATCATGGTGATATAAATCCGACCTTGAGTGCCTTGAAGAACCCAAAATTTGACGCTTACAAGGATATGCCATTTTCACTTCCTGGAATATATAAAAAACTATATAAAAATAGACCGAATGATATCTATGTCCTAACCGTAAGAGGTGAAAAACAAAAATGGATAGAATCTTTCAAGAAGTATCATAAATGGTTACTAGATGAAAAAAAATATAAAGATGGAATACATGAGGGTGTACTCAGTATTGATTTTATCACCCACAATGTAAACTTGAAAAATTTTTTTACACCACTATTTGACGCTTATGGATTAGAAAGTATCGAGTCTTTGGATGAAAAGTTATCAAACGTCTATGATCAACACAATCAAGAGATAATTGATTTTTTTAGAAAAAAACCCAATTCAAATTTCATTGTTTTGGATGTATCCAAACCAGGGGAATTAAAAAAATTCACAGATTGGATGAACTTGGAAAATGAAAATTTAGATTTCCCTTGGGAAAATAAAACAAACTAATTATTTACGTTTATATCCATTCAGTTGATTGAACTTCTCAAGTACTTTCAGAGAATCCTCATAATTTTTTTCAGCACGTTCAATTTCTTTTGAGTTATTTGACTCAAGAACTTGGTTATACTCCGCCTCAGCTTCTTCAACCAATCGTTGTATGGTTTTCAATAGTTTCATCACTACATAAATATCTCCATTTTTGTATATTTTCATATTATGG